>Ga0123353_10012716_pt1 | contig 11997 bp, 12 predicted proteins | sample TergutLab28metaG_3_FD_92763 | JGI IMG/M metagenome (GOLD analysis project Ga0123353, IMG submission 92763) | Labiotermes labralis P3 segment gut microbial communities from Petit-Saut dam, French Guiana - Lab288 P3 | ecosystem: Host-associated > Arthropoda: Insects > Digestive system > Gut ... | reverse complement strand
TGGCCAGCACCAGATCAAGATTCTACCCCACAACAATCCATCCCCTGGATGGGGCAATGCTTTCGGGAATTTTTCTAACACTATCGGCGCTAATGCTCAGACCAACAAAGACAAGCTTATCTCCGTTGACTCCCCTCTCACCACCATGGCCTTTGCGCCCAAGACTACCGAGAGCACCATTAGCGCCGTCAATATGTTTAGCAATACATTCCATGGTTGCACCAATCTTACTACAGCAGCTACCTTCATGGACACTTACAAACTACCGAGTACAATCACTAATCTAAACAGTTTTCTTCAAGCTAGTCACAGCGGTAATGCTAATCTAACTACGCCAATTGATCTCACGCCACTAGCCGGCTGGTTCAACGCCAATACTTCCATCATTGGTCTAGCCACTTTTCTTGGCTCCGCTCATTACGGTAATACTAGCTTAACCACCCCCATCGATCTCACACCCATAGCCGGCTGGTTCAACGCCAACACCTCCATTACTAATCTATCCTATTTTCTTGCCTATTCTCATCAAGGTACTAACTTGACTACCCCCATCGATCTCACGCCCCTAACTAGCTGGTTCAGCAACAATACTTCCATCACTAATTTATCCAGTTTCCTTCGTACTAATAATTACGGCAACACTAACTTAACCACCCCCATCGATCTCACCCCCATAGCCGGCTGGTTTAACGCCAACACCTCCATTACCGATCTATCCTATTTTCTTGCCTATTCTCATCAAAATAACACTAACTTAACCGCCACCATCAATCTCACCCCACTAGCCGGCTGGTTCAACGCCAACACCTCCATTACCGATCTATCCTATTTTCTTCACCAGACTCATGATGGGGATACTAACTTAACCACCCCCATCGATCTCACGCCCCTAACTAGCTGGTTCAGCAACAATACTTCCATCACTAATTTATCCAGTTTCCTTCGTGCTAATAATTACGACAACACTAACTTAACCGCCACCATCAATCTCACCCCCATAGCCGGCTGGTTCAACGCCAACACCTCCATCACTGATTTATCCTATTTTCTTGCCCTTAGTCATTACAACAATACTAACTTAACCGCCCCCATCGATCTCACCCCCATAGCCGGCTGGTTCAACGCCAACACCTCCATCACTGATCTATCCAATTTTCTTTCCGATAGTCATGGCGGCAACACTAACTTAACCGCCACCATCAATCTCACACCCCTGACCGGCTGGTTCAACAACAATACTTCCATTACTAATCTATCCAGTTTCCTTCGCTACACTCATTACGGCAACACTAAATTAACTACCCCCATCGATCTCACCCCCCTAATCAGCTGGTTCAACGCCAACACCTCCATCACCGATCTATCCTATTTTCTTGCCTCTCCTCATCAAGATAACACTAACCTAGCTACTCCCATCAATCTCACTCCACTAGCTGGCTGGTTTAACGCCAACACTTCCATCACCGATCTATCCTATTTCCTTTACCAGCCTCATGCCGGCGTCGCTACTCTAAATACTACTTTAACCACCCCCATCAATCTCACCCCCCTAGCTGGCTGGTTCAACAGCAATACTTCCATCACTAATTTATCCAGTTTCCTTCGCGCTAGTCATTACAGCAATACTAATCTAACTGCCCCGATCAATCTTGCTCCCCTAGCCAACTGGTTCAGTAGTGGACGTTCGTTTGTTAATTTGAGTGACTTTCTGAGTCTTACCCATTACAATAACCCTAATCTCACACTGTCTAGCCAAATGATTTTTCCAAATTGGATGAAGACCGCGACAGAGGGTGGAACACCTATATGGAATGTAAACAACGCCTTTTATCAGACGTTCCGCACGCCATCAACTAAAGCTGGCGATACTGGCGAACCCAGATTTCAAGATGGCACAGTACTGTCCAGCGTCGGCACGCCCACCACCAATCATCAGACCTACACCAACCGCTCCGGCATCACGCCTATGTATTCAAACTGGAAATAATTGTTACCAGCAGACCCCGCAACTCCACCTACCCCCCCACCCGCTAAACCCCAAATTAAAAGCATCAACTCAATATTTTCTCTCGTATCAACTGATTAACCATACCCGGATTCGCCTTACCACCCGAGCGCTTCATCACTTGCCCCACCAAGAACCCAATTACCCGCATCTCGCCACCCCGCATATCTTCCATTGCCTTCGCGCACTCCGGCGACCCCAACACCTCATCAACAATTTTCATCAACGCCCCCTCATCATTCTCCTGCAACAAATTCATTTCCTTCGCCAGCGCCAACGGCGTTTTCTCGGTATTCTTCTGCTCATACAGCGCCAAAAATACCTCTTTCCCAGCCGTAGAGCTCAACTCGCCACCATCTACCATCCCAGACAATTCAGTCAATTCCGCCACCGTCGCCAACCCAAAATCTTTACCCACATTTTCTTCCGCCAACAAAACCCCAGAGAACCAATGCGCCACCCGCACCGCCAACTCAGAACCCCCCGCAAGCACCCCCGCCAACCTCTCCGCCAACAACGGATAATTCAAAATCGCACTCACCTCCGACCCATCCAAGTCCAACACCCCAAACAACTCCCGATAATCCCCCGGCAACAACGGCATATCCTCCGCAATCGCCGCCACAAACTGCTCCGTCAACACAATCGGCGGCACATCCGGCTCCGGCATATACCGATAATCTTGCGCATCTTCCTTACTGCGCTGCGCCGTAGTCTTACCCTTGTCGTCACTCCATCCCCGCGTCTCCTGCACCACCTTTTCACCACGCTCCAACAACCCCACCTGTCGCTCAAATTCATACTGTATCGCCCGTTCAACACTGCGAAACGAGTTCAGATTCTTAATCTCCGCCCGCGTTCCCAACTTTCCCGACCCCTCCACCGCCACCGAAATATTCACATCAAACCGCATATTCCCATGATACAAATCTCCATTACTCGCCTCCGCATAACGCATTAACCGGTGCAATTCCTCACAATACAACCGCGCCTGCGTCGCCGAATGCATATCTGGCATAGACACAATTTCCACCAACGGCGTCCCCGCCCGATTCAAATCCACCAGCGAATATCCATCGAAATGCGTCAACTTCCCCGCGTCCTCCTCCAAATGCGCATGCTCAATCCGCACCTCCGAACCATCCGGTAACTTCACCACGCCCGCCCCAACAATTGGCATATACATCTGCGTTTTCTGAAAACCACTCGGCAAATCCGGATAAAAATAATGCTTGCGGTCAAACCGCGACACCAAATTAATCTTACAATTCATCGCCAAACCCACTCGCACCGCCTTTTCCACCGCCACCCGATTCAATACCGGCAACATCCCGGGCAGGGCATAATCAATCGGCGAAACACAGGCATTCGGTTCCTTGTCCACCGCGTCATTGTCCGTTGCCGAAAACAATTTTGTCTTTGTGCTCAACTGCACATGACACTCAATCCCAATCGTCATCTCATACTTGCTCATATCGCCCCCAAATCTTTTAGAGCTTGCCTATAAGTCGAAAGCGCATGTTTTGCCTGATTATAATCCACCGAAAATCCATGTTCATGCGCAATCTGGTTCCGCAATTTGTGCGCATACCACACCGCATTCAATTGCGTGAATTTATCTTTCCCCACCTTTTTCATCCGCTCCCCCATATTCTTCCCTGATACCCCCATCTCACACAGCGCCCGATCCAGCAACTTATCCCCATTCACAATCGCCACATTGAAAGACAATTCATTTTCCCGCGTCAACATATTTTCAATCTTCTTAAAATCCGTCTGATATTCCTCTTGGTTAAACATCGTTCCGCGTTTTTTGGTGACCGACACCGCAATAAATACCAAAACCCCAACTATCAAGATTGCAATCAGGAAAATCACCACCGAACCATCCATCACATCACCTCCTTCGCTAATCTCAGCAACATCCGATCACCCCGCCGCGGGCCAATTAGCTGTACGCCAATCGACAGCCCTTCCGCCGTTTCACCCGCCGGCACGGCCACCGCCGGCAAACCCGCCATACTCGGTGGCACACTCATCAAATCTTCCATGTACATCTGCAATGGATCATTGATTTTCTCCCCCAACTTGAAAGCCGGCGCCGGCGCAGTCGGGCACAGCAAAGCATCAAACTTCTCAAACGCTTTTTCGTATTCCGCAATCAACAGCGTCCGCGCCTTCTGCGCTTTCAAATAGTACGCATCAAAAAACCCAGAGCTCAACACAAAGTTCCCAATCATAATTCGCCGTTTGTTCTCCAACATCAAACCGCCATTGCGACTCTCCTTGTACAAGCCCTCCAAATCCTTCGCGCCCTCCGCCCGATATCCATAGCGCACACCATCATATCGACACAAATTACTCGCCACTTCCGCCGTCTGCACAATGTAATAAATCGCCAAACCGTATTTCAACATCGGCATTTCCACCTCTTCCACCGTATGCCCCAGCGCCTTCAATCGATCCGCAAAACTGCGTATAGTTTTCTGCACGTCCACATCTGTTCCATCGTTCATAAAATCCGCAATCACACCTATGCGCAATTTCTTCTCCTCCGGCTCATTCTGCCAAAAATCAGGGAGAGTCGTCGGATCTTTCACGTCTTTTCCTGCTATAACTTCCATCACATAGTCCACATCATCCGCATTCTCTGCAAAACACCCAATTACATCCGTCGAACTTGCCATCGCCACCACCCCATAACGACTCACCGTCCCAAAGGTCGGCTTAATACCAACTATTCCATTATATGCCGCCGGCTGACGAATCGACCCGCCCGTATCCGACCCCAACGCAAACGGCACAATCCCCAGTGCCACCGCCACGGCCGAACCACCACTACTCCCCCCCGCCACCCGCGTTTTATCGCGAGCATTCAACGTCGGTCCAAAATAAGAATTTTCCGTACTCGATCCATGTGCAAATGCATCCAAATTCGTCCGCCCAATCATAATCGCCCCCTCAGCTTCGATTCTCGCCACTGCTGTAGCAGTAATCGGCGCCCGAAAATCCGCCAACATTCTTGACGCAGCCGTTGTGCTGCCAGCATGACTCAGGAAATTATCTTTCAGCGCATACGGCACGCCCGCCAATCGCCCCACTTCTTCACCTGCCGCAATCCGCCGATCAATTTCCTCCGCCTTCGCCACAGCCCCCACCTCATCCAAGCAAATAAACGCATGATATTCCTCGCATTCTTTCGCCTTAGCCAGAGCTTCCCGCACCAAATCCACCGCCCTGGTATTCTTATCTGCGATTTTCATAGCACTTTTGGCACCTTTATCTGATTATCATGTGTCTCGGCCGCCAGCGCCAGCAAATCATCCCGCCCCGCTTCAAATTTCTCAACCTCGTCTTCGCGCCAAACATTCTCCATCTCAAACACCTGATAAGTTGGCTCCACTCCCTCCGTGTCCAATTCATCCAACTGCGAAACGTAATCCAAAATATTACCCAAATCCCTCTCCAAGTTCCCAATTTCTGCTTCCGGAAACGACAAACCAGACATTTCCATCAGATGCAAAACTTCCTCGCGTGTAATTGACATATGTGCAAATTATATCACGAACAGGGGAGTTAGCACGGAAAACTAAGTAAGTTATTTTTGACTTACGCGAGCAAACACACTGTCTAAAAAATAACTTACTTAGTTTTCCGTGCTAAATCCCCGTCAATGGCTCAATATCTGCCCCCAAAGCCCGTAATTTCCTCGCAAAATCCTCATATCCTCGCGCAATTGAATATGCGTTCCGTAGCACTGACTTGCCCGGCGCCGCTAACATTGCCAGCAATATCACCATCGACGGACGCAACGCCGCCACCGCCACCATCTCCGCCGGACGCCAACTGGTCGGTCCAGTTATAAACACCCGATGCGCATCCAGCAGTTGCACATTGGCATTCAATTTCGAAAGCTCAGTAATATAAATAGCCCGATTTTCAAACACCCAGTCATGAATCAGCGTTTGCCCCTTCGCTGTCGCCGCCACCAGCGAGAAAAACGGCAAATTATCAATATTCAGACCAGGGAAGGGCATTGGGTGAATTTTATCAATCGGCGCCACCAACTTAGATTCTTTCAGTTTGATATTCACCAGTCGCGACCGCCCATTTTCCGCCAAATATTCATCTGATAACTCAAATTTCAACCCCATACTCCGCAAAATCGCCAGCTCAATCTCCAAAAATTCAATCGGCGCTCGCTTCACCTCAATCTCCGACTTCGTCACAATCCCCGCCGCCAAATATGACATCGCCTCAATCGGATCTTCCGCCGGCGCATATTCCACATCCATATCAATTTTTTGCAGACCCCGAATCCGCAGCGTCGTCGTTCCCACGCCATCAATCTTCACTCCCAGTTTCTGGAGATAAAAGCAGACATCTTGCACCATATAATTCGGACTGGCGCCCACTATCGTAGTCGTACCCGTACACAGCGCCGCCGCCATCAACACATTTTCCGTCACCGTATCACCGCGCTCCATCAGGATTATCTTGCGGTCGCTATTCCCCTTCGGTTCCACCGAAGATTCATAAAAACCCGAGTTGCAAACCGAATCCACATTCAACCCAAATGCTCCCAACGCCTGCAAATGTGGCTCGACCGTCCGCTCACCCAAAGAACATCCACCCGCATACGGCAAACGAAACTTGGCAAATTTATGCAGCAACGGACCCATCAACATGATTACCGAGCGCGTCTTGCGCGCTGCCTCTACATCCAGCGCTTCAATCTTCAATTCGCGTGGTGGTATAATTTCTAAATCCCTTTTCTGATTAATCCACTTAGTTTTCACGCCCATCGAATTAAAAACCTCCAACAAGCGAAACACTTCTTCAATCCGCGCCAGATGCCTCAGAGTCGTCTTGCCCGCATTCAACAAGCTCGCACAAAGCAATCCCACCGCCGCATTTTTTGACGTATTTATCGTCACGCTTCCACTCAACCTTTTCCCGCCATTTATCCTGTACCCCTGAGAATTACTATCAGATATCGTCAAAACCTGCGTCCCCAGCGCTCGACTCAGCTTCTCAATCATTTCAAGCGACACATTTTGTTTCCCCTTCTCAATCCGATTGATCGCCGACTGGCTCGTCTTCACTTTCTCCGCCAATTGCGCCTGCGTCATATTCCGCAACCCCCTCTCCTGCGCTATTATCTCCCCAATTTCCCTAAAATAATCCACTTGTCTACTCATGGCAAAATTATATCACAATACACATATTTCAAAACAATAAAAACTCCCCCAATCTCAGCATCAATTTGGTGAGCCGGGTGGGACTCGAACCCACGACACCAAGCTTAAGAGGCTCGTGCTCTAACCAAACTGAGCTACCGGCCCAAGATCAATGCACGACAATTATACCATAGAGTAACCCTATAAGATAGAGTATTTTGTAGTCAGCTCCAACACAGCACGTATCTGTTATAGGCATAGTAATTGCAGGCACATGCTACACCAAAAAATCTCGCCTGCTTATGCTTGGCTTAGATAGGGCGATTATCTAACCTAATGATATAATACTAATATGAGCAAGGAGGTAATTTTGTCAAAAGTTCTTAATAAAGAACTTGCCGAAACAGCATATTTCGTGGGCAGCGATTTTGTGCTATTTAAAGAAGACTGCATCGTATTTCTAGAACAAATACCAGAAAACTCGATCGACATGATTTTTGCCGATCCGCCATATAATCTCAGTAACGGCGGCTTCACTGTCCATGCGGGCAAGCGGGTATCCGTGAATAAAGGTAAATGGGATGAAAGCAAGGGAGTGGAAGGCGACTTTGCGTTTCATACTCGTTGGATAGAAGAGTGTCGCCGAGTGTTGAAGCCAGAGGGAACAATTTGGATCAGTGGCACATACCATTCAATCTATCAGTGTGGATATGCGCTACAAATTCTCGGCTACAAAATCCTAAATGACATCGCGTGGTTTAAGCCCAACGCCTCGCCAAACCTCAGCTGTCGCTACTTCACTGCCAGCCACGAGACACTATTGTGGGCAAGGAAAGACGAGAAATCCCGGCACATCTTCAACTATGAGGCGATGAGGGGCGGCGAGTTCCCAGAGGATTTCATGAAAAAACCCAACAAACAAATGCGTAGCGTATGGTCAATCGGAACACCTTGTCCAGAAGAAAAGACCTTCGGCAAACACCCCACTCAGAAGTCGCTCAAATTACTCGAGCGAATTATCCTAGCCTCCTCAAACAAGGGTGATGTAATTCTTGATCCATTTACCGGTAGCTCAACCACTGGTATTGCCGCAACAAAATTTGGGCGCAAATTTATCGGCATTGATATGGAGAAGGAATACCTAGATTTATCAATCAAAAGATATAATGAACTAAAAGGAGTAAAATCATGAAAGTAGGTGGAATTGGTGGAGCGAACACAAAAACAGGACTTGCCTTCGAGGGCGAAACCGACTTGGCAGAGTTTCTCGGCTCACAAAGCGGGTACAATGTGAAAAGCAACGGCAAATATCGTGACATCTACTATAATGATAAGCTTGTTGGTAACATTTTCCAGAAACATGAACTATACCGATTCTTTGATGAGCAAGGTCTAAATTGGTCGCAAATCCTTTCGAAGAAGCTTCTTCCGGATGACTCAATTTATGTAATTATAAACAACACGGCATTCATCATTGAGAAAAAGTTCCAGCAAGTTGCTGGCTCGGTCGATGAAAAACTGCAAACCTGTGATTTCAAGAAAAAACAGTATCAAAAATTATTCTCCCGCCTGAATATTGAGGTCGAATATACATACTTGCTTTCTGATTGGTTCAAAAAGCCAGAATATAAAGATGTTCTTGACTACATCATCTCGGTAGGATGCAAATTTTACTTCGAGTACATTCCACTCAAAGAGCTTGGTCTTCCTGTCCCCAATCTAAGGCTCTAGTCTCAGTGCAAAAAAATTCTCCCACGCTCATGCTTTCATCTTGCGCAGAACTTGCTATAAACACATGATATAATTAACCTTAGAAACGAAGGAGGTGCCATGATGGCCAAAAAGAGCCAAGAACCGGTGGGCAGCAAACCAGCAACAACAGCAACAACGAACGAATCAAAAAACAAAGGCAAAAAGCAAGCCCTAGAGCTCGCTCTCGCCCAGATTACTAAACAATTTGGCGACGGCAGTATCATGAAGCTCGGCGAACAACACAAAATCAACGTCGAACTACTTTCCTCCGGCTCGCTCTCGCTAGACTTAGCCCTGGGTGGTGGTTATCCAAAGGGTAGAATTATCGAAATCTACGGCCCAGAATCTTCCGGCAAGACCACCCTGGCCCTCCACGCCTTGGCCGAACTCCAAAAACAAGGTGGTCAAGCCGCCTTCATTGACGCCGAACACGCCCTCGACCCCGCCTACGCCAAAAAAATCGGCGTCGACACCACCAATCTTCTGATTTCCCAACCCGACAACGGCGAACAAGCTCTCGAAATCTGCGAAACCTTAGTCCGCTCCGGCGCCGTCGACCTCATCATTGTCGACTCCGTCGCCGCTCTCGTCCCTCAAGCCGAAATTGACGGCGACATGGGCGACTCCCAAATGGGCCTCCAAGCCCGACTCATGTCTCAAGCTATGCGCAAACTCACCGGCATCATCAGCAAATCCAAAGCCACCGTCATCTTCATCAACCAAATCCGCATGAAAATCGGCGTCATGTTTGGCAATCCCGAAACCACCACTGGCGGCAATGCTCTCAAATTCTACGCCTCCGTCCGCGTCGACATCAGACGCATCGGTCAAATCAAAGACGGCGATAACATCTCTGGCAATCGCACCAAAACCAAAGTCGTCAAAAACAAAATCGCCGCACCTTTCCGCACCGCCGAATTCGACATCATGTACAACGAAGGCATCAGCAAAACCGGCGACGTACTCGACCTCGGCGTCCAGTACGGCATCCTAGAGAAAGCCGGCGCCTTCATCAAATACGAGGGCGAAACCCTCGGTCAGGGCAGGGAACAAGTCAAAAAACTCTTCAAAGAAAAACCCGAACTTTGCAAAAAAATCGAACAAGCCGTCCGCGCCAAAGCTGCCGCCGAAACCGAAGTCTAAATTCAAAACAAAAAACAGGGGCGACCATATAAAACGATCGCCCTTGCCCCTAGTTAATTTAAGGATGGATATTGTCAATACAGCGCCGCTGACGGTATTCTATGCTCGAAGCTCAATAGTGCTGAGCTAACTGGATTAATCAACTTAATAGTTGCAATTCCCCATTTATTGTCGAGCACCAAGCAGTTAAAGTCGTCTTTTTTATTGTCATCTCCTCGTATTACACCTATTACTTCAAACACACCTAAGTATTTCTCATCACAGATGAATTTACCCGTTTCTTTGGAGATCACGTTTCCTCTACCATCGATTATTCCGCCGACAGTCTCAAGATACTTCTCTAGACTCATCACGCGGGTAGAATATTCGTTCGTATCATGCATTTTCAGATCAACCTTTCCTTAAACTCGTCAATGAACTTTCCCACCAACTGTGCTATAATTATACCACAAAATCATGAAAATTACCACTCTAAATACCAAACTATATCAAAAAACCCTGGAATGGCTCCTTGCCCGCCCTCGCTCCGTCGCCGAAACCCGCACCTATCTTCATCGCAGAAACTCAGAAAAAGACAGCGAGCAAATCATCAACCAGCTCATCTCCCAAGGCTATCTCGACGACACGGCTTTCGCCAAACTTTACGTCGAAAACCGCCGTATTTCCCGCGGTATCAGCCAGAGACGTCTCGAACTAGAACTCCGCAAAAAAGGCGTCGCCAGCCAAATCATCTCTCGGGCCATCGCCGAAAATCCCCGTAATGACTACGAAGAAATCCGCAAAATCATCACCAAAAAAGCCCCAAAATACCAAAACGACCCCCAAAAACTCATTCAGTATCTGGCGGCTCAGGGTTTTGACTACGAATCGGCGAAAACTGCGGTTCACGAAATGGATTCACGAAATTCGGCGTGAAATTCTTCGCCTCTTTGCTCTCCTTCACCTCTACTTTCTCTTTCTCATGTTTCACCACGACCTTATAATCATCCACCTCCACAATCTGCGAACGATTTATCGTCAACTCCGGATCCAGCAATGATTTCAAAGTCGGCCTCCGCACAATCAGCTGATAGACCATAAAACTATCCGTATCTAGCGTATAATCCACCACTTTCCCCAGATTTTGCCCCTTTTTCGTCACCACTTTCAATCCCACCAGCTTAAAATTCAAAGACATCACCTTATCTATCCGCACCACATCCTCACGATTTATGAATTCATCCGCACTGTCCACAATCATCCCGCGCGCCGCAAATTCCCGCACACTATTTACATCCAGAATCCCCCCCACCCCATCACGTATCAACGGTCCACCCAATGTATAGCCAATCACCTTCAGCCCCTCCGGGTCTATCACTGGACCCGTCGTCCGCGCAATCTCCCCACCCACATGCAGACTCAGTACTGGATACCCCAAGAGCTTCGATCCAACCACTAGCATTTTTCCCTAATGCCTCCTTATGGCATAATTATATCATCCGAGCGAAAAACGTAAACTGGTTTACGTTTTTCCGAGGATGATTTAATTCACACGAAGTATAATTATAACATGAAGCGAAAAATCCTCGCAATTTCCGGCGGCATCGACTCAGCAGTCATGCTACACATGATGAAAAAAGATCCCGCACTGATCGTGGCTCACTTTAACCATGGTACCCGCCAGAATTCTGACGCCGACGAAAACTTCGTCCAGCAACTCGCAAAAACCTACCACCTGCCATTCGTCTCCAAAAAAGAGCATCTTGGACCAGATTGCTCCGAAGCCCACGCTCGCAATCGTCGCTACGAATTTCTCAACACCGTCGCCCAAGAACATCAAGGCGAAATCTACACCGCCCACCACCAAGACGACCTCATCGAAACCATCGCCATTAACCTCCTTCGTGGCACTGGCTGGCGCGGCCTCGTCCCCCTCGA
>Ga0123353_10012714_pt1 | contig 11999 bp, 7 predicted proteins | sample TergutLab28metaG_3_FD_92763 | JGI IMG/M metagenome (GOLD analysis project Ga0123353, IMG submission 92763) | Labiotermes labralis P3 segment gut microbial communities from Petit-Saut dam, French Guiana - Lab288 P3 | ecosystem: Host-associated > Arthropoda: Insects > Digestive system > Gut ... | reverse complement strand
TCAATGAAAAATTCCAATGACACCATCTGGAATCGAACCAGCGACCTTCAGATTTGTAGCACAGCACCTTAACCACTGTGCTACCGCGGTCCTCACTGCGAATTGTAGGCCTGCTAAATCGGCTAAGGATAGGGCATAGTTTTGGACTTTTACGTTAGTGATGTCTTGAGTATAACGTGACGTATTTGAGATAGTTCTGTGAGTCATGAATGAGGTTTCAAATGACATCGTTTTCATTGAATTTGTCTATACAAAGGTAACTAAACAGCCTGTGGGAAGATTCGATTTACCGTCCTCTGGAATTCAAATTGCGACTCGACTGGTGTGTTAAGTGCCGTAACGTTACCAACGGAACCTTTGCATTTGACGGACTATCATCGCTCCTTAGCCTACTCCTTGTGAGTAAGATGGATCTAACCCATTGCTGTACCTAAGCTACACCGCACTGCCATTTTTTTCAGTACTGCAGCAGCTGGACGTTATGGTTCATTGTGACGGCGTGAAGTGAGTTGTAATGCAGGAAACGTAGAGGAATGACAGAAAATGGTAGGGTGATTCACGAAGTGTAAGAAGAGTTGTGAAAATTGAACAGACAGAAAATGTTGTCAGTAGGAGTGGTGATTCTATTCCTAACCATAGCAACAGCATTCACAGGGTATGTCCTACCATGAGGGCAAATACCATTCTGAGGTGCAAATTACAAACCTCCTGTCTGCAATCCCGTACGTAGGAAAGGAAGTAGTTCAATGAATATGGGGAGGGGGGGGGGGATTCGCGGTAGATAATGCCACACTTACACGATTCTTCGCATTACATTTCCTAATACCATTTGCAATAACAAGTATTTAAAAAACGTGGAAGATAATTTGGGAAGGAGACGCCCAGGTGCAATAGAAAAGACAAGAAAAGTGGGAAATGAACAGAGACAAACAGTATCAAACCTATCATAGTACTGCGGTTGGGGCTTCGAGCTGACCGCTCACTTCCGTGTAGTCCCAACATGAAGTATGAGTGGCGCGATACCTCCACTTCTCTATGTACCGTTATTGCATGCGTAGGGACAACTATGTTTTGTCAGACTACTGCTGACAGGCACTCCCGCGCTGTTACGAAACTTGCTCAGAAGTAGAAACTGTCTACTTTCAATAAGCATTCCTGCATTGTTAGGACACGTACGCAGAAACCGAGGCTGTGCACTGCTTATAGACACTTCGGAATAGTTATGAAGTGCACGTTAACAGGCAGACTACTCAGGACCAAATTTTTCGTGAGCCTCGTATGGATCGGAGAGAAGTGTTGATATTGATGTGCATGTGTGTCCCAGACCATGCAGTAAGCTTAGATGGTTAGCCGCCTAATTCCGGCTGCGGGGACCTGTGTTCATTCCTGCGGATTAGATACGTGGTGAGTAAATTTGCACTGGTGCAGATTTTTTTCTTTTCTCCAAGTGCTTTGGTTCTGTATTCCCAGTTACCACGCTACCAGTGTGGTCCGGGTAGCGTAGTCGGTATAGCGACTGGCTACGGGCTGGACGGTCCGGGGATCGAATCCCGGTGGGGTCGAGACTTTCCGCACCTGTCCAGACCGGCCCTGGGGCCCACCCAGCCTCTTGTACAATGGGTACCGAGTCTTTCCCGGGGTAAAGACCGACCCGGGCGTGACGCTGACCCCTCATCCCCTTCTAGTGCCGTGACCAAGAAAGAGTACAGCTCTACCTCTGCTGTCTCTGTGGGCCGTACGGCCTGTACAGAGCCTCAGTGCCTGTACAAGGGTGCACTTTACCTTACCTTTATGCTACCAGTGCTCCTTACTTCTCTATTATAAGGGGCTGTTCAATTGGCTTAAGGCCACGGTGCAACCGAGCTAACTCTCACTACACTCCAACTAAAAAAAGTACCTATATCGTACTGAGTTGTGTCGACGCGGCGCTCTGCTTTGCAGTGATGGGACGCACGCAGCCTCAGTGTCTGTCCAAGTGCCAGCCAGTTTAGAAGGGTGTGTGTGGTGTGTGTTTACGCTCTCTCATGAAAATCAAGACAGATGACTTCGCGCTCGGTACTTCTGAGTCTGAGGACATGAAGTGGTTAGTGCGCTACCGAGACATCGATTAATTGCTTCGATTAATCAAATATCTCCTTGCCGTTTAAGGATACGGGACCATGTTCTTTACGTTTGAGGCGTAACTACGAAAAACTGTTACAGATTGTGTGGTTGTAGTTTTCTCAGCGAATCTATCAGGCCCTAAAACTTATGGCGTTTGGGTAGAGGGATGAATATAAGCACGGGGTATAGGAATAATAATAATACTAATAATAATAATAATAACGAAAGTTTTTTTCGTGTGTTGGCACAAACAACAGTCAAGGGCCAATTAAAGAAACAGCACAGGAATGTAAGTGAAAATACGTCCAATAACTAACCACAAAACATAAAAAGATTAATCAAAATTCAACCTGGATTTTCCTAGGATCGAACATAGGCCCCCACAATGAGACACCGGCGTTTATTCGCCTGTTATTTCGTATTAGTACGAGTCTTCCTAGGGGACCGCGGTAGCACAGTGCTTAAGGTGCTGCACTACAAATCGGAAGGTCGCTGTTTCGATCCCAGCTGGTATCAGTGCATTTTTCATTGATATAAAATCCTTCCGATCGCACTATGGCCCTGGGGTCGACTCAGCCTCTAACAGAAATGAGTACCAGGAGTATTTCTTGGGGTAAAGGCGGCCGGTGCGTAAGGCTGACCTTACCAACATCCCGTGCCGTTGTCACGAAATTTGGGAACCTTAACTTCCTGGAACTCTCTGGACCCCTCCGGGCCTGTAACGGGACTGATTTTACAGAGTCCTTCTACATAATAAATTTCAAGAGAACCTTTCATTCATAGCGGAAGCTTGAAACCCCGGTGTCGGACAGCTGTGAGCGGGACACCGTTGTGAACGGAATGTATCGTAGTGGTGCCTGCCTTACCGAAACGAACTATCCGCTGTTGTTAATTCATATTTCAAGAGCCACAACTCTTATAAATGTAACATAATTCACTGAACACGGTGTGTGGTGTTATTCTAATTCGTTGTGTTTTGCGTTTTAGGGATTTCATGCCGTGAAAATTTGGTTATTAAGCCTGGCTTGATACTAGAAGCGTGTCCTTCGAGTTATCGATTACCATTACGACAAAAGAATATCAGGAATTAAATTTTACTTAATCTGTACAGTTTGGAAATAATGTTGGACTATTTACATTACTTTCTATTGATTAATCGAAGCATTTGATCTAACAGTGTGTTGTGTGTATGTCTGTGTGTCCGTTTGCTAACAAGTTCCTTTACTGTAGCTTCTAACAACCTGTTGATACGGTATGTCTGCTGTGTGTAAGAATCGCGAACGTGATTCAGGACAGAGATATAAAGTGCCTCGTGTATTGTGTGTGTGTGTGTGTGTGTGTATGTGTGTGGCTCACCATGTAGTGAAGGGTGTCTCAGAAATATAATGCATGCCGTTCTTGACATCGATTTGACGTGTTTACAATAGGGTAAGTTCCGTTACAGTTGGCGTACGTGGTTGCAGGTTGGTTAATGTATCTCTGATGTTTGCCGTATTTGGGTGTGGGAAGGTAACGGTGTGTTTACTACATTTCATATGCGATTTTACAATACGGCGACCATGTACGGCTTTTTGTATTCGGGTTTCCTTGACAGTTACTGCATCCGAGTATAACATGACCGTTGTAGCTTGTCGACTTTCCAGTGTGATTTCGTATGGGTTGTTACGATCCTGAACAAAAACCATCCCAATGAAACAAACGCAAGTGGTTGTCATTTTGTAAATACCGTATATTCTCGAATCTAATCCGCACCCTTTTTACAGTTTCAGAGGGCAAAAAAATCAGATGCGGATTAGAATCGCGTGCGGATTAGATTCGCGGTCGTGAGCTGGATTTTGGAAAAATAATAGAGCCGCTGTACGTGTCGTAAGAAGAATACAATACAATAATTTATTATTCATCAGACACGCCGTCATCACTCATAACTGAATCGTTATCCGTCACCCAGTCGCTATCATCAGCTGTGGTGCGTTTACCGCTGGCAGTTAAATGGCCACTTCACGCACGGCGCGTTAGTCGGATAACGGTTAAAGTATTGGTAACATCCAATATTATTCAACCAGCCTGTCTTGTATGCAACGGACGGTTGAAGGACAGGTGCGGATTAGAACCGCGAACTAACTTTTTTTTTCGTTTAAGAAATCGGCAAAAACTAGTGCGGATTAGATTCGAGAATATTCTACTATACGTCTATTCTGGTATCCCGAATTATGACGGATAATCGAAGCTTTACTGTCATGTAAACATATTACGTCCGTTCATTCAACGAGGTAAACAGCACTAAAGAAAGACTGTGCAACGCTACAATATTGTCAACCTTATTGCACCTAGGTCTCAACATTAACAGCTATAAAATTAACCACTTTAGCCAAGTCACATGCACATGACCAGAAATTGGCACTACAGCACTGAATGCAGACTAGACCTCCCGGACTAAGAGCAATGAAAGGACCCTTCAACGGTGGGTTCTAAAAGACTAATCGGGCTTCTTTTTGGATTTCTAGGCAATGTAGTTGTTTCCAGACGTTTCGGAGGAACGTAGCACCTCCATCTTCATGGTGAGATTCGGATTCACGTGCATACTGAATTGGCTGGAAAAGGGAAGATTGGAGGTAATATTGCACACCAACTGTAAAACACACGTCCAAATACGTTGCCAATTAAGAGCAGTACCACTAAACCAATTAACACTTTGAAGCCAGACGTTATGTTCAGTTCATACCTCGCCTAAAAAAGTCCGTATCCACTAAAAAGGCCACCTGATAAACGCAGTTGAGGAAACTTAATCAGTAGATGCTCAGTTTCTTAACACTCAAACAAATGGTACATATCACAGCCAAGGAGTTTGAATGGGTCAAAAGTCGGACCACGGAAAGGGGTTACGGCATAGCATTCGGTAGATCTACCCTATTATCGCCCATTTTCTCAAGAGGTACCCTGTGTTTCAATTACCGGTATCGGAAGTATATACCTATCGGTTGGAAAACGAAACCTGCAAGCGTTCTTCAATTTAGCGGGTTCCGGCGCAATTTCCTCTCGCAAAAGATAGGCTTGGGACAAGAGAAAAGTACAGCACATCCATGAAAAACGTACGACGATAACTCACGGGACAGATTCACGTTTGGTAGCACGTAACAAAGCAAGTCTTAACCATCACGATTAAATTAACTTTTTATCATTGAAGGTAAACACCAAATTTAGTCGAAATCCGTCGCCAAGTTTCGGAGCTGAAACATTCAAACGAACACGTACGTCTTCCCATTACACCTTCGTTTTATTCAAGTTTTACAAAGGTGCTGAAAAAAGAGATTCCATAACACAACCAAAACCGTACTGTACACAGGCTGCAATTGACTGCGACACTATCATTTGCGTCCGTATGCGACAAATTTCGTGGGGGTATATTATAAATGTTTCAAGCTGTTATGTTTGCCGACTATATATGCCCTTCTCTGTGTACAACAAAACAATTTCCATTTTCCCACACGAATTTCCGGTTTTATGAGAATAAACGGATTCACAAAGCATGACCGTAAAAAATAAACATACCAATGGGTATAAACAAAACGTTTGTTCTCAGAAAGATTAATCTCAGCCACATGACGAAATACTACGTCTTCAAACAGCTGATTTACGACACAATTGCTACACCGTAACATCCGCATAAACGCGGCGTGGCTACGAAATAACGAGACTGCACGCGCAGTTTCTAAACCTGACCGCTGATAATCAGAGTACATATATACCATTTACCGCTGCATCTTCCCACCACCTTGCCCAGTCCCGTGTCCAACCAGGCTCCTTTATGGTGACGATGGTGACAGATCACGAATGAATATGGAGCACAGGTTGGAATGACACCATTACGAATGACCATACGAAACAGTGACAATGAGAAATACTTAACCCGACCAAGAAGATTTAATACGCAAAAAGGTCTTCAAGGTTCTCGCCCCCCCCCCCCCACTTACACCATACCAATGTTTGTACTGTACCGTATCATATTGTGTAGTTTTTTTCCTCTGATACTGTATCCAACCTGACGATGGCCATAAGGGCCGAAGCGTGTAGCTGATATATTTATATGTATCTGACAATGTAGTTGTGTTAAGACGGTAATATCCTTGAATAATATACAAAATATACATTACTTCAGCACAGCTTGGTATATATCGTGTAATGCGCTTTTCCTTAAAAACCCTCAACGGGAACCCAGGGTAGGAGATGCCATTACCGTTGTATTTACAGGGAAAAATCCACAGTTTTGATTTTTCCTGTGTTTTGGAATCAACATTCATTGAGTTTATGGCTCTAATTAGCTTTTACAGCCTCTACGAAAAAAAAAAATTTAAATACGGTGTGACCAAATAACCTGAAATCCAAATTTCCCAAACAAGACATTTTTACGTACACCGAAGAGGTCTGATCGACTTCAAAGGGCAAGAGTTCGAAACATCATGGTGTCCCTTCGACACCCCTTGGGGCCGTGCTTGCTGTAAATTGTGACCCTGATCTAGGGGAACATAATTAAGAATTCCTCTACTTTATGTTCTCCGTAAAAGGCTTCTGACGTTTTTATACAAAGTACGCATGGTGGACACAAATCTGTGGCTCTTCCGGATAATACGTTTCCAAACCATTAATCATTTGACAATGAGGCCGGAATCCTTCACGCCTATTCGGCGTGTGACGCATGTTTCATTTTATTGGTGTGAACGAGCAACGCCTTTTCAACACTGGTGCCTGTTTCTTCTGCAGTTCTACTGGTAAGGATGCTGCAGCTGCTAGTTTACCTTGGCTTCCTTCACTGGCTTTTCAGAACGCAGCGTAGTCATAATATGACGCAATGCAACTGCAGTGACGTAATGAAAAAAAAAACTTCGTATACTCCCGCAGAGAGAGCTTTGCTGTGTACAATGCAGAACACGCGCATTATATCTTGTACATCAACAAAATAACAAAATATCGTTCTTTTACAACTTCCTGATGCGTAGTCTTCCTACAACGCATAGAATCATTATTCATTTATGCACGGTTTGTGTACTCTGTCGATATCCGAGACTTCTTACCGACGATGCCATCTGAGTTTCACTTTATGTAAAAAGGATACCTTAAAAATTATAGTTGATCTGTATTACAACTCCGATTCAGGGAAGACGCCACTTGGGAGACCGAAATTTATCTTAAAGAAAGTGTGTGATGGTGCGGATTGGATTGATCTGGCTCAAGATGGAGTTGCGAGCTCCTGTGACACAGGTAATACACCTGCGAGGTCAACGGCAAAGCAGAAGTTACTATCAAAAAAATTTCATTAGCTGAAGGACCCTCAATTAGGTCCAAATTCATTAGAATGTTCTGGCTTCGGGCCACAGAAACACAAGTAAAACGGAGCAGATCGGTGAAGCGGTAATGCCCAACATTCCTATCCGGAACGGTATGGGGACGAACCTCGTCTCAAAACTGGCTATTAAGGCGGTTTCCGTGGTTTTCCTCAGTCCATCCAGGCACATGCCGGGGAAAGTACCTCGATTAGGCCACGAACGTTTCCTTCTCCATCTCTACCGCGTTATTATTCACCCATCCATCGATGCAAAGCAACCCGAAACAGCCAACTGACAGCGTCCTAAAATAAAATACCGGGACACGTAAGCACAAAAAGTGAGTTTCATTGTTTCTTCCACATTTTCACTACAACCACACCACTATAAAAGCATCTTCTGTTTCTTATTGCTTGGGTCTGGGTCACGGATACTGGTTTGAATACTCGCTGTTTAAATTTTGTAACTGCCCACATCTTTGTCAACCGGTTGAGGAAAACTTCAACAAAACTCAAAGAAAGTATGCTCAATCAGCATGTGTGAGTATGTTACCGACCACGGCCAATCACTAAACCACACCAGCGTTCCAGTGCCCACCGTACTAAGCTTGCATTTAAAAATCCCAACGTAGGTACTTGCAGTCGCCAATACCAATACAAAATCTCTCGATATAGTGACAAATACCCTAGGACAGAAGTACAGCCACGTTCGGAACGACCCGGTCGTGAAGATCTGGTCCTCACACTGTTCAAACATATTGGTTGACCATTTGAATAACATAAAACCAAAATCGGTTTAAAAGCATGGCTGTGAAGCTATGCCCACTCTGGTTAATCCGTCCGCTTTTCGAGCGAAGACATAAAAAAAACATCATGTACAAAGAACCGCCTCATGAATCCTTTCTTTTCAACTGCACACACAAAAGGATTCTGCTGACGCAGGTTTGACACACTGACTCCCACAACCTCAACAGCATCCTATACACGCAAACGTGACACAAAGCACACAACGACTTCAGAAACCCGCACTTCGCGCCGATTCATCCGACAAGGACTCACGAATCCAGTGACCTATTATCCTCTACGGAAGGCCAACCCCTGGCACGTGGGAAACCTCAAAGCATACCGGAGGTGCAATAAATGGCACCAAGCACGAAAGGCTTTTAGATAATATTTATAACTTCGACTAACAACCGCATTCACCATCCCCAAGTGTTTGTCTTAACATGTGGTTCACCCAGACTATAAAGTCCATCCAGTACATACGCAGCACTGACAAAGGCAAAAAGAATGGTTGTCTTAAAATGAATTAAACTGTAGTTAAGCAGGAGATTTATCACATATTATTATAAAATACAGAAACCGGTCCGGTATTTAGTAAATACACAACGTGGAGCACTCCCTGTAAAGAACATGAATAGCCATTGTTAATTTAATGTTCGGTTTTGATTACTGTTATACACTTTTCACTTTATAAAAATGTTGAGCGTTTTCTACGCTTTTCAGATTAGTCCTTATATAACTCCACGAAGCAGAGTCCTTCCTGAGAAGCTACGATGTTCTCAGCTGCTCAAGAAATTCCCCGCATGTTACACAACCGAATGTTCATTACCGCATTCACAAGCGCCCGCACCCAGTCCCTATAATGAGCATGAACAATCCAGTCCACGCCATGTCATGAATTAATTGGTAACAGAATATCTGACGCTACAGACGAGGTGTCGCATAAACCGATGTCGTTATAACCGAGTTCGATTGCACATTATACGTATTAACACAGACCTTCACGATGTCGTACCTTCACTGTAAAAAGTGGAACCTCATTCCTATTTCTAAAACCCACTGTTGCATTTATCCTTCAAAATATTTTTGGGTTTCTTCTTACCTGAAGTGGCTACCAAGCCAAAACGTGTTGTAGTAAGTATTCAGTAAAGATAACAAAAAAAAAAAAAGTCCCGTCGTGATTGGCGGTTTCAATCTAAATAATTTCGTCGGACTATGTTACCAGCCAATACTAGTACGAAATATGACAGGAAGTCTATCATTGCTACTGCCCATACCTTACTGCGATTATAACTTGAGATAACGTTTAAGGCTCTATCAAAACACACAAATGTATGAAGATTACGCCAGTCCAAACTACATCGTTGAGAAACCATTTACACCGGCCTACATACTACACTTACAAGAAAAACAAGACATGGACATTCTTGCATAGGTGATTAACAGATTATGACTCGTCGATTATGGAATGTTTGCGTATCATCAATCACACGCAACTAATGCCGCATTTTTAAACATGACGTAGCCCTGAAAACCTTCGTAACAGATGACATACCCACCACATTAAAAGTGAAAGGTTGTAAGTATTCCGCGCGGACGGACTGGAGACATGAGGACACTTCAGAACTGTGTAAACTGTACAACGGAATTACAGCAACTCGTGAACACAAATGACATTCAAGGCCTGGCTTAAGAACCCTAGTATGGTGGATACATGTTAAGGGAAGAGGTCGACATATGTACAACGGAACTGGTAAAAGGTAAAGGCCACCCCAGAACAGGCCACGAAGGCCCAGAGGGAGAGTGCATGTATAGCTCTACGCTTTAACCTCGGCGCTAGATGGAAGGGGTGGTTAACGCCACGCCCCGGCCGCTTTAACCCGGGAATGGCCCGGTACCCATTGTATAGGAGGTTGGGTGGGCCCCAGGGCCGGTCTGGAAGGGTGCGGAAAACTTCGCCTAATCGGGATTCAACACCCGGACCGTCCAGCCCGTAGCTAGTTGCAATACCAACTACAATACGCAGGCCCACAACAGAACCGGTATGCTACCTTAAACCAATCACCTAATACCCAGCACGACAGAAGTGACTATCCAATGGGGCTGTTTAAAAATTAAATGAACGTCGGAGAACACAACGCTTGGGCATAGGGTTTGTAATGACGTCACGCAACATCACATGATCACCGCCCATACACATGGAACAACCGAACTGTTCATACACTGGTATATCCAAGGGTCATCCCCGCAACTCCAAAGGGCAGAATTCTTTCAGGCAAGCTGGTGGTCGATCTGCTGGTCAGGAAGTTGCCTTCTTTTATGACAACAGGTACCCATCCTGAGACAGCTAAAGCCAATCCACAGCATCACACACTAATACCAGAAGATCAATTTTAATACTAGTCCCCATACAGATTAGGTCTCTCACGTGGTTTCCATTCAGACTTCCCTATTAAAATTTTGTATGCACGTTTGAGCTCCTGTGTGCTACACGTACATCCCGCATTCCTATATATAGAATACACGGCAAAACCATTATACGGCCCGACAGAACAGATATATATATATATATGCACCGCGATAGAATAAAAAAGCGAAGAATGCTACTTTGGAGCTCCAGTTTCTTTTCGTGAAGATGTGTTGCGTGCCACATGCGTTGGGTTCTATCTGACGAAGATTTTTCCCATTATCCTAAAACTGCATTTAAACCAGGAGAGTTAAACCGCAATAATTAACTACATTCGTGGCGCGTTACGTATGGGGCCAACTCAGTAGTGTTTCTGCGTTAAGGACCCCGCTGTCTGACATAAAAGTGTAAAGAAATTAATACCGTCAACACAATGAGGTGTCACTATGCGGTTTTTTGACACTGCGGTTCCTTACTCTACTTTTTGAAGCAGGTGAGATTCAGGGTTCCCTCACCACGTATCTGCTACATTGTAGCTGTAAAGAAATGACCATGGACCTAAGGTTGATGAATATCCATGCTAGTTTCTTCGCTGCTCACTGGCACACTTTCCCTGCTGTTTGATGAGTACACGCTGCACCAAAAGACTGTAAACTTTAAACAGCACAATCTTTCCAACTTCCAACTTTCCAGATGTCTTAAGTAACTGACAATGCAGTCGTGGTCTACAATAGGATCACGGACGCTCTTTTTTAAAGGCAGTTGTCCCTGTCCGTCTAACAAGGACATGTGGGAGAGGCAGAGGTACTGCTCCACTTATTTTTCACCTTGGCAGGAGAGGGAGGTGAGTGATCAGCTTCACGCCCTGGCCGATCAACCCCAAGAAAAAATCCCGGTACCAAATGAATAGGAGGCTGGATCGGACCCACAGCTGGTCTGCGCATTTTGTTGGAGAAAGACATAAGAATGGTTATTCTTACCATCATCACTCGTCAGATATGAGCTGCGTGACAGACCAGGAACCCCTTCTGAATACTTGTGAAGGCAGTGAACACAAGATAAGGCAGGAGTGGCCACTTACATAATTTTCATAAATATCCCAGAATACAAGCCACGAATTACAGTTGCTGACCATAACTTAACAAAGATAGGAAATTAATACGATGAAAATATCAGAACATGTGGCAAAAACAAAAGAACGAAGTTACATCACTAGACAACCCACAGAATAAAACAGGGAAGAACTTCCGAAAAGATGGGAAGATAACTGTCAATAAACTGGGGCACGAAACCCAGACCCCCCCCCCCCCCCAAAAAACTTTAAAAACTTTTTCCCCCATTTTTTCCATTTTTTTAGGAACAAAAAAATATGCACACAATTCACAAATT
>Ga0123353_10012713_pt1 | contig 12000 bp, 14 predicted proteins | sample TergutLab28metaG_3_FD_92763 | JGI IMG/M metagenome (GOLD analysis project Ga0123353, IMG submission 92763) | Labiotermes labralis P3 segment gut microbial communities from Petit-Saut dam, French Guiana - Lab288 P3 | ecosystem: Host-associated > Arthropoda: Insects > Digestive system > Gut ... | reverse complement strand
AATGCCAAACAACACATGAAGTCGATACTGAAACTGAAACGAAAGCTGAAAGCGTTGACAAAGAGAAGTTGGAGCATATCGCTGGACGTAAGGCTTGAAAAGCTAAGGCAGCTAATAACGGGCTGGGTGAATTACTTCCGAATAGCAAAGATGAAGAAAGCTATGCAATTAGCGGACGAGAAACTGCGAAAGCGCATACGAGTAGTCATCTGGAAGCAATGGAAGAAAATCCGAACTCGATATGACGCTTTACGAAAGTCGGGACTGAATCATAAAGATTCCTTTAACACGGCAAACTGTCGGAAAGGCTATTAATATGTATGCTCAACGGTAGCAATTAACATCGCAATCAGCAACGAGCGGTTAAAGAAAAGAGGACTGACATCCCTGTTAGACCATTACAACAAAGTACACTTGGTTACGAATTGAACCGCCGTATACGGAAAACCGTACGTACGGTGTGTGAGAGGTGCTAAGCCCTTTGCGACTTAGCCCCTACTCGAGTATTAAAAAATTCCGGAAGAAGATAGCCAAATAAAAAGCAGTACCCATTCGACAAGACCTATAATGCCTAGAACGATACCGGCAATAGCCATTCCTCCCGCTCCCTGTTTTTTTGCGGCCGCTCCCAAGATAATCGCAATTATAGCGCAAGGCAACGCACCCAAAACGATTCCGATAATTGCTAAAATAAGCGAGGCTTTAGCTTTTCCTTCGCCGAGGTTTGGCTTAGCAAACATGTTTGGCGGATAATTAGGCGGGTAATAGGGTTGCTGTTGCCCGTATGGATTGGTTTGCCCATAAGACTGTTGCCCGTATTGTTGGCCGAAGGGCGACGGTTGGGACGGTATGCCGTAAGGCGTCTGCTGTGCCAGGCCGGCGCCGCAATTAGCGCAAAACTGTACGCCTTCATGTTATTTGCTCCGCATCGGTTACAAGTCATGAACATTTTCTCCTTGGATTTATATGATAAATATAGTATATACCTAATTTGTCCAAAACACAACAATATGGCCGTAATAACTCTTACTATTTTTGCATCGAAAAATATGAGAAAAAATCAGCGCTATCAAAAAAATTTATATAAAATCGTTATAAAAAAATATAAAATTTGTTATTACGAGTATTGCAATTCATATAAATATGTGGTATAATAATAAAGTACTAATTTATTAGTATAATAAAACCTTAATGATAGGAGGGTAAACCTATGCAAGAATTTTTCCAAAAAATTCTGGACTTCATCAAAGACTTTGTAACCGGAGACCTTTGGTGGGTAACGGCGATTATCGTTGCCGTGTTTTTTGTGCTTTTTTTGGTTTTCTTTATCGCTTATTTGGTAAGCAACGGCAAAAAGAAAAAGCTCAAAAAATCTCTTGCCGAAGCTAAAGCCGCGGGCGATAAGGGAGAGACCGTTTATGTGCCCGACCCGAAAGCCGAAGAAAGAGCCGTGCGCGCCGAAGCCAAGGCGACCGCCGCCGAAACCAAAGCCGTCGAGGCCGAGAACCGCGCATTTATAGCCGAGTCACGAGCTAACCACGCCGAGTCGAAACTTGCCGCGGCTAACGAGCGGGCCATAAACGCCGAGCTTAGGGCGGCGGGGGCCGAAGCGGTTGCTGCCGACAAGCCCAAAGCCGAGGCCGCCGAACAGCCTGCAGACGTTACTAAGGAAGAACCAGAAACCGAGGCCGCCGCCGCCGCCGCCGAACCCGCCGCCAAAAAGCCTGCGGCAAGGAAATCGGCTGCTAAGAAAGCCGTCGCAGAAAAGCCTGCGTCGGAAAAGAAGCCCGCAGCCAAGAAAGCGGCTGAGCCCAAAAGAGAAGAAGCGTATACCGTCAAGTACGACAAGACAAAAAAGGATTGGGTTATCAAAAAGACCGGCCAAACCCGCGCCACCCGCAGGGTTAAGACCAAGGAAGAGGCTATGCGGATAGCGAAGGAACTATCCGACAAAAATGACACCGCGCTGGTCGTCCATAAAAAAGACGGGAAATTCCAAAAACAATAATTTTTGGGCGAAAGGTGATAACCGAAATGTGAAAGCTGGTTATGGCTTTCATTTTTCGCCTGTCACCTTTCGCCCCTCACCTAAAAAATTGCTTCGCAATTTTTACCGCGTCGTTAGCGTCCTTGGCGTAATAGTCCGCACCGATTATCTGGGCGTATTCCTCCGTCAAAACCGCGCCGCCGACCATAATTTTGCACCTGTGGCCGCTTGCCCTAATATCCCTGATGATTTCTTCCATATTTTTAACGGTCGTCGTCATAAGCGCCGAAAGCCCTATAAGGCGCACCCCGTCCTTTTTGGCGCACGCAATTATCGTCTCCGAATCCACGCTCTTTCCCAAATCAATAATTTTGTAACCGTAGTTAGATAAAATAACCTTGACAATATTCTTGCCGATGTCGTGAATGTCGCCGCGGACTGTGGCGAGGATTATTTTGCCCTTGTCCCCCGCACCCTCCGGCATCGCGGAACGCAAAACCTCAAAGCCCGCCCGCGCGGCCTCCGCCGATGCCAGCAGGCCTGGCAAAAACAGCTTGCCGCCCTCGTACCGCCGCCCAACCTCGTCAAGCGTTGAAGTCAATTCTCCGACAAGCTCAAGCGGTTTCGCGCCCGCGTCCAACTTATTTTTAACGAGCGCAGCGCATTCGTCTTTTAAGCCGTTCAAAACGCATTTTTCTATTGTGTCAGAAACCGCAGGCTCGCGCTTAGCAAGCAAGCTCCTTTCGGAGAACGCTTTCGCGCCCGCGTCGTCCCCGTTTATTACACGGAATGCCGCGACCGTTTCATTCATCGCCTCGCTGTTTGGGTTTATTATCGCCGCCGATAAGCCATTAGCTAATGCGGCCGCTAAGAACGTGCGGGTAAGAAGCTCGCGTTCGGGAAGCCCGTATGATACGTTGGAAATACCGAGCAAGGTCTTTATGCCGCGCCGCGACAGCTCGCGCACGGCTTTAAGTGTTTCTTGCGCCTGTGCTTGCTCGGCGCCGAGAGTTAGGGTAAGCGGGTCTATTATTACATCCTCACGGCGTATTCCGTATTCTTCGGTACGCTTAATAATATATTCGGCAAGGGCAAGCCGCTCCTCCGCCGTCGCGGGAATGCCTTTTTCAGAAAGGGTAAGGCCGACGACGAGCGCGCTGTACCTTTTGACGAGCGGTAGAATTTTATCTAAAACCTTGTCGTCCGCGTTTACCGAATTTACTATCGGCCTGCCGCGATAGGCTTTAAGCGCGGATTCAAGGGCTTCGGCATCCGCGCTGTCAAGCTGCAGCGGCGCGTCGCAAACGCTCTGAATATTGAGGACGATTTCGGGCAGAACCTTTTTTTCGTCGATTTCACTGATGCCGCAATTTACGTCCAGAATCTCCGCGCCCGCTACGGTTTGGGATATGGCTTGCTCCAAGATGTAGCCGTAGTTGCGCTCGATAAGCGCTTGTTTTAATAACTTTTTGCCCGTCGGGTTGATTCGCTCGCCTATTGTTCTGAAACGGTCTAATTTAACAGCGGCCGAATGCGACGAAACGGAAGGGACGTATTCCGTAACGCGCAGGTGGTAATTGTTTTTTAATTCCGACAGCTTCTTGATATATTCCGGCGTAGTCCCGCAGCAACCGCCGATTAGAGTTACGCCCATATCAGTTAAGGTTTTGTAAGCGAGGGCAAACTCCTCCGGCGTTAGGCCGTACCCGCCGCTTACGTTAGGAAGCCCCGCGTTTGCTTTGACGATAACAGGCAAATGAGTGTTTTTCAGTATTTTTCCCGCTACCGGAATCATTTCATACGGGCCTGTCGAGCAGTTAAGCCCTATAGCCTCCGCGCCCAGCGCGGTAAGCGTAACCGCCATGCTTTCGGCGGAGCAGCCCGCAAAGGCCATTCCGTTCCGGTCAAAGCTCATCGTCGCAAACACGGACAGCCCCGCGTCCCGCGCGGCGAGTACCGCTGCCTTGCATTCTAGGAGGTCGCTCATCGTCTCTATCGCGGCTAGCTCCGCGCCCGCCTCCGCGCCGAAACGCATAATCTCAGAATACGCCCCGTATGCCTCGCCGTAAGTAATTTTTCCTAGAGGCTCCAATAACGCCCCTAGCGGCCCTACCGACATGGCAACTTTTGCTTTATTTCCCGCCGCACTTCTAGCAATGCTAACGCCTCGTGCAATTATTTCTTTTAATTCTGCGCCGAACTTATATCTGTTCGCGCCGAAAGTGTTTGCATAAACGATTTCTGCGCCCGCCGCGATGTAGTTTTCGTGGATCTCGCGCACCTTTTCGGGCGCGAGAATATTGAAGGATTCCGGCAGCTGCCCGCTTTCCAAATGCGGCGCGAGCATTGTGCCCATCGCCCCGTCAAGTATTGTAATCTTTTTACTCTTCATTTTTCACTCTTCACTTATTAAATTCCCCTCAACGGAGGGGTGGACGCGAAGCGGACGGGGTGGTTCATTTTTTAATCACCGCCGTTACCGACTTCCTCGGCGTTAACAGCAATTCTTTCGTCACCCGCACGCCTATGTATTTTGTCGTGTCAAGAAGCCGGATAATTTCGGGTTGCACTTCAAGCGGAAAATCCCCGTAACCCGGAGAGAATCTTGCACCCCCGCCTACTGAGGCCTGCGCTTCCTCCGCCGCGCTTTCAACTGCCGCCGTGCCTATCGCGTCTATTACGAGCTGTTCTAACGGGCTTGCCGAAGCTCGTTCTATCTCGCGCTCGACCTCGTACCCTACCGTTACGCACATAAGGTGACATTCGTCGCAGCCTTCCAAAAATTTAGCGATACTTTTTCCCTCAAGGATTACGCCGCCGATAGAGAGAACGCCGTCTTTTCTTGCTATTTCAAAACGCTGTATAATCGCGCGGGGCGAAAGGTATTTTTCGCTTTTTGCGATATGCTTGTCGATAAGCGCGGCAAGCGTTTCCGAAACCTCACCGCGCTCGCCCATATACCTTAACACGTTTGCCCTGTCAATTATCATAAAAAACCTTTTACAGCGTCAACAATTTTCTCTGCCACCTCGGCGTTATTCATAACGTACAAATGGACGCCGTCCACGCCCGCGGATAGCAAATCAATGATTTGCTCCACCGCATATGCGATACCCGCGTCGCGGAACGCGGCGGGGTTGTCTGCGTAACGGGCGATAATGCGGCTGAATTTTGAGGGGAATTTGACGCCGGCAAGCGAAATGATGCGCTCGATTTGCACCGCGCGCACCACCGGCATAATTCCCGCCTGAATAGGAACGTTTATACCAGCGCCCCTCGCTCGGTCGAGAAAACGGTAAAAGTCCTCGTTATCGAAGCACATCTGCCCGTTAAGATGAGCAGCACCCGCGTCAACCTTTATTTTCAGAAACTTTATGTCGTCTTGCAGGCTCTTGCTCTCGACATGCCCCTCTGGGCAGCAAGCGGCGGAAATATTGAAATCCCCCTTACTCTTTATGTAGCTGATAAGGTCAACGGCGTACTTAAAATCGCGCGACATCGGTCTGTCTGCCTGTCGGTCTCCCCGCAGCGCGAGAACATCCGTCAAGCCGTTTTGTTTCATTTCCGCTAAAAATCCGTCAATATCCTTTCGCCCGCTGTGGATTGCCGTCAAATGCACGAGCGGCTTTACGCCGAACTCGTTTTTCAGCGAACACGCGAGACGTAAGGTCTCGTTGTTTCCGTCCGCCCTGCCGCCCGCGCCGTAGGTTATGCTGATATAATCTGGCACAAGCTTGGCAAGCGCGCCCGACACCCTCGCTATTTCCTCAATCGGTCTGTCGGGCTTGGGCGGAAAAATTTCAAACGAGATTACCGCTCTTTTGCTCATGCCCCGATTATACTGCCAAATCCCCCAAACGACAAGCGAATATTAGACAGCTTTCAAAATCCGTGCATATATTTGAAAAAATAAATAGACATTCCTTTCTTATGAGTTAGCTCGGCGTAGCCGCTTGGCCCGCATAAGGTCTTCTAAACAATATCTCTACACGCCTAACAATTATGGCATTTCGGAAAAACTAACGGGACCCCTGTTTATTGCGGTACCGAATTTTTGGCAGGGGATTAACTTTTGACTGAACAAAGTTATCAAAATTTATTAAAAAGCAATAATAAAACCGTTGACTTTTTTTTTCGGTACCGCTATTATATTACTGCTGTCAAAAATCAGCGATATTCCTCAGTAGCTCAGTGGTAGTAGCATTCGGCTGTTAACCGAAGGGTCGTAGGTTCAAATCCTACCTGGGGAGCCAGAAAAAATATCACTATGTAATGTGGTATTAGGGAAAGACGAGTCAATCCCGTCTTTTTCTATACAATTTGCCGTATTTTCGCCGTTTTCGAGGCTATTTGGGCTTATTTTTGCCAAAAAATCCTGTGACGAAATACTCAAATCAATTCCTCCGAGTAAGGGCAGAGGTATCAAATTAGTGTAAATTTCCACGAATTTGCCGAAAATTACAACCCTGTTTAAGAACATATTTAACACCGTTTTTTGCTCCTCAAAAGCACCGTACAATAAATGCTCCTGCGCCTTTTTATACGCCTGCCGCAATTCCTCTTTCGTGGCGGGCAGGTAGCCGACAGCTTTTTGCTCCTGTACAATTATTTCGGCAATTTTTTTCTTTTCGGCTTCAAGGCTTTCTAGCTTGACTTGTAAGGTTTCATTATTGTAGCCCGAAGCGATAGCGGAAACGAGATTATCAATCTGCTTGTCAACGTCTTTAATTTGGCTTTCGCATTTTTCAATTAAGGCGGCGTTGCTCGTCCGCTCGGCGGCGTATCTGTTGTATTCTGCCAATACCCTGTCTATGGTTGCTTCACCCAATATGATTTTAGATACCTGCTTAACAACGTATTTTTCCATTTTGTCGCGCTGTACGGTGTTATTCTTGCAACTGTCGCCGACGTGTCTGCCGTTCTTGTAAGTTGTCTGCCGATTACATTTGTAATACGGGTACGCCCTCCCGCCTTTAACCTGCCTTGCGCCGGAATAGGGTGTCCCACACTCGCCGCAAAAAATCTTGCCGGACAGCATTCTATGACGTGGCTGGGAGTCTTTACGCGGTGTTTTAAGACCTGTTGCACGGCGTCAAAGGTGATTATTTGGGGCATACCGCCCTCGACTGTTATAACGTGTTTGGCGGGGTCATAGTCCCTTACTTTGCAGTTGTAATTAGACATTTTTTCTATCCTCCTTATAATTTCCCTTTATTATGCAGGTCAATTAAAAGTTTAATCTGCTTTTCGGAAGCATACGTTTCGATAAAGCCGCAAGCAGTACAAACATATACAATGTTTCTTGCTTTGGCTTTTGCGTCGATAATGATTTTAGTGCCACCGCATTTGGGACATACGCCTGTTTTCTTCATAGTCAGCTCCTATTTAATGATTTAACGCTTATTTCGAGTGCCGTCCGGCTGAAGAATGCCGTATTTTTTGACAAAGGCGGCGCGTTTGTACTCAAAGACTTCTTGTTGTTGCATTTCGTCTTCCATTTCGTGTTCTTCGGATGCGTAAAACACCTCAACACCGGGGGCGGGTTCCCGATTAGGTTCGCGCGCGGACATTTTGCCCGCACAAATATCGCGTAATTCGTCCTCGGTTAGCTTGATAATCCATCCGGACTTAATGTAATATGAAACTTTTTTGTACGCCGACGCTTCTTCTCCATTACGCCCCACCACAAGATAGTCCGTAAATACGGGAACGGTATCGGACGGTGCGCCGCCGGCCGCGTATACAAGGTCTTTTAGTTCTATTGACCCTCCGCCGAAAGTTCCAACAAATGCCACTATCCTGCCTTTCAACCTATCGCTTGTTTCAATGACCCGTATCTTGCTTGCCGCGCTGCCATAAGTCCATTGCTTGCCGGATTTGCGAGCTTTGAGTATTCCTTGCTCAACCATACGTTGCAATAATTTATATACTCCGCTTACCGACAGCCCAAGAACCTCTGCGGCTTCCTCTTTGTTAAAAGTAGTATCTGTAAAAAAGGCAAGTATTTTTTGTTCATTGGTTTCCACGGTTTTTCCATTTTCATTGCCGTTCTGCTGAATATTGTAATTCATATTAGGAACGCGAATAAGGAATCCGCCGTCCGTAATGGGAATTTCCGGTTGTGCGCCGCTGTTTTCATACGCACCGTAAATACGGGGTATTCCCGTGCCGAACGCCTCAATGATATTAAGGCGGTTGAATACCTGCGCCAGCTTTTCGTTTCTTGAAACGGATACGCCTGCCAACATAAGTTCGTGCGTAACGCCGGGCATAATGCCGCCGAGCGACATAAACTCTAAGCGATTGTCAAACATACTGACCAATACGCTACCCTCAATATAATAATCCCTGTGGATAAGCGCGTTAATAAAGGCTTCGCGGATTGCAATATCGGGGTAATGAACGGTATCATAGTGAAACCGCGCCCGTCTAAGCGTTGGCGCGTGTTTTCACAGTTCCACGGGTCGTACGCTATCTCCCGTATGTTGTATTCTTCGCCTAAGTCATAGATGAACTGCTCAATGAAAGAATAATCGACGACGTTGCCCTCGGTGGTCTTGACCAGCCCCTGCTTTTGCCAAAGGCCGTAGGGGACATGGTCACGGCGCACCCTTTGCGCGATTGTTTCCTCCGGCAGCCAAAAGAACGGCAGAACGATGTATTTGTCGGCGTGCGTTGAAGCCTCACCGGGTGCAGCGGCCGCCCCTGCGGGCGGGAAGACTAAGACGAGCGCTGTTACGTCTATTGTCGCGGAAAGGTCAAGCCCGCCGTAGCAGGCACGGCCTTTTAAAGCGTCCGCGTTAACCTCGCCGTTACAAGCGTCCCACGCCCGCATCGGCATCCAGCGCACCTCCTGCTTAACCCATTGATTACATCGTAACTGCCGGAAAGAATTCTCCTCCGCGGGGTTCTGCCTGGCGCTCTCCGCCGCCCGCTTAAACGCTTCGAGCGATACCGTGGTTCCCAGGCTCGGGTTGGCCTTGTACCAGTTATTCTCGTCCATCCAGTCGTCGCCCTCCTCAAGCGCGTATATCACCGGCAGGAACGACGAATCGATTTTCCGGCCGGCCGCTATATCCTTGGCCTTTTGGTGAAGCTCATAGCCCACGGAGTGTATATCGTTGCCGGCAGTTGATATGAACAGGTGCAGCGGCTGTTTCCGGGCGTCCGACGAGCCCTGCGTCATAACCCGGAACATCTCCCTGTCCGCGACGTGCGTTTCGTCGAACAGCACCGCGTGGGCGTTGAGGCCGTGGTGGCTGTATGCCTCGCTCGACAGCACCTGATAAAAACTGTTTGTCCTCGGGTATACAAGCTGTTTTTGGGATTCGACTATCTTTACCCGCCGGGCTATTGAGGGGCAGTCCTGCGCCATGATTATGCTCTCGCGGTAGATAAGCGCGGCCTGCGCCCTGTCCGCCGCGCACGAATATATCTCCGCGCCCTCCTCGTTATCCGCTAAGAGCAGGTACAGCGACAGCGCCGCCGCCAGCATGGTTTTCCCTTGCTTTTTCGCTACGGTGATATAGCACTGCTTGAACTGCCGGTACCCGTCCGCTCCGATTACGCCGAATATGGTGCGTACTATTTCCTCCTGCCAGGCAAGAGGATAAACGGCCGGCCTTTCCATTCCGCCTTTGTGTGTTTAAGCTGGCGTATAAACAGAACGGCGCGGTCGGCCGCCGCTTTATCGTAATGCGAGGACGGAAGCATATATTTGACCGCAAGCTGCGGGATGTTTTTATCTGCCCGCATGACTCAGCTCCCTTATTATTACATTCCCAAATCCTTATACGCCGTCGTTACCCCGCCGCGCAGTAAGAACACATCGCTGTCCGCGCCGCGGCTTTCTATGTACCGGCGGACGGCCACGTCTACAAATTTCGGATCCAATTCTTGTAAATACCCGGCGCGGTTCAATTTATCCGCCGCGATTAGGGTTGTGCCGCTGCCGCCGCAAACGTCCAAAACTATGTCCCCGGGCTCAGAACTGAACACGATCGGTTTGGATATAACGTCGATACTCTTTTGGGTAGGGTGCAGCGGGTTCTTTTTCGGGCGGTTGAATTCCCAAACGTCGGTCTGCGTCCTGTCGTCTTTCAGAGGGTACAGCCTTTTCGCGCCCTCCGCCCAGCCGTACCAAATCGCCTCGTACCTCGGCTGATAATCTTTCCTTCCAAGCACCATAGTGTCCTTGACCCAAATAATACTGCTCGACCAGTGCCAGCCGGTTTCTTTCAGCACGGCGTTTATTGTCGGCCACTCCTGCGCCGACATAAACGCGTACATACAGGCCCCGGCTCCATTCACTTATACGGAAGAAGATATTGATTATTATTATTCTGCTTATAACGCTATAAAACATAACCGAAACGAAGAAACAATTTATAAAGGCAATATACGTTTTTTATTACGCGCAATGGCAGCTTTATTTTTACTAAACATTTATTTTCGTGATGAGAGATTTTATGCTATAGATGGCTTTAAGTTTGACGTTTCATTAGGTTCAAGCATTTTTTCTATTGATATTTATACATCAAGCCTTAGTTCAATTCTGGGGGCATTCGACCAGACACAGCAAGAGAAGGCCGTTTATTTATTGAATGTGGACGAAAAAATATTAGAAGAGTTTCGCAATTCTGAAGTGTATAAAAAGTTTACAGCGTCGGAAATAAAAATTGAAATAGTTGGGTTTGATGATGAAAGGGATTCTGATATAAAACCAGACCCAGCATCTATCAATATGGTGAGCAATGTGATGAGAAACTTTCTGAAATGTCAATCTGCCTATATATTAAACAAAGCATTACATTGAGATGAAAAAAATGCAAACCCAAGAAAGATGCCCGTACTCATGGGTGTGTGTTGCTCCTTTAAAAGGATTTCTCGACAATTATATTGCAACTCGGATACCGAAAAGCATATTATAATTGAAAAATGGTTCAAATAGAGTTTCACGCGCGGAGCCAGAAAAAATATCACTATGTAATGTGGTATTAGGGAAAGACGGGTCAAACCCGTCTTTTTCTATGTCTTTTTGGTGTTTTCCGGCTCTTTTTCGTATGTTTACACGAAATAATCCTCCGGCGTAATATTGTCAACCTTTCTGCCGTTCTTATACCGCTTGTTTTAAGGACGCGCCCTAGCCTTCCGCATCCTGTAATTCCGCATTTTCCTTTTCTTCAAGCCCTCTTACCGCGGCGATAAATTCCTTACAGCGGAGATAGTCCTTGAAGCCGTTGGGGGAGGAGACGCTGCCGGAGACGTCTACGGCATACGGCGGAATTATGGCGGCGAGTTCCGTTATGTTTTCGATATTTACGCCGCCCGAAAAGATTATGGGGCCGAGCGCCGCCGCCGTCTGTATTAAGCCGACATCGGTTTGCAGGCCGAGCGCGTCGATATGGACGGCGAGAGGGACGCCGTAGGCCTTGAGGGATTTTCGGTCGATGTTGTCGGAGACGGAAATGTTTTTCCACACCTCGAATTCCAGTTGTGAAATAAAGTAGGGCGTTTCATCGCCGTTTAGCTGCACGAGGTCTATTCCGGTAATTCTTACGGTTTCGTTGATTTCTTCGATTGTGCTGTTAGCAAAAACCCCGACCTTACGTATAACGGGGTGCAATTTTGCCGCAAGCAGCGCGGCGAGCTGCGGGGTAATATAATTTACGGCGTTTTTGTCAAAAACAAAGCCGACAAAGTCGGGTTTTAACTCTGACAAAAACTCTATCTCGCGCATCCTTGTAATACCGCTTATCTTAATTTTCATAAAAATACCACAACCTATAATTTTTTTGTGACGGCTTAGTCGCCCCGCAGACGGGCAACAGTCGGCGAACTGAGCGTATCGCAAATCCGGCGATGAAGAATCTTTCGCGTTTAATTTATCCGGCTGACTTTCCCCTTATGTTCCACCGAATACGAGGACGATTTTAATGAGTGTGCCCGCCGGGCGTTAGGTATATACTTTTAACACAAATCGTACATTGCGTAGTAGAATTTGGCATAAATTT
>Ga0123353_10012712_pt1 | contig 12000 bp, 8 predicted proteins | sample TergutLab28metaG_3_FD_92763 | JGI IMG/M metagenome (GOLD analysis project Ga0123353, IMG submission 92763) | Labiotermes labralis P3 segment gut microbial communities from Petit-Saut dam, French Guiana - Lab288 P3 | ecosystem: Host-associated > Arthropoda: Insects > Digestive system > Gut ... | reverse complement strand
TAACATGGAGACTGCTTTTGACTGGTTAGCGCAGGCAGGTGTTGCCCTTCCGTGCACCAGGGTAGGCGAGCCTAGTTTTCCGCTTGGGCTTTCAGAGGATCGCTCTGCCTTCAAGCTCTTCATGAACGATGTTGGGCTTCTCACCTCGCGGTTAATGGGTGAAGTAGCATTAGATATCATCGGGCAAAAGAGCGGGATTAACTACGGCTCCATTTACGAGAATGCCGTGGCGCAAGAACTTAAAGCACATGGTGCCAGGTTGCGCTACTTCTCAAATAAACGTATTGGTGAGGTTGATTTTCTCGTGGAAGACAAAGCTCTGGGTAAGGTGTTAGCTGTAGAAGTCAAGTCTGGCAAGGACTACAAGCGGCATAGCGCTCTGTCAAATATGTTGAGGATAGAAGAATTTGAAGTTGATGGCGCGGTAGTTCTCTATAACGGCAATGTTCAACAGATGGGTGCAGTTGACTACCTGCCTGTGTATATGGCTAGTATGATCTAGGGGCGAGAAGGGTGACAAACGCCCCGTCCCCTTGTCACCCTACGGAATGTGAGTTGTTTGGTGGCAATTGTGGAGATATTGTGGAGTTTGGGACATTTTAGCCTTCAGGAGCTAAAGTTGTGAGGCGTGTAATAGCGCTTGGATAACTTGGGCGGGAGGCTCCATGTCGGATAAGCGTTCTGGTCTGGTGCTCATTCTTTTTCTGGTTTCGGCAATCGTTGTTTTGGCGTTGTCTTTTTACACCGGATACTCTTTGAATGCTCTGATGGGCTCTCTGGAGCAAAGTCGCAGCGAGCGGCTGAGGGCTGAGGCCTTGGGCGCATCGCTTATTGTATCCACAGAAGAGTTGAACAGTATCCAGAGCCCTGAAGCGCTTTTAGGCGGCAATTACTCTTCTATACAAAGCAGACTCGATGGCTTTGCCGCTCTTCATAATCTCACCGAGGTTGCCTTTATCAGGCAGTTGCCCACAGGGGATCTGCAGTACATCATCTCCAGTAACTCCGGCACCGGCATTTTTGATGTTTCTGCGCCTGTTTTTGCCTCAACCACAATGCTCGATGTGGCCTTTGGCGGCGCGATAGTTGTTGAGGAGTTGCGCGAGTTAGACAACGAGGGCGTTCACTTTATGGCTTTTGCGCCGGTAATGGATTCTGAGGGAGCGGTTGTGGCCGTCGCCGCCATTGGTGTAAACGATCAGATGATCCTTGACACCGCCTCAAGCATTAGAAACCTTACCATTATATTACTGGTGTGTATCTTCATCGTCATCCTGGCAGCCTGCGCCAACGTGCTGTTACAGGTGCGCAAAGAGCAGGAGCTTGAAGAGAGCATCCTCGTACAAAAGCTGATGATTGAGATATCTCAGAAGCTCTCCACAGAAAGGCCTTTTGACACCCGGGTCAACGAGGCGCTTGCTCTCTTGGGCAGTTATCTTGAAACCTCCCGGGTCAGCGTGGTTAATGTGTCGGAATCTGAAGTGGGCGAGTCGCTCAGGTATTGCTGGACTGATGACGACAATCGCATTTCTGAGCCCACCGAAGAGCAGGCCTTGATGCTCTACCAAACAATGCGCGACCTGTTTGACTCGGGCTCAGCCGTGAGACATTCTGCCGTGAGCTGCACCAATATCAATCAGGTTAAGGGCGAGCACCATGCCCTCTTGAAGGCTCTAAAAACGCGCGCCTTTGTTTGGTCGCCGTTTTATGTGCAAAACAAACTCTGGGGTGTGCTGGCGCTGGAATTCTTAAAGCCGCGGGGCAGCTTTCACAAAAAGGACATCCAGCTCATTGAGAGTGTTACCACCGATATGGTTGACGCGCTTATCCGCGAGCTCTACAGTGTGCAGCGCGAGCAGGCCTTGAACCATGCGGTGCGCGCGAGCGAGGTAAAGAGTGAGTTTCTCTCTAATATGAGCCACGAGATGCGCACGCCCATGAACGCCATCATCGGCATGACCTCCATTGCCCTCAGCAGCGACAAGGCAGAGCGCAAGGATTATTGCCTGGGGCATATCCAGGACGCCTCCTCACATTTGCTCAGCATCATTAACGACGTTTTAGACATGACCAGCCTGCAAGAAAACGAGTTTTCACTCAAGCTGGCACCGTTTGACTTTCGTGATTCCCTCAAGGCTGTGGTGCATGAGCATGTTCACAAGATTAACGAGCAAAAGCTCAGTTTTAAAGCTTTGGTTGATGAGAGTGTTCCCAAGGTGCTGGTGGGCGACAGTCAGCGCCTGTCCAAGGTCTTGAGCAATCTGCTTTCCAATGCTATCAAGTTTACGCCCAACAAGGGGCTGGTTGTTTTACATGTTGAGCACCTCAGTTCGGGACCCGAGGGGCACCGCCTCATGTTTGTGGTTGAAGACAACGGCATTGGCATTTCTCCTGCTGCCAAAGAAAACCTCTTTAGGCCCTTTGGCCAGGCTGACAGCGGCGCCAATAGAAAATTCGGTGGCACGGGCCTAGGCCTGGCCATAGCACGACACCTGGTTGAGATGATGGGGGGCACCATAGGGGTGGATTCCGAGCTTGACGTGGGCTCAAAATTCTACTTTACCGTTACCTTGCAGGAGGGGTCTGCCGTTGACGTTGATGATACTCCGCCTGATGAGCTGCCGGCAGAAGATGGGTCGGAGGAGTTGCCCGTGGAGGCAGGGCTTGAAGCGCAGCCGGTGGGGGCAGAAGTGCTGCCTGGGCAAGAAGAACTGGATTGGCTGGTAATACAAGAAAGGCAAGTAGCGCCCGAGGGGCAAGAGGAGCAAGATGAAGAAGACTTGCTTGAAGATGAGCCGCTCTCAGACCTCTCTTTGTATCGAATACTCCTGGCAGAAGACATAGAGATTAACCGCGAGGTTGTTGTAGCCTTGCTAGACGGAAGCAACATCACCATCGACTGCGCTGCCAGTGGGCTTGAGGCTCTGGAGACAATCAAGAACAACCCCGACCTTTATGACCTGGTGTTCATGGACATTCAGATGCCCGAGATGGATGGCCTGGATGCAACCCGGTGTATCAGGGCTTTGCCCTATCCTCAAATAGAAAAGTTGCCTATCATCGCCATGACCGCAAATGTTTTCAAGGAAGACATAGCAGCCTGCCTAGATGCCGGCATGAACGACCACATCGGCAAGCCCGTCAACCTCGACGAGCTTTATTGCGTTCTCAATAAATACTTACCAGAAAAAGACTAATCGTTTTTTATTCTACTAACTTGTTCTTTGACTGACTGGGCGGAGGCTTGGAGTTGTAGTAGCTCGTTTTCTGAGAGCTTGAGCTCCTCGATTTTGAGTACGCCGCTCTTTCCTAAGGCTGCGGGCACGCAGAGGGAAACATCACTGATCCCATACTCGCCTTGCAGGCGTGCGCAGCTTGAATACACAGCCCCGGTGTCACCCAAAATTGCCTCAATCATCTTGACGTTAGACGAAGCCGGAGCATAAAAGGCTGAGCCCGTCTCAAGCAAACGTACAATCTCTGCGCCGCCTTGCACCGTGGCCTCAACAATGCGGTCAAGCGCCGCTTCATCCACCAACTCAAGGAGCGGCTCGCCCCTCACAGTAGCCAGGCTTGGCAGAGGCACCATAGCCTCGCCGTGGGCACCAATGACCAGCGCATCTATCTCGCTGGGGCTTGCTCCCGTCTCGCGTGCAATAGCGTAGACAAAGCGCGAGGTATCCAGCACGCCGCCCATGCCAATGAGGCGGGCGGGCGGCAGGTCAACCAGCTGGGCAGCCATGTTAGTGAGCACATCAAGGGGATTGGTTACAATCAGATAGCACGCCTCGGGGCTCACGGGCAGCGCCGCCTCCAAAACCGAGCGCACTATGCTGGCATTGATGTCTATGAGATCCTCGCGCGTCATGCCGGGCTTGCGCGGCAGGCCGGCGGTAATGACTACCAAGTTGCTGTTTGCTGTGTCTAGGTAGTCACTGGTTCCTATAATGCTCGGCCCAAAGAGCTCATTGCTGCGCATGTGCATCAGGTCAAGCGCCTTGCCTTTGGCAACGCCCTCGGCCACGTCTATCATCACCACGTTGGCAATGTTTTTGAGCAGCAGAAGCAGGGCGGTTGAGGCTCCTACGTTACCGGCACCAACAACCGTTACCTTGGGATAGCTTTGTGTCATCTTAGTCACCTTTTACCAGGGCGCAGCCAAGCTCAATAAGCTCCTTGACCCTCTCTGTGGTGGTTGCCTCGGCGTACACGCGCACCAGGGGCTCGGTGCCGCTGGGACGGGCAAGCAGCCAGGCATCAGACGCAAGCACAAACTTAACGCCATCCCTGTAGTCCATGCCAATGATTTGCTCATCCAGGGCGTCAAAGAGGGGCTGATAGGCATCAGCCTCAAGCTTTCTGTCGCACACTTCGCGCATGAAGCCCTCTTTTTGTTCCTCGGTGATACGCAGATCTTCGCGCGCATAATCAAAGTATCCCAGCGCCTCATACAGCTCGGCTACCAGGGTGCTCAGGTCCTTTTTCTTTTGGGCCATGAGCTCGGTGAGCAACAGTGCCATGAGCAGGCCGTCGCGCTCGCGCACATGGGTGGGGATGCCAATGCCGCCGCTTTCCTCGCCGCCGAGCATGACGTCTTCTTTGAGCATCTCCTCATAGATCCACTTAAAGCCAATGGGCGTGGTGGTAAGCGGCAGGCCCAGGCGCTCGCACTGGCGCTTGATAAGGTTGGAGCCGCTGAGTGTGCGCACTACGCGGCCGTGCTGGCCTTTGTCTTGTACCAAAAGCTCGCAGATGAGCGCAAGTATCTTGTGGGGGTTGATGAAGCTGCCGTCACGGCCGCCTGCGCCGATGCGATCGGCGTCTCCGTCGGTGATGAAGAGGGCGTCATAGCCCAGCTCGGCCACTTTGGCAAGCCCGTCATTGACCCAGGGCGGAATAGGCTCGGGGTGCAGGCCCGCAAAGGTGGGGTCGGCCGCCGAATTGATTTCGACCACCTCAACGCCCATAGCACGGAGCAGCTCTGCCAGGTACACGCGTCCTGCGCCGTACAGCGGGTCAACTACCACTTTCAGCTGGGCTGCGGCAATGGCCTCGGTGTCAACCGCGGCAGCCAGGTCGGCCAGATAAGGCTGCATAAAGTCAGCAATCTCCAAGTTAAAAGCGCTGCTGTCTGCCTCGCCTGTTGCCTCTGCAATGGCGAGGGCCTCTTCAAAGATAGCCGGCAGTTCTGCGCCCAGTGCATCCTCAACCCTGCTGCTGAACGACTGAGGCGAGGCTCCCCCGTCTTGCATCCTGAGCTTTAAGCCCAGGTATTCAGCCGGATTATGACTGGAGGTGAGCATAAGGCCGCCAACCGCCCCCGCGTTGCGCGCAATGCTCCAACAGAGCGTGGGAGTGGGGCAGTAGCTGTTTGAAAGTAAGACCTTGAATCCTTCGTTGGCAAGTATGATTCCAGCCAGCATGGCGTACTTGGCAGCATTTTCTCGGCAGTCATAACCAACCAGCATCAAGGGCGGCTCGTCGGTAGCGGCAAAGGGGTTGTCCTCCTTAAAAACCTTTGCCGAGGCAAGAGCCACTCGCGCCAGGTTCTCCGCAACAAAGTCCTCACCAATGATGGCTCTCCAGCCATCAGTACCAAATTTAATCTTGTTAGGGTCAAAGGTCTCGGCTTCTTCATAACCGCGAGCCAGCGGCATATCCTGTGATGTATTCACGTTTATCCTCTCGCCGTGTTTTTTTACTATTTTACACAAAGAGCCAGAGGCTGAAGGCCATGAGGGCCATTCCGCCTACTAGGCCGTATACCGCTAGGTGGTGTTCTCCGTAGGCGCGGGCTGAAGGGAGCAGTTCGTCAAAGGAGATGAAGACCATGATGCCGGCCACCAGGGCAAAGACGATGCCAAAGACCATGTCGTTTAAGAAGGGCATGAGGATTAAGAAACCCACAAGGGCGCCCAGAGGCTCGGTGAGCCCTGAGGCAAATGAGAAGAGGATGGCCTTTTTCTTGCTGCCTGTGGCGCAGTAGATAGGCACGGCAACGGCGAGCCCCTCCGGGATATTATGGATGGCGATGGCCACCACAATGGGAATGGCGATGATTGGGTCGCTCAAGGCAGAGAAAAAGGCGGCCATGCCCTCCGGAAAGTTATGCAGTGCAATGGCAAGCGCGGTGAAGAGCCCGGTTCTCATGAGCTTGGCTCGGTCTACTCCTTGCAGCTTATCTGTGTGTACCTGCGCCCTCTCAAGGGCGGCACAGTCTTCTTTGCAGAGAGGCTCTGTCATGCTGGTAGGCACTGCGCAGCTTGCTGGCGTGGCAACCGTTGTCTCTCGCATCTCGTGCGGGTTGACGTCCTTGGGAACCAGCTTGTCGATGAGGGCGATGAGCAGCATGCCGGCAAAGAAGGCAAGCACGGCAACAAGCACGCCCATCTTTTCGCCGTGGCCCAGGGCAAGCGTTTCAACTGCATGAGGGAGAATCTCAATCATTGACACATAAATCATGACCCCAGCTGAAAAGCCCAGGCTCACTGACAAGAACTTTTTATTGGCTGTTTTGGAAAAGAGCGCCACCAGCCCACCGATGCCCGTTGCAAGGCCAGCGATGAGCGTAAGAAGAAAGGCTATTGCTACGTTTTCCAACTGAGCTTCTTTCTGTGTTTGCCAAGGCTAACATTTTATATCAACCTTCTTCATTTTGACAAGTCAAAGTGGAACAGAGGGACGGGGTTGGTGTGGAACAGGGGGACGGGGTTGGTGTGGAACAGGGGGACGGGGTTGGTGTACCACTTTTTTTCCAAAAAGTGGTACACCAACCCCGTCCCCCTGTTCCACACCAACCCCGTCCCCCTGTTCCACACCAACCCCGTCCCTCTGTTCCACACCAACCCCGTCCCTCTGTTCCACTTTTCGCATATTGCTCAGTTGAAAGCAAATAGAACGTAAGGGAGTTGTAAGAGAAAGCATGAAGTAATCAACACTTGCTTGCTTCCCGTATGATTTATGCTGAAAAGTGTTGCTCTTTTATTGATTATATGTTACTTTTTCGATAACATATAAGCTCGCAACTATAGTCTTTTGTTAGGAGAAGCAATGCGTTACAGTGTTTGTATGTGTAAACCCCTATTTAAGTACTACAACAAGGAAGAGAGGTGATGGTAGTGGAATTGTTCGATCCTGCATTGCAGTTGTTGCTGGCGCGTTTTCAGTTTGCCGCAACAGCAGCTTTCCACTTTATGTTCGTTCCAATGTCTGTGGGCATCGGCCTGATTATGGCCATAATGGTAACCCGCAGCCATAGAACGAAAGACCCCAAGGTTGAGGCAGCCTCAAGGTTGTGGGTCAAGATACTCGCCGCGGTGTTTGTCGTGGGTGTGGTATCGGGTATCACAATGGAGTTCTCATTTGGTACTAACTGGGCTGATTACTCCCGCTTTGTGGGAGGTATCTTTGGCGCCCCACTTGCTGCAGAAGCTCTCCTAGCATTCTTTATGGAGTCGGTCTTCTTGGGCATCCTGATCTTTGGGTACAAAAAGGTGTCCGCCCGTCTCTATCTGATCTCTGCTTGGCTCACCTGGTTTGGCTCTGCCTTATCAGCTCTCTGGATCCTCATCGCAAACTCCTGGATGCAGACTCCCGCAGGTGCCACGCTTGAGTTCTATGCAGACGGTGGCAAAAGAGCTTATATCCCTGAATTTGCCAACTTCTTGCAGGCCGCCTTTAATCCCTCCCTGCCTTCCCGCTACTTCCACACCGTACTGGCGCTGCTGGTTGTTGGTGCCTTTGTAGCTATGGCAATCTCCGCTTACTATATGTATAAGAAAAGGCATCCTGAATTTGCCATCTCCACCATGAGGCTTGGTGCCGTGATTGGCGCAATCATGACCTGCTTCTTGCTTATTAGTGCCCACGCCTCTGCTGTGATTGTTGCTGAAGAGCAACCCACCAAGTTTGCGATGATGCAGGGCATGTATGAAGAGGGGGTAGCCGACTTACATCTCATTGGCTTTGTGGATGAAGCCAACGAACAGGTGGTGGCCCTCAGTATTCCAGGCGGCTCGAGCTTCCTTGCCGCAGGAAACTTTGATGAAGTTTATCCGGGCCTCAATGACCTCGCTAAAACCGAGCAATGGGGAGCAATAGGCGACGTTGACCTCAATGTCAATCTGGTCTATCAGTCATATCACCTGATGGTCATACTCTTTGGCCTCATTGCCCTCATAGTTATCTTGGCTCTCATCTTCTCCTTCCGCAAAGGAAAGATCACCGAGATGAAGTGGCTCCAACGCATACTGATTATCTCCCCCGTATTTCCGATGCTGGCCATTCAAAGTGGTTGGATGACCGCCGAATACGGTCGTCAGCCCTGGGTTGTGTATCCTTCGGTCTCTGGACCTGAAGGCATTCACATGCTCACCAGCGAGGGAGTTTCCCAGGTGGTAAGTGCACCTGAGCTCATGATTACCCTGGCGCTCTTTGCTCTGGTTTACACCTTCCTCTTTGTTGCGCTTTTGAGGGTGGTATTTGGTTTCATCAAGAAGGGCCCAATCCTCGAAGGTGCTGAAGGTGTTGCTGACGATGACGCAGCCAAAAAGCCCGAGGGTGCACAGCCCAAGGTAGAGGCGGCAGCAGCTGCCCAAGGCGACGATCTTGTAAAGGAAGGTGAGTAAGAATGGATGCTAGTATTTTTCAAATCCTCTGGTTTTGGCTCATCGCCCTTTTGATCGGTGGTTACTTTGTTCTTGACGGCTTTGACTTGGGAGCAGGCGCTCTGTACCCATTCATAGCCAAAAATGAAAAAGAAAAGGCAATCGTACGTCGTAGTATTGGCCCTGTGTGGGATGGAAACGAGGTCTGGCTGCTTACCGCAGGTGGTGCCCTCTTTGCGGCCTTCCCCTTAGCCTACGCTACTACCTTCTCAGGTTTTTATCTGGCAATAATGCTGGTGTTATTCTCACTCATCGTGAGGGCTGTCTCTCTTGAGTTTAGGTCTCGCGATAAAAAGTGGAAGAAAATCTGGGATGTTCTGTTCTTCATTGGCTCTGCACTGCCCGCACTGCTCCTCGGCGTTGCCGCAGGTAATGTGTTGCAGGGTGTGCCGCTGGCACCAAACGGCGACGTAATTGTCTCTATCCCTGTTGTTGACCTGCTCACGCCCTTCCCCTTGGTTTGCGGCGTGCTTGGCCTGGTCTTGTTCCTTGCCCAGGGAGCTGCTTGGGTTGCGCTCAAGGCGCCCAAGAACTCTCCTCTGCACAAGCGTTCAATTAAGCTGAGGATGCCCCTGCAGGCAATCGGCCTTGTAGTCTTTGTTTTGGCAACAGTCTTGATGCTCTTTGTTGTTGCTCCTCAAATGGCCGACAGTCTCGCCATTGTACGTTACGGCTTGGCAGCACTGTTTGTTGTTGGCCTCGTAGTAGCAATCTTCATGAGGAAGAGCGATGTTATGTCCTTCCTCGCCCAGAGCGCTTCGTTGCTGTTCTTGGTCTTCCTCTGGGGCGCGTCACAGTTCCCCAACCTGGTTCCGGCCACGCAAGGCACATCAATTGACATTGTCAACGGTGCCTCACCTGAGATGACCCTGATTATCATGTCGGTCATCACTGCTGTTGGCGTGCCGCTGGTTCTCTTCTATCACTTTATTCTCTATCGTGCATTTAGAGGCAGGATCACAGACGCTGACCTAACATATTAGTTATAATACTCGTACGACATACGGGATTGGTGCTTGGGCAGCTTGTCTCCCAGGCACCAATCCTTTTTGGAGAGTCCTGTCATCTAGAGCGAAGCGCGTAGCGCGAGCCGAAGAACCCAGGCAGTGAGTTGCAGACTAGGCCCTTCACTACGTTCAGGGTGACACCAGAGAACAAGAAGCAGGTATTACGTGCTAGACAAAGCGCTCTTTGAGCTCCCGGGAATAAAGCGAATACTCATTGCACTGGCAGTTTTTGCTGCCTTTGAAGCCTTGGTCATCCTTGGACTGGCGTGGGGGCTCTCAAGCGCTGTTACCAATCTTTGGCTGGGACACCCCACCACAGAACAACTGCTCTGGATTGTCCTCTTCTTTTTGAGCTTTGTGGGCATCCAGATTGTCAGGTATGCCAAAGACAAGATGCTCGACACCTATGCCTTTGAGCGCGCCGATGAGCTGAGGCAAGACCTCATGCACTCAATCTTCTCCCGCGGTTCAAGCCTGGTGCAAGAGCAGGGCTCCGGCACTACCACTACCCTGCTCCTTGAGGGCATAGAGCAGGTAGAAATCTACCTCCGCCTTGTGCTGAGCAAGATGGTTCGACTGTTTGTTATTCCGTTTTTCTTGCTGATTCCTATCTTCATCTTAGACTGGGTCTCGGGCATTATCATGCTCTTGATTTTTCCCTTCGTGATCCTTTACATGGTGATACTGGGGCGCTTTGCTGGAGAAAAGGCTACCAAGCAGCACAAAGAATTCAAGCGGCTTGCAAACCACTTTGTTGACACGCTGCGGGGCATTGACACCCTCAAGTTCTTTGGGCTCAGCAAAAAGCAGGGCGATAGCATTTATGCGGTAAGCGAGAGATACCGCGGGGCAACCATCAAAACGCTGCGTGTTGCCATATTGTCGAGCAGCGTGCTTGACCTCTTTGCAACCCTCTCTGTTGCAGCAGTTGCCATTATGCTGGGACTCAGGCTTTTGGATGAGTCCATCATATTGTTCCCCGCCCTGACCGTTTTAATTCTTGCCCCCGAATACTTCAAAACCATCCGCGAGTTTGCCGCAGACTTTCACGCCTCCCTCGATGGCAAAAATTCCCTTGCTTCTATTCAGAAGATACTTCTGAAAACTGAGGAAAGTGAAGATGCTTCTGTTGATGCTCTGCTAAATGACTCAAGGCATCTTTTGTGGAGTGAGAGTTCAGAACTTGCAGTGAATGATCTCAGCTATCTCTACGATGAGTTTGAGGCGGTCAGCAAGGTTTCCTTTGCTGTTTTAGGCCCTGTGAAGGTGGGCATTATCGGCGCGAGCGGAGCCGGCAAGAGTTCGTTGATACATCTGCTGGGCGGCTTTTCATTGGCAAGCGAAGGCAGCATTTGCATAAATAACACCGAGCTCACCGGGGCAAACCGCGAAGAATGGCAGCAGCAGCTGGCCTACCTTCCGCAAAACCCCTACATCTTTCATGCAACGCTCAGCGAGAATATCTCCTTTTATCATCCAGGCGCAACGGAAGAAGAGGTGTTGCAGGCCGCCCAGGTGGTGGGGCTGCAAGACCTGATTGATGAGCTCCCCGAAGGGCTCAACACCAAGATTGGCGAAGGCGCTCGCCCTTTAAGCGGCGGTCAGGCGCAGCGTGTTGCGCTCGCTCGTATCTGCCTTGATAAAAAGCGCTCGGTGCTGCTCTTTGACGAGCCCACAGCGCACCTTGACATAGAAACAGAGCTTGAGCTCAAGCAGAAAATGCTCCCCTTAATGCAAGATAAGCTCGTGCTTTTTGCTACCCATCGCCTTCATTGGATGCATGACATGGACCTCATCATAGTGCTTGATGAAGGCAGAATCGTTGAAAGCGGCACCCTTGAAGAGCTGCAAAAAAGCAGTAGCACCTTTGCCTCGTTTGTCTCCAAGCTGGGAGGAGGTGCCGCATGAGCAAAGACGCAGTCTACAAAACTCAGCACGATGCCCAGCAGGATGCAAAAGACACTGCTCAAAACCAGGTGAGCGCAAAAAAGGCTGGTGCAAAGAGAACCCGCATTGGGGTTAAGCGTTGGATTACTCCCTTCTTTAAACAGTATCGCGGCTCGCTTGCCCTGGCACTTTTCTTGGGGGTGCTGACCTTTGTTTTTGCAGCAGCCCTCATGTTTAGCTCGGGTTATCTCATCAGCAAGGCGGCGGAGGCACCGGATAACATCATGGTGATTTTCTTGCCGGTTGCCCTGGTGAGGATCTTTGGTGTGGGCAAGCCCCTCTTGCATTATCTTGAGCGCCTGGTGAGCCACGACTGGATCTTGCGCATGACCTCAAAGATGCGCCTTGGGCTTTATACCGTCCTCGAAAAAGACGCCATC
>Ga0123353_10012711_pt1 | contig 12001 bp, 8 predicted proteins | sample TergutLab28metaG_3_FD_92763 | JGI IMG/M metagenome (GOLD analysis project Ga0123353, IMG submission 92763) | Labiotermes labralis P3 segment gut microbial communities from Petit-Saut dam, French Guiana - Lab288 P3 | ecosystem: Host-associated > Arthropoda: Insects > Digestive system > Gut ... | reverse complement strand
ATATTATATTATATTATATTATATTATATTATATTATATTATATTATATTATATTATATTATATTATATTATATTATATTATATTATATTATATTATATTATATTATATTATATTATATTAAGTATTGATAACATTTCTCATACTTTGAAACCCAATCGCAGTTAAAATTTCGTCGTAATGAAATCATTTTCCAACACATGTAGCTCTGATAAATGTATTCCGTGTAGGCTTTGTCAGCATACATTCTTATTAGGCCTTATTCGATTGTCACAAACGTAAACACCTCCAAAAAACAACTTTTCGGAACTGCCTGTTGCCGTCCGTCGGGTGTTTTCCGAAAAGTTGTGTTGTGGTGTTCTGTGTTTGTGGCGATTGAAAAAATCCTAACACGTACAGCAGGCAACACCTACATGAAACCTTATCAAAATTCATATGATTTATATGATTCAATTACCACTGCCTGTGTACTACAGTATGTCCTCACTTAGTATTGAAAATCAAAGTAATATTTGTATAAGCGGTTCTCAGAGCAATACTGAAGAAGAATGGAATCTTGCCGGAATGTATGAAGTCCCAATTGGCAATCAGTTATCACTGATTCGGAGAAGCGTTTTGAATTCATCGTCGGGGTCAAGCAATCGGGTGAGTAATTCCTTCTCTTCTTGGAAAGAATTATTCTAAAACCTGCAGAATATATGTTTGTATAGAAACACAAAGGAATGCAGTTGAAACATAACTTACAGAAATAAGAAGAAAATATATAATACAGTACTTCAGAAGGAGGAGTGGAAAGGTATCCATTCTTTTGTTAGGAATGAATGAATGAATCCATGTGAGTACTTTTTAAGCCTGTTGCATTGTTCACAAGCATGAAGACTTGTTTTGCATTCAAGTTTTGGGCGGGGGTGTTGCAAATATTGAAAGAGACTTTTACAAACTTATATTGCTTCCTAGTATTCCCTTTGATACATGCCGCTCTTGCCAATATTGTTCTCTGATAAAAATAGAAAAGGAATGTGTGGTAAAGGAACAGGTGTCTGCCAAAACCAGATAGAACGACCTAGAAATCCTCCATCATAACTCTCTACTCATACGGCCTCTCACAAAAACATGCAAAATACAGGCCCTTCTTATTAGCATGGACATCATAAACCGCGCTTCGTGTTAAAGGTAGAAGACAAACAAATTCAAAACGAAAACATACCTTCATAAAACCTACTTTTCCCTCAACTGGCCATAAAATTCTTTGCTTTTACACTATCAGAAATGCTGTAACCACGTTCAAAAGACTAAGCCATTAGTCCCTGTTCCGAACCAAAATTTCTACAGTCCGTGTCCGTAATTCCCACCTCTAAAATTCAATTTAATATTATCCTCCCATCTATATCTAAGTCTATTAGGTTTGCTATTACTTTCGCTTTGCCACACAATTATAAGTTTCCTTATGCCTGCTACAAGTATCTCTATGACCCGGGATAACGGAGTCTGTGAAATGACTAGGGTAAGGGCTGAGTGGCTGAAGAATCGGGGTTCTGTACCTGGCAAATTTTAGGGAGTTAAATATTTTCTGAAGCTTTCAGACAGGCCGTGGAACCCGTCCAGTTTATTATTCAATAGGTAAAGGAGACTTATTTGTCGGGGTGCAGCTGAGCGGGAAGAAAACTTAATACTCACGTCCACTAATTAAGATTTGGTGGAGCTACACCTCCTCTTCCTCTTACGTCTTTATGGAGTGTTTAGGAACAACTTCACTTCTAAATGAACCTCTCATTTTTACCACTTGTTATGTAAATCTTAAAACAAATTGTGATTATTAAAATTCGTGCATATCGATATTAAGTGGTTTTTCGTTTTGTTATTCCCTTCCCTAATCCCAGATATTCTGCACATCGCCATGTTCTTAGAAAATTTTGGCCCACATTTTTTCCTTGGGAAGCCAGCAATGAAAAATCATAGTTTTGTTTCCGTTACAAAGTAGCAGTAAACCACACAAACATGTACGTAATTTTTATATTTTACTGACCGTGCATCTCACGCAACTACTTTCATGAAGACTTTCCTACACACGCCATGAAGGCGTGTGTAGGAAAGCCTTTAGCTTTTAATTGCGGTGAACAGCAATCAAGAATGCTGTGCGATATTCTGGTACGTCAAGCCGTGCATATTCTGGGATACATATCGGTGTTTCGAGGAAAATCTCCATTTTGGGTTTCCATGTCATCCACAGCCTCAGTAGGGACTGTAGTTGGAGGAAAATTCTTAATTTTTGCAGGGATACTGAAGAGTCCGGGATCGTTATGCAGAATGTATTTTACAGAATTTTAGTGATGAAGAACAGGTTAGATCATCTCACCGGTTGATTTAGTGTACGGCTTTGCGTTGCCCGAAATTCGGGATCATGAAATATCGTGGACAGCATTTTCCAAGGACTTGGCTCACAGATTTGATGTGGGGGGAGGGGAGGGGGTTGCACGTCCTCAGCAGCGCCGTCAACAAGTTTTTGATATTTATCTCAGTAATTAACCAACTTGATGCACAAAACCTTTTGTTTTACAATAATTTTATTTCATGCCTCTACATGTTTCGAGCACATGTGCTCGAAACATGTAGAGGAATGAAATAAACTTATTGTAAAACAAAAATTTTGTGCATCAAGTTGGTTAATTGCTGAGATAAATATACTGAGACGCACGGTCAGCAAAACTTAAAAAAAAACGTTTTTGATATTTTATTTAAATATTTAAACAATTTTTTAATTTCTAACTTTTTACATTTTCCTAATTTCCATGCAGAATGTTATATTTATATAAGGTTCAAGCAACATTAGCGATGCTATTTTAGTTAAATGTTAAACACATAGCATGGCACATAGAATCCTAATATTGTATGTACTTACCTTGCATGATGTCAAATGCAACCTTTCTAATAACGTTTTCGTGCAAAAAAATTAAACACAACTGATACACAATTTCCTATCTACATGTTTCGGCAGTCGCGCGGTGCCATCATCAGGAAATCCTTATATTAACACAGGCAGCACCTCCAAATTGGTCCAATGTATAAAAAAACAGATGCACACCAGCTGTAATTAGAACATACAACATCACCTCATAAAACGTTAGAATGTTAAAAATAATAGATCTGAATATTTTTAGAATTATTTATGCTGTGTTAGGAGTTCCAGATTCTGAACAGTGTAGATTTCTACTCCGTTCAGAGCACACGTACGTCGCTCCGTCAGGACTTTACCTGTATCTGGGTTTTGAGTTAGGCCTCCGGACTTCTGCTGATCTGTTGAAGACTGCGGAGCCCCTAACAAGCATAAACGGAGCTCAAATAAAATTCTATCTGTTGTTGTAGCGTTCTAACATATTATGAAGTGATGTGTGTTTTAATTGAAACTGCAGTGGGTTTGAGTCCTATGCGTTGTACCATTTCGCAGGCGCTGCTTTTTAAATACAAGAATTCCCTAATGATGGCATGATGGGAGTGCCGAAACATGTAGGAAGGAAACTGTGTATCGAGTGTGTTATAGTTTTGTGCATACGAAATTGTTTAGATGGGTTGAATTATATATACGTGTATATATATAAATCTCCGAAAATTTAACTCTTATTGCAACAAAGTCTTAAACAGGAATGAGGGATTTTTGCGTCGAAGAATGTCAGTTGCCTATCGCAGATGAAACCTGCGCTAGCCATAATATCAAAAACCACCACCTCCTTAACAGGACCATTGACCAGCACCCCTCCCTACATGCAGCAAGCCATTTTGTCTTATTTTCTGTTACCGCTGTTAATGTTATTTTAAAACTTCAGCCTTTGTCTTCTGCAGAAAACATTTGCAGACACTCTCAACGTAAATTCGGCGTTCGGTTCAGTTGATTGACACAGAACTTTAGACGGTTTTTTTTTCAGTATCCTAAGCCTATGCTGCCTTTTTACAGGATTAATTGTTTTGAAATTCTAAATGTGCCTTTTCGTAATCTTGGAGGTTCAAAAAATGAGGGTACTTGATTGCTCTTATTTTTCCCATGGTTTCTCGAATGGAGTCATGCATCTCAATTCTTCTCCAGTCAGGGTGTATGTCCGCGTGTTCACGTGTTGTGTTGTGTTGTGTAGTTGAACACTTTGCTAAGGATCAGTCTGCTACTGAATACACAAGGGTTCTTCAGAAATGATTTCGAGTCGCAATATTTAAGGGGAGCACAACATGTGTTTTGAAATTTGAGCTATAACGAGTTGTATCAAAAGCGTGTAACATTTTGAAAGCACGTGACATAATTCATTTTATCTGAAGAGGTCAATATTGGAAAGGAAACCAAAAAATACCTGTAAACAAAATCGTGTTTTTGTAAAAGAAGGCTACTGCGATTGGAAAAGACTGTACTTTTTGACATTGCCGCCCAGCATCGGGGGTGAATATAATGGTGTTTGTAATTGTGTTCCGGACAGCGGGGGTCCACAGGCCCCTCAGAAAAGCGGCTTATTGTCTTCTTTTGAAGACTTTGTATATACTATGCCAGGACCTATACCGTCGTGGCAAAAATATTAACATTTCTTCTTTTCATACAATAGTTGATATTACACCTGTTCCGTTTCCTGCCACAAAGATACCCGCAGAGAAGAGCAAGTGTTTCTTTTTTCGTCCTCCCTTTATGTATTAGAAGGGGGAATCCTCATTATTCAGGAACTCAGGGCGGACAGTTTTAAAGCCGCCAAAGCAAAGACAAAATTTAAGGAGCAATTATCAGGGAGAATCCAGCTAGTTTCACTTAGTAGGCTACAATCGCTGCCAAATACCAATGTAAATATTCAAGAATGATCCCAGATACAGCTTTTAGACTACACAAGACCTTCTATACTGTGGCTACGGAATTATGTCCGATGGTTGGGTAGATTGGCGGCTCTCGGCGTTTCGTCATCTCCGCATAGCCTTGTGTTTCCCCTTACACAATGCTACCTTTCAGAAATATTTTCATCTAACAAATTCACGTCGCAGTGTTCACCTACATTTCTGTGGACAGATAATTAAGATCGTTAGAGACAGGGCTAAAAGCTGCTACAGACTAAAATTCAAAAGGCTAAACCCGATCATAAAATATAAGAAAAGCTCCTGACTATAATATAGGGGTGGAAACATAACATACGCACCAGGCAGTCTGTACCTGGCATCCGTTGTAGATGAATAGTAATTCCAGGTCCAAAAGAAAAGCTTAATCTGTGCCTTTTGTTTAGTTAATCTGATGGGACCCAAATTTACCTGCACGTGGTGGTAGTCCAATAGATTATTACGTGGTAAACAAAAGGCCTAGTCTTAATGCAATGAACTTTGTTGCAGAATGCTTGTAAAATGTTACGGCTACACAAAAAGGACTACCTAAATTATTAACCTATTAGATACCTGGTAATTCCCTTTCCTAGTGGTTATTTGTATTTGCAGAATAAACGTCGATGTCGGATGCTGACGTGTACTTTTACAATGTTGCTTGTTGAATGGCATTCCTTATTACTGAAGAACGTGTCGAAATCCGAGAACATGCAGGAATTCTGCAAAATATTATCTTCCTTACCGTGAATGGTAATTAGAAACTCGCTCAACTACAAGCTACAGAAATATTATTATAATTATACAATTATAATAGCATTATAATTATATTATTATTTTTATTGTTATTATTACTTACTGTGAATGAGATTTCACTCGGTGACGGTAGCCCGTCCACTAGTAACAAATAAGAATAAATATACATAAACGATAAAATTAAAAAACACAGTAAATACATGTACACGTACTACCAAAACACCCACACAATTGTCAAAACAACGACACATTTCAAAACCTACTCATACACACACCCACACATTACAAAACCCATACATACATACACACACCCACACATTACATCTGTCCTCTGAGTGACCTAAGTGACCTATATTTCTCTGAGATTCTGATTAGCATCTGCACAATGGCGCCGGTGTACTCGTGTGCCAGGTCGCGCACAGTTCTTACGAAGTAGTGCTGATAAGTCCTTAGCCCAACCTAATTCCCGATGTCATAGGACGGAATCGATAGTGACGTTGGAAAGAGGGGTCCGTTCATGTGCCGAATTGCAAACCTTTTCTTGTTACAGAGGCTGAAAGGGAGCATGTCAGGCGACGCACGCGATTTCAACAACATGGAGACGCGAGCTGTCATCGAGGTTTTTTTTTCCTGCAAGCCAAGGCGCCGAAGGAAATTCACGCCATTCTGATAGAAACATTCGGGGAACATGCACCATCGTATGCCACCATCAAAAACTGGGTGGCCCAGTTTAAACGTGGTGATTTTTCCACATGTGTTGCGCCTCATCCTGGACAACCCAAAACAGTGACCGCACCGGAGATTATTGATCAAGTTCACGAGCTAATCTTGGCAGACGGTCGGATTTCGGCTAAATCGATAGCTGAGCACCTGGGCATCTCACGTGAGCGGGTTGGGTCCGTCATTCATGAAAATTTGGATACGCGGAAGCTCTCCGCCAAGTGGGTCCCGAAATGCCTGTAAGCGGATCAGAAACGTCAATGGAGCCAGTCGTCTGAGCAATTTCGGAATTTTTTCTGCGCGATCCAAACGATTTTCTGTCGCGATTGGTGACCACGAACGAAACCTGGTTATATCACTATGACCCGGAGACAAAACAACAATCAATGGAGTGGCGGCATAGCGGCTCACCCCGCCCCAAATAATTCCGCGTGTAAAAATTTGCTGGAAAAATTCTCGCCTCGATTTTTTTGGGATCAAAGGACCAAACTATCAGTGCGGAGTATTACTCATCTCTGGTGGTGCAATTGAAGGATATTTTGAAGGAAAAACGCCGCGGGAATTTCACCAAGTGGTTCTTATTCTTGCACGACAACACCCCGACTCACCGGGCACTTGCAGCCCAGAAGAAACTGGCCTACCTGGACTTCCAATATCTTGATCACCCAACCTATTCTCCGGAATTGGCCCCGTCGGACTACCACCTGTTCCCTGGACTGAAAAAAACAATTGAAAGTTAGTAATTTTTCATCCGAAGCAGAGGTCATTGCTGCCACGGAGACCTGGTTGGACGGAAAACCTTCTGAATTTTTTTGAGTGGCAAAAGTTAGAGCAATGGGCCGAGAAGTGTATTGAGCTTCGTGGGGAGTATGCTGAATAAATTCCGAGTTTGGTCGCTGTAGCTTGTTTCCTTCCTGGTCGAGCTAGGGACTTATCAGCACGCCCTCGTGTGTGTGTGTGTGTGTGTGTTTGTGTGTGTGTGTGTGTGTATAAACTCTTCTTCTGAAATTGCTTTTCTGTTTGCTACAAGAAAGAAACTACTTATATTTATCAAGTGAAGAATGAAATCCAGCCTTGAAATTGTCGGTGGAAAACTTGGTGAATCAAAATTTGAGAAAAAAATTAACGTATAATTCTCTCTCAAGAAAGACCGTAAAGCAGCCACTGGAAAAAAACACCAAATGCTTTTATGCAAATCAATAAGTTTTACGGTGCAAGTAATTTTAAATGACAATGGATGAATACGTGGATATTTGTGAAATGGTATTGATTTGCACTTTCTAAAGGGCAATAAGCAAGGCTTTCGTACAATTGGGGAAATTCATAGAATCGAATCACGCCATGGAACAACAAAGAGTACCGATTTCTTTTCAAAATTGAATTTACCTTTATGAATAATTGATGTTTATTAAAATAAGCTTGAAAATTTTGTGCTTATGTGTTCTAGTGTGTGTTGACGTGTTCCAGTTTGTGTTCATGTGTTCCAGTTTGTGTTAACGTGTTCCAGTTTGTGCTGACGTGTTCCAGTTTATGTTGATGTGTTCCAGTTTGTGTTGACGTGTTCCAGTTTGTACTGACGTGTTCCAGTTTGTGCTGACGTGTTCCAGTTTGTGTTGATGTGTTCCAGTTTGTGTTGACGTGTTCCAGTTTGTGCTGACGTTTTCCAGTTTGTGCTGACGTGTTCCAGTTTGTGCTGACGTGTTCCAGTTTGTGCTGACGTGTTCCAGTTTGTGCTGATGTGTTTCAGTTTGTATTCACGTGTTCCAGCTACAAAAAGAAAAAACAAGACAGGCAATTTACGTTTAACATAACATTGAAGCGCATTCATGCAACCATTGTTGCAGCGGAAAAGCGATAAATATTACATATTATGAGTTTGTGTTTTTAGCCTTAAGTATCCAACATACAAAGCGCGCGCGCCATATTGTCATCTATGACCTGTCTGTCCCTACAATATTCTTCGACGTTATCTCATAAGCGGCACGTTTCCCCCCCCCCCCAAATTGTTACTGAACATAAAAAAGTGTGTTTTACTCTTCTTTGCAGCTCTGCCTGAAACATTTCTCATTCTAAGAAGAATTCAAGGAGATGTCATTAATGTATGTCGGTCTACATTTAAAGTGTTCGTTCTTCTTGTCAGATTTTAAAGAGACTTGAATATTCTCTGCAGATTTTCGCAAAATACTCAAATGTCAATTTTCATAAGAATCCGTACTGTGGGAACCGAGTTGTTACAGGCGAAAGGACGGACGGAGAGATGGACAGACAGACATAACGAAGTTAATAGTTACTTTTCTCATTTCTGCCACGGCACCTAAAATAGGGTGCAATTCTCTCCATGAAGTGTTTTTGAATCGCCCTTCATTATCATATCACTGTAACATGGATGATGCACAGTGTGGAAAAGTTTAACAATGAATGACTTTATACTTCACTGTTGGCAACACCTGACACAATTAGGCATACTTTTGTACTACAGGATCAGATGTGAATGGGAGCACCACACAAAAGAATCCGGAGGAGAAAAGGAGGAATTTTGACATCGGTAATTACTATTAGATTAATGCAAGTAGATTATTGATATGTCTTTCTAGTTTCGAATGGGATGCACACAGAAAAAAAATGTACTTGCTGTTAGCAGGCATAGCACCATATGTATTACAGTTTAGGCTAATATTATGTGTACCTGGTTCAACTAATAAATCGATATGTCTGCTATTCTTAAAAGGAGGTAGGGGAAAAGTACGTTATTATTGGAAAGTTGTACAATTCCGAGAAGTGTTGGCAGAAGTTTATATCGTACTTAATCATACCGAATTGTGTTGCCTTTCCAAAGAGAAATACTTGCATTGTTTTTGCCCCTTCGACGATACAGTCCTTTAGGTTTTTGGAATAAAAGCATAAAATCTCTTGATGTGAGAAGAAATTTGAGAGATAACATTCGGCTAAGTGATCTGGCTTTGCTAGCAGTTATTACTGGTCCTATTAATGTTCCAAGTCGAAACCTGCGAGGGAAAGTTAATTTGTTTTCGTATCTTTTAATTATATGATATATTTATAATAGAACTTGATATATTGTTAAACATTTGAGAGAGAAATTTCTGGAGCACGTTAAAATGAAAAGGAATTATTGAAATTTAACCATGATAAATACAATGGAAAATTTTTCAAATCTAAATAAATCTCTGAATCTCATTTCCACGAATTTACAGGGGAAAAACTTAAGGGTAGAATATTTGTAAATTCTTTTCTTTTTCAGCCCAATGAAAAGATTAGTGTTATACATTTAAATTTAACTAAAATTATAGGCATTAAACTTAATCCATTACCGAAAAAAAATATTCTATCAAATTCCTGCAGTTCAGTTGGTAAGAAATAATTGAATTTTAAAGCAGACTGCCTTGACTAAATTTTTTTCTAACTCGGGAAACAGAGCTCTGAAGTATACACGCAGGTTTGTGAGTAAGTGAATCTGCGAAAATTCATCTTTGGCAGCGAAATTCAACAACAACTACAAGCAGTAACGATGAGACGTTGGTGATCTCAAGAGTATTCTCATTTTATGTTTTGTTGACCATGCATCTCGATACATCCGTGTAATAAAAACCAACTTGATGCACTGTTTATCCTCAGTTTATTTCGTGAATCAACTTCTGCATATTTCGGGCATATTTGTAACCCATCATCAGGAGGTATATTGTATATATACAACAATTGGTATGTATTGGGCTTTTTGTTGACTGTCTGTTGGCCGGCCAACAGACAGTCAACAAAAAAATATGCCCGAAATATGTAGAGGTTGACTGACAAAATAAACAGAGGATAAGTGCATCAAGTTGTTTTTCACTACACGGATATTCTCATTTCTCTTCTCTTTCTTGCAACGTGACTACAAAAGTCAAAAGTTTAGCCGCAAAAAAGGGCACTTTCGAAAATGGGCTATAAAAAAAGGGGGAATATTTTAGCGTTGTCTAAAAATGTTGTAAAATTATGTTTGAGAATAAAATTCTTGTAATATGCCTGATGTCGTTGTGTTTGTGTTTGAGTTTACAACACATATTTCATTACGTTTGTAGCTATTGCATTTTCATGGGTAACATCAAATTTTGGGGGCAGAATTAAGTTGAGAGAAAAGTCGTGAATTGTACAAAAGGGAAATAGGGGGCCTGAGAATTTTATCGAGAACAGACATACTTGAATTAGTTTTTTGGAACCTAATGCACATACGCAAATGTGTATACATTTCGGTGGTGTTTAGATAAATTAATGTCATATTTCAAGAACCCATTTTGACATTTAAGCAAATCTCTCACGTCTGACTGACTAGAGGTTACAAAACTTTGCGCCATTTTGCTACAGAATTGTTCCTTGTCGGTTGTCCGTGACGAATTATTCAAGTTCTATTCGGATACTATATACAGATTTATTCTAAAATCCCTAACGCTTTTCATAATATCGGTAAACTTCTATGGAGTTATGGATGGTTTCATCCACAGACAATTGCGAAGAATTCGACGGCGATGTGGGATACACAACTGTCAACTTGCTCTGTCAGTGGTCTTACGGAGGCTGTGTTAACAAGCTCCCTCACACTCTCCACTCGCCACTCCGAAATGCCTGGCCTTCCTGGGCGTTTTGTATTGCACAGCCAAGAGTCGCGTTGGAATTTTTCTTACTACTGTTTGCTGCTCTTCCTCACCGGCAGGTCTTTTCCGAACTTGCTCCGAAAATTTCGCTGTACATCCACAATAGACTGCGTTCTTGCGTACTCAATAATGCAAAAACCTTCTGTGCTCCAGTCGCCGCCATTTTCATTCACCCTGATACCCTGGCGGCCACCGACGAAACTAAGCGTCCGCGACAGGTGCAAGTAAACTTAGAGGGTTTCTGTTGCTTCATGCTGTTCTCATGTTGGTATGTGATTTGTTTTCTCATTTATATATATCATGAGAACACAACATATGATAATGAAAAAAATCCTGAGATGAGAAGGTAAATAATTTTTAAAGAGGATAAGATGGGCAGGAAAAATGTAAAAAGCATAAAGATTTTATTCGGAAGACGTGCAGTGAGGAGGACACTTGCAATATCTAAGAGTATATTTGAGAATACTGACAAAATAGCTCTTACAGGGTAAAGTCCGATGCATAAATTGAATTCGTCTATGTCAGAACAGCCAGGCGGCCTGCTCTGATGACCAGCACCAAGAAATTTCCACACAAGGCGGGGAATTTCTTGGCTATCTGAAGGTATATTTGCTTCGCAAAATCGACTTCATTAGTGAGTTATCTAACCTTTCTTACCTTATCTTTCCTGTCACGGCTTGTAAGCCTAGTTGGAGTGGGTTGGGCTGCCCGTTAAGGCGCTGAATTCTAACCTTAAAGGGCACAGGAGTATTTACGAGTAAGTGTCAAATGCCTTTTACGAACGACGTCGTCACATGATATTAGGCCATGAATAAGTATTCCGTGTAAAAAACGGGATTACCTTATTGACTAATGGTTTTACCTAGAGTTACTGAATGAATATGGGGATCGCGATAGCACGGTGGTTAAGGTGCTGTGCTACAAATCGGAACGTTGTTGGTTCGATCCCAGCTGGTGTCAGTGGATTTTTCATTGACATAAATTCCTTCCGATCGCACTATGGCCCTGGGGTCGACTCAGCCTCTAACAGAAATGAGTACCAGGAGTATTT
>Ga0123353_10012710_pt1 | contig 12001 bp, 10 predicted proteins | sample TergutLab28metaG_3_FD_92763 | JGI IMG/M metagenome (GOLD analysis project Ga0123353, IMG submission 92763) | Labiotermes labralis P3 segment gut microbial communities from Petit-Saut dam, French Guiana - Lab288 P3 | ecosystem: Host-associated > Arthropoda: Insects > Digestive system > Gut ... | reverse complement strand
GTTCGCAGCCGAGTATATCAAAGAGCCAGGAAGCGAGAGAACCGCCAGCCCCATGATTGGAATCGAGTAGAACACGAAACCTGCACCGCGCAATGTTTTCGGAATTGATTGTATCTCCAATGAGACGCAGATGTGCCGCATTAGTGTTGCGGCAAAACATTCTTTTACCGAGTTTGTTGTATGAAACCCAGTTATGAACATGAGAATCGTATCGTTCCAGCACCCTTTTTCCTTGTTGATTCGGTATAACTCTTCCTTCGGCAGAGAAGAGTTTCATACCGTTGAATTGTGCGGGATTGTGCGATGCTGATATTTGAATACCGCCTGCGGCTTTTTCGCATCTGATTATAATTCCGGTTGTCGGAGTTGCGGCTATGCCCGCATCAATAGTAGAACGACCGGAACTGTTCAAAGCGGCATGAATTGCATCGGCAAGAACCGCACCGGACGGTCTGCTGTCGCGGGAAATAACGAAGGGACCCTGCTCTTCTACAGAATCCGAAAATGCGACGGCATAATGGATAGCGTGTTCTAGTGTCAAGGATTCGCCGATTACTCCCCGCAAGCCGGAGACGCTGATAATCAATTCGGACATAATTCAATAATTGTTCGGAAACATGAAAAATGCGAAAAAATCTATTGAGGCACATCGTCACCCGTTTTCGTGGAAATGCTTGATTATATTCCACGCTTCCTGCGGCGATTCGGTAAAGTAAAACAATTCTAAATCTTTTCGGTCAATCACGCCGTCTTCGACAAGAACATTGAAATTGATGCATCTGCGCCAAAAATCTTCGCCGAAAAGAATCACCGGTATCGGCTGCATGCGTCCCGTCTGACGCAAAGTCAACGCTTCAAACATTTCGTCAAAAGTTCCATAACCGCCCGGAAAGACAACAAGTGCTTTAGCCCGCAAAAGAAAATGAAGTTTACGTATCGCAAAATAATGAAACTGGAAACACAAAGGCGGCGAAATATACGGATTCGGTCTCTGCTCATAAGGCAACTTGATATTCAAACCGATATTCAAAGCATCTGCTTCGTAGGCACCGCGATTTGCTGCCTCCATAATGCCGGGACCTCCGCCGGTGCAGATGACATATTCAAATTGCCCGTCATTCTCAATCGGATGTGCCTGATTTTCTTCCGAAACAAGCCGACCGAACTCCCGCGCTTGTTCGTAATACTTGCTCATTTCTAACGCTTTTTCCGCTTTTTTCAGTTTATCCGCAAGCGAAAAATCCTGCGGGGCAGCGGCGGCTAATTTCCGAACTTCTTCCAATTTTTGCGCCGCTTTATCATTCGGCAGCGTTCTTGCACTGCCGAAAACAATGATGGTGGACTTGATGCCGAGTTGGTTCATCGTCCATTCTGTTTTGGTGTATTCAAGAGCCAGCCGGGCTGAACGACAGGCATTGCCTTCAATGTAATCATTGTCCTTGTAGGCAATTTGATAACTCGGCGAAATAAGCAGGTGCTGCACTTTTTCCGCTAATACTTCTTCGGATTCTGTCATAGTTTGTTTCCAATATCTTTGTTAATTACATTGTTAATCATATCATTGTTAATCATTTAGCCGGTACTCCGGCTTCCTCCAGCGAATTAATTCCGAACACTTCCAAAAACATTTTTGTCGTGCCGTAATAAAAAGGTCTGCCTAGTTCTTCCGAGCGTCCCGTGATTTTTATCAAGCCGCGGTCAAGCAACTGCCGAATTATCTCGCCGCACTGAACTCCCCGCAGCCGCTCAATTTCGGAACGCAACACCGGCTGCTTATCCGCAATAATTGCAAGGACTTCCATTACCGGCTGACTCAATTTCACAGTCGTTGGAACTTCCTGCATCCTGATGAGCCAAGGTGCGAACTCCGGCAGAGTCCGAAGTTGGTATCCGCCTGCAACTTCAACTATGCGGAAAGATGAACCCTGCCGCACATATCGGTTATTCAATTCCCGCAGCAGCGTTTTCGGTCGGCTGCCTTCCGGCAATACTGCTAATTGAACGAGACGGCGTACCGGCAAGGGCTCGCGGGCAATGAAAAGCACCGCTTCCAATTTCGACATTGCGCCGGTTCGCACATCCATGTTGAACGGAACAATCGGCGTTTCTTGCGGCAATTCCTCATCTTCGCAAATTCGGCTACGTTCAGAACACGCTTCCGCAGCAACACCGCTGAAAAACAACAAGGAGCTCAAAGGGCTTTTAGCGACAGAACGAAAGCCGCCGCACACCGAAGAGGGACGGCATATTTTCGTCCATTCCATTCGGTACTTGGCTGTTGGATTTTTCATCTTCCGCCTTTGAAAAAGTTCTTGAGCAGATTAGCGGCGGCATCACGGCTGGTGGCATCCTGAGGTTTTTTGTACGAAGGTTCCGGCGTTTCCGCCTTCTGCTCCTGTTCTTTTTTTTGCATCTCTTTCTGCTGTGCTTCAATCGTAGCGAGTACATCGTCCTGAGCAACGGTCTGCGTTTCCTGCTCATTTCCGCTTTCGTCAGAAGAAAGCAGCCAGTCGGTTATTTCCGTTTCTTTCTGGTCTTCCGGTGTGCTGCCGGTAGAAAGTTCGACCGTTCTATTTACGGCTTCACTTATGTTTTCGACCTTCGGCTTTTTGGGTGCTTTCACCGCTACATTAACGTGAGCAAAGAATTCGAGCGGACCGATGGTCAGTTTATCGCCGTTCTTCAATTCATGTTCAACTGAAACCTTTTCACCGTTTAGGAAGACCCCGTTTTTGCTTCCCAAATCGCGGACTGCGATATAATCCGGCTCGCATATGACAGCACAATGATAACGGCTGATTAACTCGCTGCGCGGTTTCAGATGACAATCATCTGCCCGCCCAATGAGAAACTTCGGGACGGTTATCGGAATTTCCTGTCCCGCCTTACTGCCCTCTGCAACTACTAATTTAACTTCCATCGTTTCACCCCGTAATTAAAGAACACTGAAAAAAATAGGTATTGTTACACTTAAAAAATATACAGCAAAAATATACAGCGATAAAATAATACTTTCCCAAATGTCTCCAGTGGGAATAATAAGTCCGTCCGCAAAAGCGAAATTACTCACAACACCTATCAGTAACCACTTACTTACAGTACAATACGAATCATCAATAACACAATTGTACCCGCTGGTGAAAAATAATGCAAGAGGGATTAAATTTTATTCTGAATGATTTTTCCGATTATTTTCACCGTTTTTTGCTATTGCCGGTCTGCCGGACTTTATAGTAGAATGATGATGTTGTTGTCATCATCATTCACCTGCTGTAAGGATACACATGATTATTTATTGGCACCGTTTCGCTCCCCGCGTAGTTATTCTTTTGGTCATCGCTTTTCTCGTTTGGCTGAATCAGGAAACATTCGTCACACTTGCAGTGCAGCGGCAAATCGAAAACCGTACCGGCGCAGGTGTGCGGCTTGAATCAATCCAAGGCGACGTGCTGAAAGGCAATGCCGTTGTAAATAACCTGTCAATTTACGACCGAAAAAATCCGCAGCGCAAACTCATCAGCGCGGCAAGAATCACGGTAGAAGGCGATTTCGAGAACATCGCCAAACGGTATTTCGTCTTCCCGCAAATTACCGCCGAAGGAATTCATATTACCGTTGACGGCGTTGACGGACAGCAATTTGTGCCGGATAAACTTTGGCTGTCGTTAAAAGACACGCTGGCGCAAGATACCGCCGAATTTGCTGACAAAACCGATTGGACGCAATTCTTTTCACAAAAACCGGACGATGCCGTAAAACAGATTCTTTCCCAGTTAAAGACATCAAAGACGGCTGACGAAGTCAATTCCAGGTGGGCAAAGGATGTTAAGAAAATCGAAGAAACCGCAAACGGTATTAAAAGCAGGTTTCAGAAAATCAAACAAATTGTGAATAAGCAAAATCCTTCTGATTCGCAAACATCGCAGGTTAATCAATTTCTGATAGAAGTTGAAGCAATCAATGTCCTGGTACAGAAATTTTTGACGGACGTAAATCAACTGAACGAAAAGGCGAAGACCGATTATCAATCGCTGCTTGATTCGGTTAATCAAGACAGAAACAGCATCAAAAAAATATCGCTGCCGAAATTTTCTTCGGAAAGTATTTCGGAATCGTTAATCGGTCCCGAAGTTAAAGAACAATGGAGCAATATGCTGACTTGGTCAGAATGGCTTCGTTCTTTATTATCGCCGGACGGAGTTAATACGGCGGCTAAAGTTAACAAGGCAAAAGGCGGTTCTGCTGCGGAGCATATCGGATTTATAAGTCCGAAACGTTTTCGCGGCGAGACAATCCACTTCGCTGCGCTGGATGCAAGACCGGAGATAATGATTGAAACGCTGAACCTCACCGGAAAAATGGACTTCGGTGCTGTTCCATTGTACTTCAACGGGAAAGTTGATAAAGCGGCATTTTCGATGCACCTCGCTCCCGCTCCGACAATAATTCAATGCTGTTTTTCCGGTCAGAGTATTCCTATTTCACCGATACAAGCGGAAGTTAATGAAGCGGAAATCATCGGCGGACTGCCGGACATTTTTACAACGATTAGCATTGACCGCATCGGACAAAATGAAGTTGATAATCTGGTGTTTCATTGTCCGAAATACCGGCTGCCAGCCCGTTTGCTCGGCAGGCAGGAACAGTTCGCAGTGGCGGTTTCTCCGGGCGTTTCGCAGTTAGACGGCATGCTTGTAGTCAATAACGGACAACTTTCGGGAAGGATACGAATGATTCAAACGGAAACGAAATTATCCGCCGTTTTACCGGCAAAGGCGCAGAACACAAACTTGCATCGGACAATTCAAGGTACGCTGAATACTCTTGACGGATTTAATGCCGAAGTCCTCGTTAGCGGAACGAAAGACGACCCGCAATATGTTTTCACAAGTGATATTGCCGACAAGATTCGTCCTTCGCTGGAACAACTTCTGCAAGCGGAATGGGACGAAATAAAACAGCGTACCGATACACAGATGACTGCCGAGGCAAATGCAGCGGTTGATACTTTGCGGACGGCGGTGAATGATAAAATAAATCCGCTGACAGCGCAAATCAACACGGAACAGCAGCAATGGCAGCAGCAGTTACAGCAATTTCAGGATGTACCGGTTCAACAACTGATACAGAAAGGTGTTTCATCGCTGTCGGAAAAAGACAAAGAGCGGATAGGACAAGCCCTGAATCTGCTGCAGCAAAAAGCACCGGGACCGCAGGAACAACTCAACGGCAAAACGCTTGAAGATGCTGTCAATGAAGGCGTGGACAAGTTGCAGAAAAAACTGCCCGGCGCACTTGATAAGTATCTTAATAAATAGATTGACAAACGCATAACGAACACCTTATAATACTGCTATTACCGCTGTACATAACGTTTGTTTTATGAAGTCAATGAACCGATTTGTTTTTTCACAAGTTCTCCGTCTGTTTTGTTTTACCGCCGTTTTTCTTTTAGCGGCAGTGAAACTTGCTGCGTCTCCGCCGATATATCTGCTCGATATTCCGCTGCCGATAGTCAACGACAACATTCTGCGCTCTTTGGAAAATACCGTTCAGGAAATCGGAACACAAACCGGCAAGCAAACCGATTCCGATGCCGAAAATAAACCGGTTATCGTGCTGCGGCTTCGCACCGGTATCAATCAGGAAACCTTCGGTCGAGGCAGTTCCTTCGGCGATTGTTATGAACTAGCACGATACTTGAACAGCGAAAAGTTGAACGGCATCCGCACCGTTGCATTTTTTCCGCAAACCGTCAAGGGACACGCTGTTTTACCAGCCCTTGCTTGCGGCGAGCGGCTGATATCCGAAAACGCCGAGTTCGGAGAAGCCGCCGTTGACGAAACAAACATTACGGAAACACTGCGGAATGCATATCGAGAAATTGCCGCTAAACGAAATGTTATTCCCCAAGCCGTTGCCGATAAGATTCTCGACCCGCAAACCGTCTTGATGCAGGTACAAACCGAGAAGGGAACCAGAATCATTTCGCCGGAAGAGTTGCCGAAAATACGGCAGACGGAAACGCTTTCCGATGAACCGGAGACCTTGATTCCTGCGGGACAGCCGGGCTTGTTTTCTGCGACCACTGCAAGGAAAATCAATTTGGCAGACCGAATCGTTGAAGACAACACCGGTCTTGCGAGTTATCTTAATTGCCGACCCAATGCGATAAAATTCGCTCCGCTGCTGCGGCGCAGCGGCAGTGCAGCCCGCGTGAATATCAACGGTGTCATCAACAACGATAATGCAGCATCAACTATCCGCAAGTTTCAGAACCTTCTTGAACCGCCGCAGAATATCACGGCTGGACAATTACCTGCGGCAAAGATTGATTTCCTCGTTATCTGCATTGATTCGCCGGGCGGCAATCTTGAGGCATCGTTGAACATCGCATCGTACATCGTTCACAACATTGATTCCTCCAAAGTGCGGGTCGTTGCGTACATTCCTTATCAGGCAAGAAGCGATTCTGCATTGATTGCTGCCGCTTGCGACGAAATCGTTCTCGGTAATAACGCCGTTTTAGGCGGTGATGGAGCGGTAGTGTTTTCCAAGAAGCGGATTGACGATGCGCACCGCATTGTTCGGGAATCATTAGCAAAGGAATCACTCCGAAACTGGTCGATGCCCGCTGCGTTTTTCGACCCCGATATTGAAATCAATAAGTACATTCGAGAAGGCAAAGTAACATTGGCTGACTTTTTCTGCGAAGAAGAATTGGAACAGCAGCCCGATAAACAGCAGTGGAAAAAAGAGCAAACCGTTAAGAATGCCGGAAAACTCCTTGAAATCATCGGCGGAAAAGATATATTTTCTTTCACCGATAAAACTGTCAAGGACTTTAACGAATTCAAACAGGCGTATCGATTACAGGATGAGCCGCGGTTGGCAGAACCCGGCTGGGCGGAAAAACTTCTCTGGACTTTGAGAAGTCCGGGTATGTCGGCAATCATTTTGACCATCATTATTCTTGCGGTGATTCTGGAATTGAACACGCCGGGCATCGGCATCGGAACCTTCATTGCGATAATGGGTACCGTTGTCTTCTTCTGGATTCACTTTCTTGACGGAAGTGCAACGACATTGGAATTACTGCTGTTTTTAGCAGGTGCCGGCTGCGTTTTAATCGAGATTTTTCTTTTGCCCGGTCTCGGTATTTTCGGCATCGGCGGTGCGCTGGCGATGATTTGTGCTTTCATATTGGCGAGTCAAACGTTTATCATACCGCAGAACTCGTATCAATATGCGCAGACGAAAAATTCATTGACGGTGCTGGTTATCTGCGGAACGGGTTCGCTGTTTATCGGCGCGGCAATATCAAAGAGAGTCAATAAAATCACGAAGCCGAAGGATACCGAACTGATTTATGAAACCGAGAAGTTAGCCGACTATTCTTATCTTCTCGGCAAGAGCGGCAAGACGCTGACGCCGCTGGTTCCTGCGGGCAAAGCGGTGTTTGACGAAAAACCGGTCGATGTTGTTTCGGACGGCGGCATCATCGAAAAGGACAAGAACGTTGAGGTGATTGAAGTCATCGGCTACCGCGTGGTAGTACGGCAAACGCAGGTATGAAACATTTCCCCGTTTATTAGTTCTTCAAAAAACATCGGACTTGTTCATAAGACGGTGCGCTGTTTCTCGCACCGATTTTTGTACATTTCAAAGCGGCAGCGGCGGAAGCGAACCGGCAGCATTCCATAAACGGCATTCCGCACGTGAAGGCAAACGCAAACGCACCGTGAAAAACATCGCCGGCACCGTTGGAGTCAACTACCTCGACATCGAATGCCGGATATGTCTCCAGCGTATTTTCCAAACAAATAATGCCGCCGCGACTTCCCCGCGTAATAACCACTACATCGGGACGAAATTGTTTGAACAATTCTCTTGCGGAATCTTCGGCGGTTGATTTACCGGTAAATTTCAGCGCAAATTCTTCCGAAGGAATCAGCAAATCGGTTTCCGCAAGGAGTTGTTCAACATCGGGATACAAACCGCCTGCATCGTAGAGAACCTTTGTCCCGTGTTTTCGGGCATAGTGCGCACCAGCAACGGCGGCGTTAAGTTCATTGCCGTCGACCATGAGGATTTGCGATGCCGCAATCGCATCGAGTTGTCGGCCATTCAATTCAAGCGGCGGAAGATTTCCGCGAGATAACAAGCAGGTTCTACTGCCGTTCTTTTCGTTTAACAATACAGTTGCCGAAAATGTACTATACCCCGGCTTGATGCCGATGAAGTCAGTCGAAACGCCGAAACGCCGGAAATCATCGAGGAGAAAGGTTCCCGCTGTGTCGTCCGATAACTGTCCGAGCCACGCGGTTTTTGCTCCAAGTTGGGCAGCGGCAACAAGTCCGGTCGCACAAGGTCCGCCGCCGCTGGGGACAACAGCATCAACCGGCATTTTCGTATCTTCAACGGGAAAATCGGAAAGCCGAATTAACGTATCATGAACGTTGGCTCCGATGCCGACAATGTTCACGCTTTATCCTCCGCATGCAACAGATGAATTTTTTCCAGTGCAAATTCTTTGACGGCTTGCACGGCACCCTTCATGAACAAGTCGATGGCGTACACTTCCCGCGAGGTTTCAAATATCCTGTCCAAGAACGCAAAGCAAATATCAGTGCCGAAGTTGACTTTTCGGATACCGGCATCGATGGCAGCGCGGACTTGTTCATCGGGAATCCCGCTGCCGCCGTGAAGAACGAGCGGAACATTCACACCGGCTTTCTCCGCTTCGGCTAGTATCGCTGCAATGCGGTCAACAGCAACTTGCGGTGATTTTTTGTAACGACCATGAGCAGTTCCGACTTGTATTGCAAGGGCGGCAACACCGGTCTCGCGAATGAAACGAACCGCTTCGTCAACGTCGGTGTACTCTGTCGTTATTTCGTCTTTTGTCGTTCCGACGTATCCCAATTCGCCTTCAACGGAAACGCCGGTGTGTTTGCAAAGTTCAACGGTCCGCCGCGTTTCGGCAATGTTTTGTTCAAGCGGCAGCGATGACCAGTCGCACATGATTCCGGTGCAGCCGCAGCGCAACGCCCTTGCGATTTCCGTATGCCCCGCGCCGTGGTCGAGATGATAACAGACGGGAACCTTCGCAGCGTGCGCCGCCGCTAATACTATCGGAGCAACATAAAATGCCGTTCCCGAAGCAAAAAGCCGGGAATATGTCTGCATAATCACCGGCGAATTCGCTTCTTCCGCCGCTTGGACGATGCCCATCACGGTTTCCATGTTATAAACATTGAAAGCCGGTACAGCGAAACGCTTCGCCTCGGCAATGTCCAAAATTTTTGTTAGGTCGAGCAGCATCGCAATAATACCTCTTCTAGTGATAAAAGTTCAATGGTTTTCGGTTGTGTGTTCTTCAGAGCAGCATACTCTGCGGAACTTGCGGTTATAAGTACATCTGCATCGGTGTTGACCGCATCGTTCCACCGGTTTTCGGCGACAAGCGTCATTGTTTCCGGCAGGTATTCCGTCATCACAGCATGACCAGCAAGCACCGTGTCCTTTCCATGCAATAACACTTCACGAATTACTCCGCAGGCGGACAAAATTTTTCTCGCCGCTTGTGTTTCGTCCAAATCACGTGCCAAGGCAGCCGGGTCTTGAAAAGTGTACGTCTTATCGCTCTTTTTCGGTTTCAATGTTCCAGAGTCGAGCAAGTCGGCGAGGAACGTTGTCCATGTCTTAACTTCGGCGGTATGAGCGATGTTCCATTCCTTATATTCGCGGAGAAACAGTTTGGCATCGTCCGGTTCATAAGCGATGACGGTCTTGAAATCGTTCAGGCGTTTTGCACAGTTCTGCATCGCTTTTCGTGTTTCTTCCGCAGCACCGGCAAGAAAGTGCAGAGCGAATCCGCTGTCCGGTTCGTCTTTGTGAACCGTGAAATTAACACCGGCTTTTTTCAGTAATCGAATTGCGGCGATTGCTCCATTGGGATTTTTGTATAAAGCGTGTTGACCAAGAAAAAGAAGCGTGTCCGCAGACGGCGGCAGCGATTCGATTTCCTTAACCAGTTGCGGAGCAAGGGTTTGTGCAGCGTAAATGCTGCCGGTTTTCCCGATGTTGTTGAGCAACTTGCGGATATTGTCGGGCAGAACACCTTCGAGTGCCGCTTGACATCGTACTTCGAGCATCATCGCAACGGGATTCCAACCGGTCAGACATTCTTTCGTACAAGCACCGCAAAGGGAACACTCGTACACGTTGCCGATAACGTTTTCCAGTGTTTCCGTTTCACGCAATACCATTGACAATCCCAAAGCACGGGCGCGGGCAGTGTTGCGCTCCTGACCGGTAGCGTTTCCGAGCGGACAGATATGCCGGCACATCCAGCAATAGCGGCAGGCATCGACCGTTTCACGATTTTTTTGTGACAAGTGCATGTTAATCGATATGGTTAAAATCCCAGTTTCAATGGATTCATAATGTTATTCGTATCGAGTCCGCGTTTCAGTACTTCGAAGACCTGCATCGCTGGACCGTATTGTTCTTTCATCAACCGTCCAAGTTTGATTCCGACTCCGTGATGGTCGTTGACAACACCGCCGTTTGCCAATGCGGCGCGGACACCGCAGTTCCAAATCTGATTGTGCAGCCGCAGGGCTTCCAACGGGTCTTGCGGCGGCTCTTCCACAATGAACCGGTCGTAAATCATTGCGCCCCATTCATACCAATGCGAAAAATGAGCGATAAACCGCGCCATCGGAAAATTCGTTTCAACGGCTTCCTTCATTGCCCAATAGATTTTTTCGATTTTATCAAACGGCGCAATCGTATCCATAGTACCGAACATCCACGGCAGGTCGAGTGCGTGACCGGGATAGAAGAACGTGATTTTTTCCTTCCACCATTTTTCACCGTATTCGCTGCCGAGGTCTTCGGCACCGAAATGCTTGAATGTTTCGAGCAGTATCCGTTCTTCAACGGCGACAATATCCGCAACACCTTCGAGGGCAATGTTCATGAAAGCACCCGATTTGGAAACGCCGATGATTTTCTTGATGATAGACCCCGTCTCGGCTTCATCGTACAACCGCATCACGGACGGCTTGAATTTCTGAAGTATTTCTTTTCCCGCTTTGAAAGCATCGGACATATTCTTGAACAGAAACGCCCGAAATCTTCGGGTTTCGGGCTGAACGTAAATCCGCATTTGCGCTTTCGTCATTACGCCTAGCGTTCCTTCGGAGCCGATAAAAATCTGATTCAAATCGGGACCGGCAGCATGTTTCGGAGCAGGCGAGGTTTCGATAATATCGCCGTTGGGCAACACTACTTCCATTTGCAGAACCATGTCGTCAATTTTTCCGTATTTTGTCGAGACGACGCCGATGCCGCGATGAGCGAGAAAGCCGCCGACCGTTGAACAGTTCAGCGAACTCGGATAGTGCATTGTTGCATAACCCTTTTCATTGGCGGCATTTTCGATATGTTTATAAATCGCACCGGTTCCGCATTCGATGTACATCGACTCGGTATTGATTTGCCAGATGCGGTTCATACGTTTTGTATCGAGAACGATACCGCCGCAGACGGGCAGTGGTCCGCCTTGCGTTCCGCCGCCGCCGCCCCAAGTTGTCACGGGCATCTTGTAGTAGTTGGCAATCTTCAATATCTTTGAAACCTCTTGGGCATCTTTCGGCGAGACGACAACGTCGGCTTCCGGCATTCGGCAGCCGCTATCTGTCCACATGCGAGAGAGCCAGAAGTAATCAACGCTGTGCGTCAACTTGTCGATGGGATGAGTCGAACAGTTTTCACGTCCGACAGCGTCTTCCAATTCGGAGACGAACATTGCAAATAAAAAATCGTGCATAGTTATTGTTTCAATTAAATAAGGACAGGATTTAGTTCAATCGCACCAACACGGCGTTGTCGAACCAAACGACATCTTCGGCGGTCTTTTGGTCGCGGGTTCCGGCGAGGATTGTAAGAAAACCGATTCCTTCAGGAACACGTACAACTACGACTCCGCGTT
>Ga0123353_10012709_pt1 | contig 12002 bp, 8 predicted proteins | sample TergutLab28metaG_3_FD_92763 | JGI IMG/M metagenome (GOLD analysis project Ga0123353, IMG submission 92763) | Labiotermes labralis P3 segment gut microbial communities from Petit-Saut dam, French Guiana - Lab288 P3 | ecosystem: Host-associated > Arthropoda: Insects > Digestive system > Gut ... | reverse complement strand
GGCAATATGTGCCGGGCGATGACCTGCGCAGTGTTGAGTGGAAAGTTTGGGCGAAACAAGACCGCCTGTATGTCAAGCAGTATGAAATTGATACGAATCTTCGGCTGACTCTGCTCACCGATATTTCCCAAAGTATGCGTTACGGCAGCGGCAAGATGACGAAGTATGATTACGGCTGCACGCTTGCCGCTTCGCTTGCTTATCTTGCGGTGCGGCAACAGGATGCGGTCGGCTGTATTACTTTCGACAAGGAAACGAAAAGTATCCTGCCGCCCAAGATGAAACAGTCGCAACTCTTTGCAGTTGCTGACCGCTTGTTTCGTTCAACGCCGCAGAAAACGTCACAGCAAGAAAACCAGCAAACGCAACAGCAAAAAAGTTATGCGCCGCAGAAGATTGAGTTGACCGAGTTGCTGCAAAACGTAGATTTAGCGTTGCCCCGATTGGATGAAGCGTTGCAGGCAGCGGCGGAAGCAATTCGTCCTAACGGTTTGGCGGTGTTGATTTCCGATTTGCTGACGCAGCGGGAGGGTTTATTTCAGGGTTTACGTTATCTTCGCAGCCGAGGTCATGATGTTCTTGTGCTGCATATTATGGACGACATGGAGATTGATTTCACGCTGGGCGGAGCGATTCAATTTGAAGGATTGGAACTGCCGGTGCAAATCCGCTGTGACCCGCGAATGCTGCGCCGGGCTTATTTGGAAGCGGTCAATGCTTATCTTGAGGAAGTCAAACAGGGCTGCACGAAACTGCAATGCGATTACGGTTTGTTCCGCACCGGTGTTCCGCTTGATGCCGCTTTGTCGGCTTATTTGAGTAAGCGGAATAATGTTATGAAAGGAAGATAGTTTAGCGGCGGTCTTGACTTGAAAACAAAATCTGATACGATAACACCATTATGATATTTTTTGCCCTGCCGGGCAAGGTATATCGTTGACCTCAATGGGTTATGGAACAGGTATAATAAAAAAATGTTTTATACTAAAACTTCAACAAGATAAACACTAATGCCGAATAATTCCTTGAAAATTGCCGTCATCGGCGGAGACGGAACAGGTCCCGAAGTCACAGCCGAAGCCGTTAAAGTACTTAAAGCCGTTGGAAAACTGGAAAAAATCGAGATGCAATTCGATTCCTTCGACATCGGCGGCGACCGCTATCTCAAAACGGGCATCATTATAACCGATGACGAAATCGCTCAACTTCGCCGCTATAGTTCGATTTTGCTCGGTGCTATCGGGCATCCCGATGTTGCGCCGGGCATTTTAGAACGCGGATTGCTTCTGCGTCTGCGATTTGCATTCGACCAATACATCAATCTGCGACCGGTGAAACTGCTGCCCGGTGTTGAAACGCCGCTCAAAGACAAGAAGCCGGAAGATATTGACTTCGTTGTCGTGCGGGAAAATACCGAAGATATGTACGCCGGCATCGGCGGTTTCCTGAAAAAAGGAACGCCGGATGAAGTTGCAACACAGACCGCCGTTTATACCCGCAAGGGTTGTGAACGCTGTATCCGCTGGGCTTTTGAATATACTCAAAAGCGGGATAATCCGAAAGGAAAAATGCTCACGCTTGTCGCCAAAACCAACGTGTTGACTTTCGGACACGACCTTTGGTGGCGGACATTTCAGGAGGTTGCGAAAGAATATCCCGATGTGAAAACCGACTATAATCACGTTGATGCGTGCTGTATGTGGATGGTAAAAAATCCTGAATACTACGATGTGATTGTGACCACGAATATGTTCGGCGATATTATCACGGACTTGGCGGGCATCATTCAAGGCGGAATGGGCGTTGCGGCGGGCGGCAATATCAATCCCGAAAAAGGCGGTTGCAGTATGTACGAACCGATGGGCGGCAGCGCACCGAAATATACGGGCAAGAACGTTATCAATCCCATAGCGGCAATCAATGCGGCAGCAATGTTGCTGGAACAAGAGGGTTTTGCTCAAGCCGCTGCAAGGGTGACGAAAGCAATAACGATTGTAACCGGCAGTAGAATGAAGAGTCAAGCCGCCGGAAAGATGGGCTTCGGAACTTCCGAAGTCGGCGACCTCGTTTGTGAGAATTTGTAAGTACTTCCTATTTAGCCGGTACTCCGGCTCTGTTCTCGTTACTCGCTGCTCACCGCGGCACTTTTTGTTATTACCAACATTTATGAATATGTTATCATTTCGACGATATAGATGCTGCTAAAGAGACAAAGGACTTTGGCTCGACCCGCAACTGGTGAGATAATGGTTCTTGCCATTTGCAGTTTAAGTATTAAAAAAATCGAATGTCATGGTACAATAAGCACATTCAGTAATATAATGAGGAGAAGTCTGAAAACATGTAAATATAAAGGAGAGAAATTATGTCCCAACCGCAACCCGCGTTAACTATTGAAGGAATTCTTGAACTGTTCAGGCAAACTGACCTGCGTATAGATAAAAGGTTTCAGGATACCGCCAAGCAGATAGATAAGACCAGCGAAGCCGTAGAAGTCCTCGGCAAAAGGGTAGATAAAACCAGTGAAATAGTAGAAACTGTCAGCAAAACCGTGGGGGCTCTTGGCAATAGGGTTGGCGACCTGATAGAAAAACTACTCGGCGAAGGAAATCTTGTCGCCCAATTCAGAGAACTGGGATATAACGTTAAGACACATAGCCAAAACAAGGTTTTTGGAAAAAGAGGAACAGCCGGGAGCGGCGAAATTGACCTGTTTCTTGAGGACGGTGACGTTGCCATTTTGGTGGAAGCAAAGACAACTTTGAAAATGGACCACGTAATTGACCATATCCAACGAATTGAAAAGTACCGCCGTTTTGTTGATGCTGACGGCAGCAATGGCAAGCGTTTCGTCGGTGCAGTTGCTGGCACAATGATAGCAGAGAATGTTATAAATTATGCTCATGAAAACGGCTTGTATGTTATTGTTCAATCCGCAAGAGCAGTTGAAATAATGCCGCAGCCCGATGGTTTTGTAGTCAGGAAGTGGTAATCGGTTTGCTGTGACACAAGAAGACGGCGTTTTGCCGCTTGCGCGGCTTTGCTCTGTTCTTTCGCAACTGGTTGTGAGATAATGATTAATTACACGCTGTATAACGCCGACTGCCGACAGGGTATAAAAACGCTTGCTGATAGTTCTATCGACTTTATCGTGACCGACCCGCCGTATTTCATTGACGGAATGGACGATAATTGGAACGATAAAACGCTTGCACGAAAGTCCGCAAAATCCGGTGTCATCGGCGGACTGCCCGTTGGCATGAAATTCGACCGCTCACAAGGCGAAAATCTACAGCGGTTTCTCGAACCGCTGTGCAAAGAATTCATTCGGGTATTAAAACCCGGCGGGTTTTGCATAATTTTTTCACAAGGTCGGCTTTATCATCGAACCGCTATGGCTCTTGATTTGGCGGGCTTTGAAATCCGCGACTTGCTCGGCTGGAAATACGAAGGACAAGCAAAAGCGTTTTCGCAAACGCATTTTATCAGGAAAGATAAAACACTTTCCGAAAAAGAGAAACAGCAACTCATCGAAGAACTTGACGGCTGGAAGACCCCGCAACTCAAACCGCAGATTGAACCGATGACGCTGGGGCAGAAACCGAAAGAAGGAACTTTCGTGGAAAATTGGCGAAAGTATCACGTCGGACTTGTCAACACGAAGGAGACATTGGACGGCAGGTTTCCCGGCACATTGATGGACGTTCCGAAAAGTGTGCGGCAAAGTGAAACGGATACGAAAATCGAACATCTGACTGTCAAACCGGTGCGTCTCATAGCGCATTTGATACGAATGTTCACGCTGGAAGGGCAAACAGTGTTAGACCCGTTCACCGGCAGCGGTTCTCACGGCGTTGCAGCATTGCGGAATAACCGCAACTTTATCGGGTTTGAAATCGAAAAGAAGTATTACGATATTGCCGATGAGCGGTTCAGAAATCTTCTCACCATCGGTTTCGCAATATCCGCGAAGTATAATCCCAGCATCAAGCCCGCAAGGTCTTGAATAATATCGGCTATGTCGAAGCAGCGGAAAGTCGGCAGCATTTCCTGAACGATTTCCGTCAGAAAAACATAACCGATTAAAAGCGTTGTCCAGAAAAACCGGCTCTTTCTTTCCCGGTCTATTTCAATGAGAAAAGCAAGCAAGGCAAAAGTAATGATGTGCGCATATCCGGCAGGTCCTTCGTCTGACAGTTCGGTGCGAAAATAAGTCCGCGGGTCAGGCAGCCATAAAAGCAGTGTCAGTAAAACAACATAGAACCAAGTTAGAATGTGAAAGATACGCGGCATAAAAATATAGTCCCTCAAATCGCTATGATAATAAACACAATAACAGCAAGTATTTCTGCACTGACAATAGTTGCTGCAAATAGCGGAAAAACAATGCGCAGCGGATTAACGTAAAACTCGCCTGTCAAATCATCAAGACGAATTCCGCTCGGCAAACCGTCCAGTATAACCGCTCGTTTCGGTTCAAGCGGGTCGTAAAGCACCACTTTATACCCGCTGTCGGTCAATCGGGAAGTATCCAGCACCTGTGCGGAAGCCGTGTAAGTGTTTACATCGACTTGATATTCAAAATCAACCTTCATTACCGGTTTGCCTCCGCCATGTCTTCCTCCGCCTACCCGCATACCGGTCGGATTCATGCCGATATATTTCGCACCGATTGCCGTGCCGTCCTGCAAAAGATGAATTGCTTTCCCGCTGGCAAACCAAGAGTAAATCGGAAAACAAAGTCCAATCACTCCGAAAAAACAGCCAGCCCCCACAAAAATCAAAGGAAAAAAACCAGCCCGCGACAATGACTGTCCTTTAATCCTGTACCGCCAGCCAGATTTTTGAATGTCTGCGTTGTCTCCGGTCTTGTATTCGTCTTTGTATCCGTATGAAACGCTGATTATTTTTTGATTGCCGGTTTCAAAGTGATAAGCGAAAATTTTCTTGTCGTTGATGTGAAAATTAACATCTGTAACGCTGATGACTGTTCCCTTTCCCGAATCAACCCAAATTCGCGGAATCGCACCGTCCAATCCTTCGGTAATCGGCAGTATCAGAGCAAATCCAAATCCGATGCCCGCAAAAATCCAACCAAAAAGCGGTGTCACTGTGGAACACAAGCGCAAATACAACTTTGCCGAAAGCGGCAAATAGCGCGGTGCAGGACGGATGTGTTGCAGTTGCGGTAATGAAGCGGTTTCGTAATCGCTGGACATTTCTATTTCTCCGTATCCTTTACTTTATCCCAGTTATCTGCCAGTTTGGCGAACATTCCGTCGAGCATTTTGACGACTTCATCGGCTGACTTTCCGTTGAACAAACCGCCTCCGCCGTTGCCGAACCAGCGTCCGTCCTGTTTTTCAAAAAGACGATTGTTGTACTTTTCCCCTTTGACGACTTCGGCAATCGTCATTGCGTATTTATCTTTGTAGATGAATACTTGCAGAATCTCGGCATTTCCCATCTGCGAGCGGACTTCCGGTGTCATGTCTGTAATCCACGCTTCCATATCCTTGGGAATCTCCTTCTGTACGGTGTACGTCCGAAGACGTTTTATTTTTTCGGGGTCATCAGCGGCGATGATTTGGTTTCCAAAGGCGTATGCGGATTCCGGCGTTCTTATATCGCCATTAACAACTGCCGGAAATTTCGCAACGCTTTTGCCGACTTTGTAACTCTTGATTCGTTCTGCTTGTTTCGGAGCAATCTCGTCTTTTTCGTTCTTCTTTTTCAATTCGACCGCCTCTTTGCCGTTGATTTGTACATTGTCAACCCAGACGATAGGTTTGCCGACATCTCGCGGAATACTCATGTCAAACAGCCAAATACACGGTTCATATACCTTGAAGCGGAAATCAAAATACATGCCGTCTTCCGGCTTATCCCGCGAACCTTTGTGATAGTCAACGACTATCCGCTGCGGTACAAATTTGCCCGGCTCTAGTTCGACATAATCAAAAAACTTTTCGTCATAATTCTTCGTGACTATTTCGACAAGCGTGTTCGTTTTCGTATCAATAACGGCTTTTCCTTCGCCGATAACGCCGTTGAACCAGCCGCGCCAACTGCCTGAAATGCCGTTTCCGACAGCGTTCATCCATTCCTGTGCGAGAACGAAATCAAACGTAATTGTTCCGGCATCGGTGTCTTCCGCCGCCGATGTACACCGCAAGCCGTCAATGTCAACGACAAGAAGCCGCGAAACGCCGATGTATGAAATTCCCTTGCGGTAAAATTCCGTGTACCAATTACCGGGATTATTTTTGTTGTTCCAATCGATAACTTTCTCATTATCTGCGGATAAATGAAACGCGAACTTGCACGACTCGACCTTTTTCTGACCCGCAGACGAAAACCAATATGTGTTGGCATCTTTCAACTTGCGCAACACTTCCCGAACCCGCTCTTCCTTTTCGGGAGCAGCCCAGTTCCGCTCTTTTTTCGGCTCTTCCGCCGGTGTTTGTGTGCCAAAATAATTGACTCTCCCGTTTGTCCTTGTCCGTACATCCGCATACGTGCTGCTTGCCGTTGCTCCGGTTGCCCAATGAACTTCGCCTTTTGTATCGACCAGTCCGACCGCATCGATTTCGTTCCAGCCGGGAACTTTCGGACTATCAAGGTAAAGAGTAACCCGATTCGTCAGCACCGGCTTTTCAAAACGAATTTTCGAGATGCCTTTACCGTTTGGAGCGTCACACGGTGTAGGGTCAACACCAGCCCATTTAGCAACTTCTTTTTTGTATCCTCGGACAACGGGGTCGTATGCGATGATTTTCACCAACGCCCCCGGATTAAACGTTTCATAAACATCGACACCGGCGGCTTCAATCGGTTTGTCCCACGTCAATTCAAGCCATTCCTCTTGTCCGTCTTCTGTGAGCGAAGCCCACGCCGTAGGATAATCGCCGCCGGCTGCGTTCAGGTAAGCATCGGGTTTTCCGGTTGCCTGTTCGGGTCCCCATGGACGCTTTTCCGGAGATGGTATCAACGATACCACTGCGCCGGCAATCGGCTTTCCGTCAAGCGTGACAGTGCCTTTGACGGGATGATGTCCCATTTCTAACGTGAATTCACCGGCTTGATTCGCTGTTGCAGTGAGGTTCTTCCCTTCCTGACAGAACGCCGGTGTAACGTAGAAGAGCAGGGCGACCAATGCAGCACAGATGAGCAGGGCGGACAGAAAGACCGATGCCATCAAAATGTTAAGGCGTTTCATGATTTTTTCCTTTAGTGATGGGGATTGAAACGTCGATAATGCTAACCGATTTTCAGAAGGTTGGCAAGAGCAAAAAGACCGTCTTGACTATCGGTTTAGCGTTCGACTTCTAATCCGCTTTACTTCGTTGAAAATTTATACGTCACCGGAACGACGGGAACACCTGCCTCGCTCCTGAAGTTTTTGAAACTCGGGGCGTTGATTCCGAGAACATAGTCCTTGCCGCTTTCCAGTTCAACCGGCAGCACACAAGTCCGCTTGTCAATCCACTTCGGCTTTTCACCATCGGGAAGTTTCGGGAACATTGGACCGCCGCCGCACCACGAATAACCGCCGGTGTTCATGTCGATGTCAAAGGTCACACGCAGTTCCTTCACAACTGCTGCATCGACATCCGCCGCACCATTGGCGGGTTCCATCTTGACGATAACAGGTACTCCGCCGCCGGAAGCCCCTTGGTCTTCACGCGATTGTCCCCTGAAGAACCGGTTATCGTTTTCCTCTTGCACCGCAGGGTCGCAGTATCGTTGAATCTCTGAATTGGTACTTCCGCAAGACCAATCAACCGGTGCCGTGTCAAACGCCGGTAAGTTTTTGCCAAGTTTGTCTTGATTAACCATATACCATTCTCCCCACGCTTTGGCATCGCCGCCGAAACTTTGACCGGTCAGCCGAACCAGCGAAATTTGGGCATCCCAACGGGTGTTGAAATTGAAATGATATACAAGCGGAATCAACTCCGGTATCGCAGCCGGATTACCGAGCATTCCCAATGCCTTTGTAGCATAATGCCGGTGAGCGTTATCCTTGACGACTCTTTCAACGGCAATCTTCAACAGCGGCTGCAACGCCTTATCGCTCTTGATTTTTGCCAATCCGATAATTGCCTCGACATACGGGGTAACCGTCATTCCCGGAAAGCCCGGCTCCGGCTTTTCTAATTCTTCAAGCCAGCGTTTTTCAAATTCGTCTCGTGTATCGCCGACATTGTACTTTTCCGAACCGTAAACGTAAGCGAACTGATTCTCGTCCCATCGGACATACTGTTTCTGCCGCTCGTTCAGTTTGCCGAACCAGTCGGTCTTTTCGATTTCAAGCAAACGCGGTGACGGCGGAAGCGGCAGCGATTCCTGAACCGTCTTTTCATGCGCTTCGAACATTTCCTTTGTGAGCCGTTCCGTTTTGATATACTCGAATTGCGGGATTGACTCTATCAGTTTTTTGAACTCTTCCGGTGTAGTTGTCAAGTGATACGCAATCAGTTTTCCATTTTCCACTCTGGTACGAAAATACCCATTGTGAACCTTGAATTCAGTATATTTGGGATGCGAGATATTGAGGAAGTCCCTCGGTCCCTGCGGTTTGAAATCGCCTTTCGGTCCATAAACAAGCAGGTGCGTGAACCCGCCTTCGGGCGCAGCATAACCGCCATCAGCAGGAGGCATCGAAAGTTGCGGTGTCTTTTCATACGCCTCGAATGATTCCTTGGTGAGACGTTCTGACTTGATGAATTCGAGTCGCGGAGCCGATTCGATCACTTTTTTCAATCCTTCTGCATCGTGCGTGCAAATTCCGCCGATCAGCCTGCCGTCTTCGGGCCATGTCCGAAAATATCCCGTCGCAATGTTCGTTTTGAACAGGGGATCATTCAATTCGTTCAACAGTTGCATCGGGTTGTTCGGTTGGAAATCATCTTTCGGTCCGAAAACGGCTTTATGCGTATAACCGCCCTGCGGTGTGACGTAACCGCCGTCGGCAGGCCCCAATATGTGTGCCCAGTGTTTGATATGTTCTTCAAACATTTCCTGCGTGAGGCGTTCCGTGCGGAGATATTCGAGTTGCGGAAGAGCGTCAATCGATCCACGCATTCTGACTGGATCGTTCGTCAACATCAACAGCAAGTTTTTCCCGTCCACCCTTTGCATTTTGGAAAACATCTTGTTCGCACCAGTATTGCGAATGGGAGCATCGCACAAATCATGATAGGCTTGATAGGTTTGCGGATTGAAATCGCCTGCCGGTCCGCAGATGACCAAGTGCGTCAAACCTTGGGGCGATATGAATCCACCGTCTGGTGCAGGCAGTGTTGTCGGAATACTGTCGCGAACAAGTTCCACAATTTTAGAAGGTTCCTTTCCGCCCGGCAATACTTTCAAGCGTACTATTGAGCCCCTATTTCCCCGCATTAGTTGTGAAATATCGGCAAGTTGAAAACCGGTAACATCCAAGATTGCGCCATCCTTTCCTTGTCCTATTCCCGCTATTCTGTCTTGCGGATGGATTTCGCCTGACGCAGCGGCGGGACTGCCTTTGATAACGTCCTTGATGACAACGTATCCATCTTGCATATTCAAAGATACTCCTGTCATCCCCATCGGACTCACCGCTGTAGTTATTGGGGCGGACTCCTGCGACACTGGAAACGGCGTGTTGCGCCCGGCAAAACCATTTCCGCCTTGCGTTAAGCGAATGTATTCTCCGCTGCCGATTGCCCCGTACCCTTCTACAAGGACAACTTGCCCTTTCTCATCTTTCTTGTCCAGTCGGAAAACTCCTCTTGTTCCCTGCACCAGGGTTCCTGCCGGCAATTCCTTGCCCGTTTTTTCGTTCTTCCAAACGCCGTCTCCGAAAACGAAAACGTCTTCATCTCCCATAATGGGCGCATTTAGTATCTTGTCAATTTTATCGCGTGTGAGATGGGAAGCAGAAACAGAGTTACCGCCTTTGCTGAATTCGATGTACTTTCCCATACCGCTCGAACCGGTGCCAGTTAGTTTGACAACGCTGCCGACACCTTCTTTTATGTCCAGCCGGAATGTACCGTCAGTTCCCTGCACTACGGTTCCCGATGGTAATTCCTTTCCCGTGTTTTTGTTTGTCCAGATGCCTTTGTCGAAAATGAGTACGTCTTCTTGCGATATGACAACGTCCGGCGGCGCAGCAGCCGGCTCTCTTGGAGTAAGCGTCACCGTTGCACCGGCAAGCGGTTTGCCGTCCATCGTAACGGTGCCTTTGACTCCCGTTTCCAACGTGAATTCACCTGCTTGATTCGTTGTTGCTTGTTTCCCCTCCTGACAAAACGCCAGGGCAACGCAGAGGAACAGAGCAGTCGTAAATACCGATGCCGTCCAAAGATACACCGGAGTACCGGCTAAATTATCAGGGCGTACAAAATTCGTAATGCGGTCAATGCGTTTCATGATTTTTTCCTTTCGGGATAGAAATTGAACAAAACTATTTAGCCGGTACTCCGGCGCAACGAGCCGAAGAAGCGTGTCAGTATATTGCTGTGGCGGAATGTTGCCCTGCGTTAAAACGAGATGGTCGCACGACTCATCGGCGGCAAGGTCGCTCTGCCAAAGCACAAGCCAATACAACGGATTCCAAAACAGCACCGCGCCGCAAAGCCGGACAGCCAAAGCGGTTAGGTGGTCTCTTCGGATAATATGCGACAACTCGTGCAGAAACACGGCATCGCGTTCATTATGGCGGAGTTCTTTCGCGATGGACTCCGGCAGCAGCACTGCCGGATGCAGTCCCCAGCACCAGACCGTCGGACTTTTGACACTCGGCGATGTGAACAAAATCGGCAGCGATACATTGCGAAGCGTCTTGGAATGACGCAGCAGAGCATCCTGCGATTCCTTGTCGGGAAACGGCGTTGTGTGGAACATCAATTTTCGCGAAGCCGCAATGCCGTAGAGCAAAGCGAGAGCGAAAAACGTTGTTCCGATGAGACAAATCAAGCCGAGTGTCTGCGGTTCGAACCACTTTGGAACTGCGACGTTGAGTACCCCGCCGTTCATTGCCGAAACGATGGTCGAAAGCAGCGGCGTGAGTGTTGCGGCGAAGATTCCCGTGGTATAGCAGATGTGTGCCTTCCACGGTGGGCGGCGGTACAGTTTTCCGCACAGCAACGCTGCGGCAAGCCAAAAAGTCGATTGCCAAATGGCGAAGGTGATGTATGTGCCGAATAGGTAAAGGATTGTGGTCATGGTTTTTCCGTCATCCCCGCGTAGGCGGGGATCTAGAGGGTTGATTTTCACGTTTTTCGTCTAGGTTCCCGCTTTCGCGGGAATGACGTTCATCTTTTCTTCTTCTCAATCATTCGTTTTATTTCGTCCAATTCCTCTTCGCTAAGTCCCGTATCATCCACGAAGTGCTGAAACAGCAGCGTTTTGCTTCCGTCGAGAAAGGTGTCGGCAAACTTGCGCAGCGAATCGCCGATAGCACCGCAGCGGGTTCGCGTTGCCCAATAGACATACGTCCGGCTGTTTTCCGGCGAGGGTTCGTGCATCAGCCAGCCCGCCTTTTCGAGTTTCTGCATAGTTGCAAGTACAGTCGTGTAAGCCAACGGCGGAGCATTTGACGCTGCGTTCAGTTCGGTCAGTACTTCCTGTACGGTCGCACCGCTGCGCTGCCAAACGATTTCCAACACACGCCGCTGCTGGGTTCCGAGGGTATTTAATTCTTGGTATGTCATGGTTTCTGTTGTTTGGGCAATAATACTATTGACGGTAATACTACCAGAAATAGTAGTAGTGTCAAGAGGGGGCAAAAAAGTGCCGCCCATTTAGCCGGTACTCCGGGCAGCGAGCGGCGAGAGGGTCACAATACCTTTCGCAGGGTTTGTGCTTGCTTCAGGCAATTTTCCGCTTCATTTGCGCGTCCCATTGCGGCATAAACGCTTGCCTTTGCCAGCAATAGTTCCGGCGGTACATCGTCCGGCGAATATAATTCCTGCAACCGCAGATACGTTGTCAAAGCGTGTTCATTTTGTCCG
>Ga0123353_10012708_pt1 | contig 12002 bp, 8 predicted proteins | sample TergutLab28metaG_3_FD_92763 | JGI IMG/M metagenome (GOLD analysis project Ga0123353, IMG submission 92763) | Labiotermes labralis P3 segment gut microbial communities from Petit-Saut dam, French Guiana - Lab288 P3 | ecosystem: Host-associated > Arthropoda: Insects > Digestive system > Gut ... | reverse complement strand
TGTCCGCCCATTTTTGGAGATTTAAAGCACTGGTTTTCGTTAAGTTTCGGACTATACCCATTCACTTGTTGTTGTATTTTCGATCATCTGTAGTAATTTGGTATTGAATAATAATCAAATTACTACAGGCAAATGGCAGGAAAATTAACATCAATGAGTAAAATCAAGCAACTGATTCGATTACATGAATCTGGCGTATCAAATCGCCAAATAGCGTTGACACTTGGTCTAAACAAAGGCACGGTCAACGAATATGTCAATAAGTTAAAGTCGGGCGTTATGCTCGTTTCGGAGCTGCTTCAACTTGACGAGCCGGTTTTGGAGGGTAAGTTCAGCGCCGGAACGGCGGCGTTTACCGACCCCCGCTTTCACGAGTTCAAGGAACTTCTTCCGTACTTTGAGAAGGAACTTGAACGCAAATATGTAACCCGTCATCTTCTTTGGGAGGAATATCTTAAAAAACATCCCTCCGGTTACCGCTATACTCAGTTTTGCTATCATTTGAGTCAGCATTCAGTGGCCGGTAAACCTACGGCAATACTCAGCCATGAGCCTGGTGAAAAACTGTTTGTTGATTTTGCTGGCGACCCTATGGAGTATGTTGACATTGAGACAGGCGAGATTGTTAAGGTACAGGTCTTCATTGGCTGTTTACCATACTCCGACTATTCATTCTGTATGGCAGTCAGGACACAGACTACGGATGATTTTCTTTATGCGCTCTCCTGTTGTTTGAAGCATATTGGCGGCAGTCCAAAGATACTTGTACCTGACAATCTCAAGGCGGCAGTAATAAAGGCTGACCGCTACGAGCCTGAACTGAACCGCGTGATGGAAGACTTTGCCAACCATTACGGATTCGTTGTCTGCCCGGCGAGGGTTCGTCATCCCAGGGATAAGGCAAGAGTCGAGGGTCAGGTCAGGATCATTTATTCCAGGGTTTATGCCCGCTTGCGTAATCAGCGATTCTTTTCGTTGGAAGAGTTAAACAGGGCTTTGGCTGAGAAAACTCTTGAACACAATCAAACCCGTATGCAGCGTCTGGATTACAGTCGTCAGGAGCGGTTTTTAGCCGGAGAAAAGGAGAAACTTCGTCCCTTGCCCGAAATCGGGTTTGAGAAAAAGTACTATGCAGAATTAAAGGTTGAAAACAACTGTTGTATCTATCTTGCCAGGGATAAACATTATTACTCCGTTCCATACTCTTATATTGGCGATAAGGTACAGATAATCTACACTCGGACATTAGTAAAAATCTTTTGTCGCAACAATCTTATTGCGACACACCTTAGGGCAGTGGGTTTTGGATATACAACCGTTTCAGAGCATCTTTGTTCTGAACACAGATTTTATCGTGAACGCAGTCCTGAATATTATATTGAAGCGGCAGGTAAAAAGTCAAATGTTCTTAAAGAATTAGTTACCGTAATTTTTAACAGTTCAAGCCGTCCGCCGGAACTCTCATACAAGACTTGTGACGGACTGATGAGCCTCTCTCGTAAAACCGACCCCAAGAGGTTTGAAAAAGCATGCCAAATAGCTATGGATGCGGAGAAGTACAGCTACCGTTTTGTCCGGTCTCTTGTCGAGGGAAAATCTCTTTTATTGGAGGATACAGAAAACCATAAACCGCTTCCCGAAACAAAAAATGTAAGAGGAAAGGATTACTACAAATAAATAATAATAAACAAATTAAACATTAAAACATTATGGAAGAAATCAAGTCACAACTCTCAAATCTTCATCTCACGGGTATGGCGCGTCAGTGGCAAGTGCTCGAAGAAACCCGACGGACAGAAGAACTCTCGCTCGCAGATGGAATGACGCTCTTGCTTCAGGCTGAAACTTACCAGAGGCACGAAAACCGCTATCAGCGACTATTGAAAAATGCTGCCTTTCGCTATCAGGCATCAATGGAAGAAGTTAATGCCGACCCTGCACGTGGAATAGACAAACTACTACTCTCAAGGTTAGCTACCGGCGATTACATCAGAAAAGGCGAATCTGTTCTGATAACGGGGTCATCAGGCTGTGGTAAGTCGTTCCTCGCATCGGCATTGGGGCATCAGGCTTGCCGACAGGGGTACTCCGTCGCTTATCACAACATACAGAAACTGCTTGTCAAACTCAAACTTGCAAGAATGGACGGGTCAATAATCAAACTGTTCGACAAAATTGCTAAAACAGATTTGATAGTATTAGACGACTTCGGATTGACCGCGCTCCAAGGTCAGCAGCAAACCGACTTCCTGGAAATCATTGAAGATCGGCATGCAAAACGTTCAACAATAATTGCAAGTCAGTTGCCGGTCGGAAGCTGGTTTGATGTAATCGGAGAGGCAGTCATTGCAGATGCGATACTTGATAGAATCGTACATTCCTCGCACCGCTTCGAATTAAAAGGTGAAAGTTTACGAAAAAATCTCTAACTTTGTCGCACTATTTGGATGGTTATGCAACAAAAAAGTGAACGGGTATCACCGAAATCGGTGGGCGGGTATCACCGAAATCGGCAAAGAAAAAGCAATGCAGTTTTTAACAAACCTTATTCGCAAAGAAGACAATCAGTATTCTTACGAAAATTGTTGGATTGGAGAAGTCGAAAACCACGTTGTTGCTGTTGCTGTCGTGTATGACGGCAAAAAATTACCGGAGTTGAGAAAGCCGATAGCCGAAGAGATTAAATCCATGTTCGAGAAAGATTTTCATCCCGAAAATGAAACACAAGCCGGAGAGTTTTATATCGATAGTTTTGCTGTAAATCCACATTTTCAAGGAAAAGGACTCGGTTCAAAACTTTTCCAATTCTTAATTGATGAATATGTTTTCAAAAGAAATGAAACATTAGGATTGCTTGTAGATAGGGACAACCCTAATGCAAAAAAACTGTATTTGAGATTGGGATTTGAAATCGTTGGAGAACAAACATTGGCAGGGAAAAAGATGGAGCATCTCCAATTCAAAAGACTAAATACCAGCACCTAATAACTAGAATATGATTTTTCTAAAGAATTTTCAATTAATGAATGAGGAAGTGCGGTATAAGGAATTACTCAAAATATTTCGGAATTGCACTACGGACGAGTATTATCCATTAGGACTTTTTAATCCAAATTTTACAGGTCAAAGAATTGAACAGATAGATTTTGAAGATATTACCATCTTATATGGTGGTAATGGTTCGGGAAAAACTACTATTTTGAATATCATAGCGGAAAAACTTGAAGTATTTCGTTATAAAAAATTTCTTCAAACAGAGGCATTTAAATATTACATCAGCAATTGTCAGTATGAATTTGATGAAAAACCTCTTTGTAGGAAATTTTTAGCGTCAGATGATATATTTGACCATATTTTGACCGTTAGAGAAGAAAATAAATCATTGAAAAACAATAAAATAAATGAAGAGGATTTTCATTATAAAAGCAAGAGTTATCAGGATATTTTCCCTAACGGCGCAAAACTTGATTTTGAAAATGAAAATAGGGAGGAAATTGAAAAATTTTTTCATTTTAGCGAGGCACGTAAAAAGACGAGAAGACAGTTTGTTCTTTCTCGTGTAGGAGAAATGCAGCGTCAATATTCTAACGGCGAAAATGCGTTGATGTTTTTTGAGAAAGAGATGGAAAAAAATGTTCTATTTCTTTTAGACGAACCTGAAAACAGTATGTCTCCAATATTTCAAATTGAACTTAAGCAACTGATTGAAGACTCTGTAAAATACAAAAAATGTCAATTTATCATTGCTACTCATTCACCGTTTATACTGTCGTTGGAAAATGCCAAAATCTACAATTTGGATGAAAACCCTGTTTGGATAAGAAAATGGTACGAACTGGAAAATGTAAAATTAATGTATGAACTTTTAAAACAAAACAGAGAATATTTTGAGTGATGGATACCGAACGCTCAATGCCTGACAGCCAAAGAACAGTTTGCGGATTGCCCAACGAATACTGAGCATCTTTTTTTTCGTGGCAAGTTAGAAGGATTGGAAAAAAGTTGTAACTTTGCATTCCGATAGAAATTGAAATATATAATTTTTTATTTAATGAACTAAAATTTAAAAACTTAACTATATGATGACAAAACAATTACTTATTATTTTTGTTGCACTTTCGCTCTATAGTTGCAACCGTGAGGATACTGATGATAGTATCGAAATTTATGAAGAAGAACCGGTGAGTGGACAAGTGGTCGCACTTGACATTGAAATCGTGAAAATAAGGGATAAAGCAGTTGACACTTTGACTATTGGTTCAAATTCATTCGTATTGAGCGCAGAGTTATATCGAGATTTTATGCCATCCTGTCCACAAAATGGAAAACTTATGGCTTCCTATAACTGGCTTGTTGATATAGATTCTGTAAAAATCCCCGACAATATCAACATGGTAAAACAGTATGTAATTCTCAGAGATTCTATTTGTTGGATTGCCAATTATCAAGGACAATCAGTCCAAAACTGTTGGCTTGATTATAAAATGCAGGCGGTATCGTTTAGTGGCCCGAAATGGGGTCCGAAAATTTCGGTGGAAGTTATTTCCCAGATTTGTGACCTCCAAACTTACCAAAATTATTACATTAAACAAAAGGATGCATATATATACATGACAGAATGATAAGGAATCATTGCGCCTCCATTCTCTTCTTTTTTCGCCCAAACATCCGGTTAAACAGCTCCCGAAAGGTATTGAACTCCTCTTGATAGATGATGCCGGCTCCGTTGCGTTGGGTGTAGTTAAGGTCTTTGTAGTTTGAATATTGGTCGGCAGAGTGGGAGAAGGCTTTGATGCGGAAGTTGCCGTTGTCGGTGATTTTTACTTCGATGTCAATGTTTCCGGAGACGTCTCCTGTGGTTCCGGATGCTTGTGCGTTCCCGAGGTTTCCATTCACTACCAATCTGTTGTTGAAGAGTTGGGTGGATACGGCTACATCATAGACGTCACGTCCCTCATTGCCGGCGGGTTGATAGTTAAAGCCGACGTCCAAGGGAATATTCAGTTGTCCGAAGATGTTGTTCAACTGATTAGTAAGTATATCGGTGGCGTTTGAGTAGAGGATGGAGGTGTTGTTTACGATTCCGGACATCTGGTCGGGCATGAATCCACCCGAAACCAAGAGCGACATAAATTGGCGAATCTTTTTGTCTTCGGGGGTAAAGGCGGCTTGAACGCGGGAGCGAACTTCGGGCGCCAGATCTGCAATCTCAATATCGAATCCGAGGTTGGGATTGAGGATATTCCCGTTCATTCGTATCAGGCACTCCACATCTCGCAGTCCGCCTGTTGCGCTACTGTTTGCTAACAGGGTATTTAGCGACGCTTTGGTGCGGTAAGCAGCGGTAAGGTCAAGGTTGGTTTTGAAAAGATCACCGTTAAAGGTGATTTTTCCTCCGGGAACCACAAAGAATTTTCTGGACCAAATCCCTTGCAGGACAAACTGATAATCTCCACTTGAAAGGGTGTAGTCTCCATAGATGTCAAAGAGAGTCTTTACCGGATCCACCCCAATCGAAATAGTTCCCGAGCCAAAGCCACTGATTACATTGCCGGTGGATTTGTTTATCTCAATCAACACTTCGGCGTCCGGGGTGACATCGGCTTTGATTGTAACTGCCACCTGGGTGGATTTTTTCACCTCCTCTCTTCGCTCCATGGAGTCAAATGGGTCTATATGAGTGGTATCATCGGGTTCGGGAGGGGTGGCAAAGGTGAGCAGGGTGCTCTGTTTGGCCTCGGAAGTGTTAGAAAGGGGAATGTGAAAGATGCTGTTTTTGTCCGTTTTTGCCACAATATCAAGCCCAATTTGCTTGAGGTTCCCCACAGCATTGAGGCGTCCGGTTGCATAAACATCTCCGTAAAACAACTCATTATCTTTCTCTTTGGTGGCGAGGCAATGCATATTTGTGAAATCGACCCAAGCATCTATCCCAATATCTTTAAAGAAGTGATACTCCATCCCTCCGTTGACGACTCCTTTGTTGCCGTTACGGTCTGTAAGCGTGCCGTTTTGAACAAAAAAACCATCTTCCCGGAGCGCAATTTTTCCGTTAAGAACGTAGGGCACATTGGTGTAGTTTACGGTAAATGCCACATTGTTTGCCTCAACGCGGTCTTGGGGGCGAGGGGTGGCTAAGGTAAAGTTGGGAACGGTACCGTTGAGGCACATCTTTCCCGAAACATCTCCGTTTAAGTTCGACACAAGGGAGCGTAAAAAGGGTTGAAAATAGGAAACTGAAAAGTTTTGCAAAGATGCATCAAACGTAAGAAATTTATTTTCAGGATAGTAATATCCTAAAAGTGTTGCCGGAGTTTTTCCTTTGAACCTGTTTTGGGCACCAATCTGAAAGCACTGCGCAACGTGATCCCACAGACAAGTGACGGAGATTTCTCCCGCCTCCTGCTCATTGACCAAAACATCCGACCCGGTCAAATCGACAGAAAATTGACGGTTTTGATAAAAATCAACCACCTTACCCCCTCCGGTCAACGTTCCGGCAAAGCGATAGGGCGTCTTTTCAAGAAAAAGGTTAAATAGAGATATGTCAAATTGATTCAAGGCAATATGAAGCGTATCTGAGCGTTCTTTGGCAAGCGTACCTTCAACAGTAAGCGATTGATTCGCATTATAAAGTTTCATCCTATCAAAATGTATCTCTTTGTTAGTTAGTAATATAGAAGCCGCTCCCAATTCCCAAACGGCATTGTTAGCCACAAAGAACGAAGGCAACACGTCCACCCGAGAGCGAAGCGAGCCCTCTTCTCTCCCCAAGAATACATTCGCATTCACCGTCCCCTCCCTTCTTTGCCCCGTCTCATCTGCGTATTCAAATCGAAGATCCACCCTGTCCTGAGCAGCACTCAGACGAAGATCAGTAACGCCAATTTGTATTCCAAGCGCCTGAAGTTCAGTGGCCAAAATAGTGGAATGTAGCACAGAAGCATTACCTGAGAAATCCACGCGAATGTTCCCCGCCTTTTGCTCGTTGTACCGGATATATCTTGAGCGGAGCGAACATGACAATGTATTGTTTGAAGATAAGGTGGCGGTCAGTTGCGTTTCGGGCGCTATATATAGTCCGGGAAGCGCAATTTGACCGATGGCAAGCATGTCGTAAACGGTAACATCAAGACGGTATTGGCGTTTGGCGTGCTCAACCTCTTGGGGAGGTGGAAAGCAGTTTGGCAGATATCTACTCAGGGCATTGTGCCGCAAATCTTTGACAAAAATGGGAATCCCTTCGCTCCCCACGTAGTCGGCTTTGGCAAAGGGTGCGGAGAGGGTGAAACGGTAGGCCGAATCGCGGATATGTGAATCGATATGGATGGTCCCCAGGTTGTATGCTCCGGTGCTGTTGGAATAGGATCCATTTTGAATCGTTATGGAGCCAATCACGTCGTTGGCGATGCTGCGCTGGAAATTGGCACGCAATGAGCCGGAAAAGTTAGAGACGGAGTCGCGGCGGTCGATGCCGATGGCGGAGAGGTCGGCGTAGGCAATGTCGGCGTGAAAGTCGTACCGCGAAGCTTGATCTGCCCGAAATAGTTGGTAGTTAAGGTCGGCCAATCCCTGAAAGATAAAGTTGAGGTTGGGGTCTCTGCACACCACTCTTCCATCAAAGCGTTGATATTCATACTTTCCATTGGCAATGATGTGGGAGAAGGGATAGTTGTTGATTACCATTTTGTCGATACGAAGAGAATCGATCTTGGCCTGAAACCCACCCTGTGTAGCGTTTCGAAGGGTAGCGTGGGTATGGGTGCGCATGGTAAGTGCTCCAAAGGGCTCTCCCATTACGTTTTCAAGGTGTAGGTCCTGCGTACCCAAGTGGCCGTTGATGTGAAATCCACGCCCTCTTTCCTGATAGAGAACGGCATCGAAAGTGATTTCCCCCACATCTGTGGAGAGCGTACCGTTCGCGACAAAATTGGTTAGCAATCCGGCCAACTGTCCCTCAAGTTGCAAAGAAGAGGAGAGAGGGATGAACTGTGTAATAAGCGTACGGTCCATTCCATTGATTTGGTAGAGAATTTCGGCAATGTCACTAACCTGAGAAGTGCATTTATGGATATCCAAAAAAGCAGTGGTAAGGGAAGCATTGGGAAGACCTTTGATCCGAAAGTCCGCTTCCATGGTGGTGGCGCCACTGACTGATTTGAGATATACGTCCTTGCCCCTTAGATGACGCACAGGACCCTCTACATGACCGGTAATGAATGTGGCCAATTGATTGTTTTCGATGGCGGGCGCATAATGGGCAAGGGATCGAAAAGAGAGAAAGGCGTTGTTGAAATGGGCTTCTAACCGCACACTGTCCACAAACGTTCTGAAATCACGGGCGCTGTTGTAGCGCATATAAAGAGTGTCGGCACGAATATCAGACCATTGATCAATAAGCGCTAACTCTGTGATACGCACTCCTGTTCCTGAGATGGCAACATGAGCACACATCTTCTCTACCTTGTAGCCGGTTTTTTCGGAAGCGGTTAAATTCTTGAGCGTGCAAAAAAGCGTATCGCGTTCCAAACTTATTTTGGTGGCATCCAGATCGATGTTGACTAAGTCAAGGTTTAAGAAATCCATTACATTTGGGAAAGCGCCTCCACGCCATCGCTGCTCATCTTTGAGGGTAAACCTAAAATCTCGTAGAGATAAGTCCTTTAAAGTGAATATCAACGGATTGAGAGTAGAATCCTTTGGCTCATTTCCCGCTTGTTCCTTTTTTTCGATTTTGAATACCCGTTCCAGATTGGTTTGGCGACTCTCTTCAATCTCAAGATGCAATACACCGCCCTGCAACAGCGTCTTTTGGAGCATCGCTTTACGGGAGAAGGGATTGAAATGGGAAAAGGTGATGGAGAGTTTATGCACATCGAGCAAGGTGTCGGAGGGGGTGGACATAATGCGTACATTCTTAAGAACCAACTTTTTAAAAAAGAGAAAATAGACTTTCTCTACCGACACTTGGGTATTCAGATTGTTCGACAATACCTTTGCCGCTTTTTGGGCTGCAAACAATTGAAATGACGGAATTTGCAAAACCAGATAGGCTGTCACCGGCAACAAGGCGATCACAATCACCACTACAATCGCTATTTTCTTGAAAATCTTAATAATAGTATATTTTGAACATATTTAATCTGCAAAAATAGTGAAAATGCAACAATTATTCCACACCTTTGTCCCCGAAATAATCAACAACGAACCCCAGAACCATCCGATAAGCCTTTCCCCAAAACCATCCATAAGCCCCACTACAGAACCATCCGATAAGCCCCACCCCATACGACTATGACAATTTTAGGAATAGAATCCTCTTGCGACGACACCTCGGCAGCCGTCCTCAAAGATACCCTATTGTGTTCCAATGTAATGGCCTCACAAAAAATACATCAGGAGTATGGCGGGGTGGTGCCCGAACTGGCATCGAGGGCGCATCAGCAGAATATAGTGCCTGTGGTCACCAGAGCGTTGCAAATAGCAGGAGTAGAGAAAGAAGAGATTGACGCCATTGCCTTTACACGTGGCCCCGGACTCTTGGGGTCGCTTTTAGTGGGAACCTCATTTGCCAAAGGATTGTCGCTGGCACTCAACAAACCCATCATAGAGGTGAACCACTTGACCGGACACGTCCTCTCCCATTTTGTACAGTTGCCGAACGAGGCGTATGCCCCTCCCGCTTTTCCATTCCTGTGCCTGCTCATCTCCGGCGGGCATACGCAAATTTTGCAAGTCAATAGTCCCTTGAACCATATCATTTTGGGACAGACGATTGATGACGCAGTAGGGGAGGCCTTTGACAAAGGCGCCAAAATCCTTGGACTCTCTTACCCGGGCGGACCGGTGGTTGATCAATGGGCAAAAGAGGGCGATGCCTCTACATTCCGTTTTTCCAAGCCAAAAATTGGAGGTTTGGACTACAGCTTCAGTGGTATCAAGACCTCTTTACTCTACTTTCTTCGAGATAAATTGGCCGAAAACCCCCTCTTTATCGAACAGAATTTAGCCAACCTTTGCGCCTCGTGGCAGCAACACCTAATCGATATTTTATTGGATAAATTGGTTAAGGCTTCAAAAGAGACAGGAATAAAACGAATTGCCTTAGCAGGAGGCGTCTCTGCCAATTCAGGTTTGCGAGAACAAATGATAAGAGAATCTCAATCAAGAGGTTGGATGCTCTATCTTCCACCGCTTCGCTTTACCACCGACAACGCCGCCATGATTGCCATCACCGGTTATTTCAAATACAAAGAGGGACTATTCTGCGGATTTGATGTAGCGCCTATTTCGCGTGCACGTGAGTTTGAATCCATTTCTTGCAAATAATGTTTGGCAATTCCAAAAATTACCCCGTTCTTTGTGGATCATTTACACTTAAAAAATATTCTGATGAAAATTGACAAAAATTGCGTAGTCTCCCTCACCTATGACCTTGAAGTGGATAGCGAAATCATTCAATCGGTAAAAGAGGACCAACCTATGGAGTTTGTCTTTGGAACAGGTTATCTTCTTTCCAAGTTCGAAGAGCAGATACTCCATAAAATGGCGGGCGACCGCTACGACTTCACCCTTGACGCCGTTGATGCATACGGTGAAGAGGACCCTGAAGCATTGGTAGAGCTCCCCAAAGAGATCTTTAAAGTGGACGGCAAAATAGAAGCCGGATTGCTCACAGTAGGCCGCATCCTCCCCATGCAGGATTCAGATGGCAACCGCTTAACAGGTTCCATAGAAGAAGTGCGCGAAGATACAGTTCTCTTGAATTTTAACCACCCTCTTGCCGGATGCGAACTCCACTTTACCGGCGCCATTATCTCGGTACGCGAAGCTACATCCCAAGAGTTGACCAACGGTCTTTTTGGCGATCAGGGGGAGGGGGGCTGCACCCCAAGTGATTGTTCTTCTTGCTCAGGATGCAGATAGCGGCGTTTAGCGGAGTGCCGGAGATTCAATATGGCACTCTCTTTGCAGGAACTTTAGAATTATTCTATTAAGCTATGAGAAATTCGTTTTTTATGTTCAGAAATATGTTTTTTATATTCAGAAAGACATTTGAGAGTCTCCTCATAACGGTCCTGTTGTTTTCTTTTTCAAGCTGTTGCGAAACGCCGATTCCCGAACCCGAAATAGAGCGGTCGGTATTGATCTATATGGCGGCCAATAACAATCTTAGTTCTTATTCGTTCAGCAATATTGAGATGATTAAGAACGGAGGATTTATCCCTGCCCATGGAAATATTTTGATCTATCAAGACGCACCGGGCGCATCGCCACGTCTCTTCCGGTTGACCAAAAACGGAGATGAAATAGTAGAGGAGTTGGTAGAAGAGTACTCAAGCAGTGAACGCGCTACCGATCCTACCGTTTTGACCCGAACGCTAAACCGGATGCAGGAGTTGTTTCCCGCTAAAAATTACGGACTGATTCTTTGGTCGCACGCCAACGGATGGGTGCCTGCACACACTTTTTCATCGCCTATCCCATCATTATCAGCTATTTATTCTCTTCCTTCCGGTATAAGGATGGAAGATTTACCGGTTGTAAAGACCTTTGGCGAAGCAAACAGGCCGGGAGGGGGAGGGTATGATGTGGGAATGGAGTTGAACCAATTGGCTCAAGCAATTGCGGCTTCCTTTTGTCGCCTTTCGTTCATTGTTTTTGACTGTTGCCTGATGGGGGGTATTGAGACTCTATATGCGCTGCGGAACGTTGCAGATTATATAATTGCCTCTCCAACAGAGATTATGGGTTCAGGGTTTCCCTATCACCTCCTCATGCAACCCCTCTTTTTGCCCACAGCAGATTTAGCGGGGGTGTGTAATACCTTTTACAACTTCTATAACGAACAGGATGGGTACTTTAAATCTGCAACGATAGCACTTTACCGCACACAATTCCTGCCGGAATTAACAGATATCCTACGCTCGCTTTTTGCCAAATACAGAGAGGAGTTGAGCCGGTTTTCTACCGCAAATATGCAACGTTTTGCCAATACGAAC
>Ga0123353_10012707_pt1 | contig 12002 bp, 9 predicted proteins | sample TergutLab28metaG_3_FD_92763 | JGI IMG/M metagenome (GOLD analysis project Ga0123353, IMG submission 92763) | Labiotermes labralis P3 segment gut microbial communities from Petit-Saut dam, French Guiana - Lab288 P3 | ecosystem: Host-associated > Arthropoda: Insects > Digestive system > Gut ... | reverse complement strand
GAGCCGCTACTTTTTTCATTCAAGTAGCTCCTCAATTGACCTCACGAGGCTGAGTGGACCCCGTTCCAGACCCACTACTACTCAGAAAATCTGGTAGCGCCGGGGATCGAACCTGGGACCTCTATATCTGTAGCCAGAAACTATGACCACTAGACCACAGAGGCGGTCCCATGCCCTGTAATAGGAATATATAATTTCAGCAGTCCTGTTTTCATTTGGAAAACCATATTATCTTTCTCAGTGCAGCTTGTATTTAAAAACAATAATAATTTATAGCTACAGACATGTATTTACAATAATTACTATGTGACCACTAACCCAGATTACTCTCTGCTTCACAGGATGTTTCATTGGATACTTTCTCTAGTTGGACAAATTACATGTCAGGTGTCTCACATTTACATGTTGAAATGTCATAAATGTGAAACATCAGACAATTAACTGCTTCTTTGGCTGCTGTGCATGGAATAGCATTTAAATCTGCATTATGGCTATGGAGCTGTAAGTCTTCAAAATGCCTGCTTCTCAGAATACTAAGTATACACCAGCAGTAAATAACTGTGGTCAGCTAGTTCAGTGACATGACAAGGCCACCTCTTTGTCGCATCTGATACATGAAAATATGCCAGAAATAACTGATAACTCTCAGGGGTGAGACAGTGTTTGGTAAACATAAGCCACCAACACAATGAGTTGAACAGTGGAACAACTGCACATCTGATACTCTTCACAGTATGTTAAGTGTTGGAGGCCATGTACTCCCAGTACAATGTAAAACAAATAGTAGTTTTGACCATGTCAGAAGTGGACGGGAAACAAGAAAAGCCGAAAAATTCTCGCATGACCCCTACATCATAAGGGCACATAATTTAAAATACGAAATACTATGAACATACTACTAGATATTACTACTACATAACAGGGGATGTCCAACAAATACATATGCAAGGGCTTAGAACAGTCCTGCTGGACAGGAGACAGTCTCCAAGTCACTGCAATAATTCATGGCTCTTCAATACTGAAATTTCACAGTTTTTTCATGTAAAATTTTCACACAACACTTCATACCACAAATGTCATTGATTAACTTACAATTTAGTCTCATATATTATATCAGTGATCACACTTCTTCATGAGGAACCTGAAATTTTATGTACTGTACAGTAGACATACATAAATTTGAAACATTTCATGTTTTGCAACAAAATGTAAGTTACATAATAAATTATCTTACACTATATAACAAACTAATGTGACTAAAGACAGAAGGGTATATAATATTAATATTGAAACTTGCACTTCAAACAAGCAGAACAATTTTTAATTTTGGATTGGAAGTATTTCTATGAATTCAATAATGGAATACAGGATAGAATCCTTTAATTATAACGTCACTAAACATGATCAGTCTTATCACTTCCCCACAGCATTGAGGGTCTCAATACGCAAAGTACTTCATTGCTTTCTAATGGAGGTTTAGCACTGATTTTACTGACTTCGCAAACTGCCCTCATAAGACTAAAATGTATTCTTCTGTTGTGTACATACAGTTGCCACATGGGCTGTTCTGTAATTGTGTCCCTTATTGTTCTTGATATTCATTTACTGCAGATATCATTCACAGCCAAAAGTACAGATAATATACTGGATAGTCACAAATTACATGATTGTATAAGCCTATATACACCAGATATACCACAGTGCTTAGTGCACTGACAGAGCAGTGTGCCCACCAGTAATTTTGCATGCAACACTCCAGCTATGTTTGTGACTAACAGCAAAGTGCTACTGACAACCTTCTCCCAGTCCTGACACACACTTTCTTTGTATCCACACAAATTCACTGACAGTTTTTACATGTGGGTCATGGCTCTGTGTTATATGGTCACAACCCTTTACCTTCAAATGAACATCTGAATATATATTGCCATGTGTGTAACCTAATATTGTTCTGGAACTGCCTTGTGCTTTGCTTCATGCAACAAGGTTCATGGTTTATGCCATGTGGCCACAGAACAAGTTTATAACCTTAAAACATAACCAACAGAAAACTCTGCTTAAAAACTGCTGGTTCAGAGTGATAAATTACATTTCCTTATATTTTACTAAATACAATGGTATAATACAATGCTATACACAGAATTTTTGTCTGATAAACTCTTAGAAAATGAGATCCGAGTGTGAAGAAGACTTCAGACTCCTGTACAAGAACAACACAAAACAAGGCTTAAAAAAATTCGCCATTGTCACTGTGCATATTAGGATTCCAAACAATCAGAACTCACAGGTTAAAAAATATGACTTCTCCATAATCTGTTGCCTATAACTTCCATTTTGTCTCAAAAACTGTGAACTGTTCAGAAGATAAAGAGTGTCTAAACTGAAACTCGAGTGACTTTTCTAAGACTGTAATTCCACGCTCATCATTTCAATTCAGCAAGGCACAAAGACTTCATACGAACTATATAGTTATTACCATAACACTACAGTACAAACATCATATTTACAATTACAATGATACATGACAGCAAAATTTTCACATGGTTGCCATGCTGTTATTTTGCATTGCCTTTCAGAATTATTGCTGATAAAATCAGCACACTCTTCAAGAGCCTATTAACATATAAAACATTGTGACTGTGCAATGAATGGCTGTGTTATTCTGATCTCTGCTGCCATCTTAATGTTGTCTAGTAATTAAAAAACATCAAGATAAAGAGATACCCAGTGGTATGATTTAAATACCGAGTTTCATGACACCTAGTCATTAGTGCCTGTTAATAATGGCATAATGCAATTTGCTAACAGGGTTTCTTCAGAACTCTAAAAAGAGCCAAATATAAGTGCATCTTTACTAGCTTACAAAATAAATTTGTACACACAAAACTCAGGGATATGTAAAAGAGTGCTTAATGTCAAGGAATACTAATTCCATTTTGATGTCTTGAAAAATATTTTGAATGCAAAGGTGGTAGATAATGAAAAACTGATATTTTGTCTTTGGCTTCTCAAACATACAAGTTTAGCCCTTCAGCATATGGTTAATTTTCCTCATTTGTAGAGGCTGAAAAAGACTCATCTCAATATGACACATGCTTTTGTGTTTAACAGACTGATTCTTAAATTATTCAACAGAGGTTTCTCAACTTGAGGGTTTATATAGCAGGCAATAAAATTGGGAAAGGATCATTCACAGGAAGTCAAGATTTGGGAGAAAGCAACTGCAGTCTACTGAAGGTATTATTCCAGTAATTATTTGGAGAGACAGAATGTGATAATGGGTGTCTGTATATTAAAAACATTACTAACAAAGACAAAGCTAATGCCTCTAAACAGGAATTTGTCATGGCTTCATAATGAAACTGAAACACTTGTATAATGCCCATTTAAAATTCAATGAAATGTATCTTAATTTGTTAATGTTACTATCAATCTGCAAACACTCAGTTTTAAATATAAACTTCAATGAGACCTTGCAGTAATACATTTGTCTAGAATGCTAGGATATCCCATCATCTGGCCTTGACTTTCTTGCACAGTGCTAGTTTTGTCTCATGCAGAATCATCATTTCTCTTGTATCTTCATCCCTCAACCCTTCTTTTCCTTTGTCCTATCCCTTTCCCATTTTTAGCTTCTTTCTCAAATACGCCTTTCCATCCCCTTCTTTTTTTGCCCTATCATTCCCCTCCCCTTTCTTCCCTGTCTTTCCTAAATGTTGAAACTGTACCCTCATCCCACTTCTTCCATTCCTTTATCCCATTCATACCTTTATCTCCTTCCCCACCTTCTCCTGCACTCCTTTCCCACATATATCATTCGTCCATACTATCATCTTCCCTCCCTCCTTCCTACTCCTTGGCAAAGACCACTAGCCATTAAGAATGCTGTCACATCCAGCTATGGTATTGCAATTAAGGGTGACAGGAATCTTGCATTATATAAAGAACAATGTGTATGTAAGCACCTTCAATAAACATGTAAAAAAGAACAACACATAGGCAACTAGATTATTTGGGATATGCAGAAAAAATATCAACACTACAAAGAAAAGTTCAAAACCTTAAATCCCATTACTTGTAACATTACTGCATTTTTCACCAAAACAGCTAGTGGCTGCCCTTGAGAATCACTGCTGCAAACCATCTTCAAGCACTCTGAAAAGTATGTGTGACCTACCAACTATAATGTTGGGATAATAAACACTACAGAGGTTTAATTTTTGACCACTGAAGAGACAAACAGTTATAGCAGAATGCAGTACAATAAACAGGTAAAGGTAAAATCATCCACATGCTTAATTAAGCACAGCAAAGAGGAGGTATATAAGAAAGGAGAGGTACAGCTCCATGCATGTTTAGCCTCAGCACAAGATGGAAGTAAATGATTGGTATGGTCCCAATCCCTTTACCTTGCAGAAAGCATCTCCAGTACCCATTCAATGGGAAATAGTTTAAATATGTGTTCTGATATCAACAAGGACCCTCTTGCTATCTACAAAGCTTTGGATGTGGGTTTACTTGTAACTACAATTATATCAAACTCTCCTAAACCAAATATTACATAACCAATGTCCAGTGCCTCATAAAACAAAATTTAAATTAAAGCATATCAACCACAACACACATGAATTTAACTATATTCAAGTGTTGCAAAGTCTTGTTTGACTTAATAGTAAGATGACTGTGTCATAAAACAGAAGGCAACATTGTCCTGTACTTAAAATATGCACTACACCATGAAGATATATGTTACAGTGGAAGCATATCCTCACAGATTTTTAACCTCAGCACTTGATAAAGTCAAGCAGTGAGGTACAAGGCCCAGCCACTTAATTCATACATCATGAGCTCCCAGTACTCCTTGCCCATGAGGCAGGGTTGGGTCTAGTCCCTGCCTGCAAGCTCTTGAGCTCTGGATAATATATCTTTTTTTCATTGTCAGGAAATGAACAGCAATTAATTGATGATGCAGGCAGCAACCTGATCACTCAAACAAATTCCGGGGCCAGGGGGAAGATATTAGAATGCCAATGCTGTGAATGTACAGGGCAAGGAGGGAAAGAATCCTGCATTTAGAAGTAATGACTGTTTAAGGGGTATAGACCGAAGAGACACCACACCTAAAAGTTTCAACTCAAATATTTCTTTATCCATAATACATAAAAATATTGGTGGTCTGAAATAGTAAGTGTAGTGAACTATCTGCCTCATTAATAAGAATAATATGTTCCCTTGCACTGTGTTTTACGTTAACACTAGCGTCTTAAAGCAAAATCTATCACAGAGTGAAATTAAGACTTACTATTTGGGATCTTGCTTTTCACTGTCCATCTATCAAGATGGGAGTACCTGTGTATTTATTGCAGCTGACTTGCCCTGCATTACTCTTGATGTCTCCCAGTTTTGTTGAGAAAGTTATAGAACTTTGTGCTGTCCAAATTAATGTTAGTGACGCTCATTTTATTGTAATATGTATTTATAGAACACCTGCAGGAAATTTTAATCAATTCTTAAATGTACTGGATGCAGCTTTGAAACATTTGTATAAGCCAAAAATGGAATTCCTATTATGTGTTGATCTTAATGTTAACTACGAGTATTTAACTGACAGTAATTGTAAATTCTAATTACCTGTGCTGTTTCAAACTTATAACATGTCTCATTCAGTTGATTTTCCTGTTAGAATTCATTAAACATCAAGTACAGCTACTGATAATACCTTCACCAATCACACAGAAATACCTCCTTTTAAAATCTCACCTTTGATCAATGGTTTATCTGATCAAGATGCGCAACATGTTATTGTAACCAATGTGTTCACTATGGATAGGGCTGTTAATAAGGCTTACAGAACTCCCCTAATTACTAAGGATTTAAGTACCTTTAGAAACATTAACTAGTGAATTGTGGGAAATTGTATATGAACGTACTGAAATTAGTATGACTACATTAAATGAATAAATGCATTTTTGTCTATATTTGAATCATGTTTCACCATTCAAATTACCCCCTTAAAATTCAACAATGGTTGGATTACTGTAGACGTAAGAAGAGTCTCTGAATTCTCAGTAGGAAAATTAATAGTCCCTTACTTAAAACTTTTTACTCACAATACTCTAAAATACAGAGAAAAGTACTCAGAGAAACTAAAAAAAAAATATTACAGTAATTTAATAATTTCCTCAGTGAATAAATCTAAATTATTGTGGAAAATTATTAACAAAGGAATTCGGGAAAATGAATAACACTGAACATATGGCCTCATTACTTAGTAGTAATAATAATACTATCATTCACCTAGATCAAGCAGCTTACATGTTTAGTATTTTTTAACTTTAAATTGATACACTGAAGTTACGATTATATGGAAATTGGTTCTTCTATGTCATTTCTAAAGAGCTCTTTTCCCAAGGGTTTTCCAAAAATAGTAATAATTTGTTTGACAGCTGCAGAGGGGATGCCTAAACTGCACTCTCAGTGCTCTGAAATATTGAAACAATGTAAAACTATATTATGAAACATGGCACTTCAAAGCCTTCCTTTGCATGTAATGAACATTTTCAAATGTCTGAAAACTGCATCACCTGTTTCCACATGTTGTGACCACTGACAATATTTCAATTGGTTTTTATACCTAACTTGTTAAACACAACAAGCACTAATTTATGACCACAGCACTTAAGTTATTTCTATACCCAGTCACAGACAATGACAGAGATTACTGCAAATCTGAACATATACAACACAAATTTGGTATTTGAAGATGACACTCCTTACAATGAAAACTCATTTCATACGTTTAAGGCATAATATTTGTTTGTGGATTAAGGAAGACATAATATTGACAAACACTATTCAGTGTTAATGACCCCTTGCTTTAAAACATTTCTGACACATGCCCTACTAAAACAAGAATGTTTTCTGAGAACATTCTCCATCTGTCTGTCCCTTGTGGCTCAGTAAAAATAACAGTTTACAAATTTAATTATTACTATCACATCTAAACTGACAAGATGGAAGGTTAAGCTGGATCTTGGTAAGACACATTACGAAAGTCAGAGGAGAATGGAAGAGGATAAATATCTTGCTCAGCATTGGACTTTGGTACAATTGATGCTGAACCTTGGGTTTTACTAACATTATGTTACTGAGTACATTTGAACATATTTATTTATGAAAGTTAAATGAAAATTGGAGAGATACCATTGAACATTCCCCTTCTGGACACTTGCAACAACTGTCCACGAGAATAAATTCAAACAAATTATTCAGTCACCGACACAAAATATTTAAAACCCACTAGTAATAAAACATTAGTTATTTCAGTTACAGTAAATGGAAAGCAATGAAGTGTAACCTCGACTACAATCTCACAACATGTGAAACTAAGCCACAGACCAGCTGCAGTCCTTGGGACTACTTAGAAGCTGTTTTGTGTAATGCTGTATTTTGTTTATGAGGTTGTGAGATTGTTTCTTGTGCTCCTGGTTGAATGACGAAGGGGGGCAGGGGGGTGTTTCATTTAATGATGCTATCAACTGCTAAGTTTATGTATCATTAAGGGTAGGTGAATTAAATATGAGTATGGAGCTTTCACAGCATGATACTTACAGGGGAAGACTTAAATACTTGGAGAAAAACCTGCCCCATTGCCACTGTGTCTACCTCAAATCTCACATGGACTGACAAAGGGATTGAAACTCAAGCTTCCACAGTGAGAGGCCAGTGACTGCCTAAGCCATGGCACAGCCCTATGATTGTGGAGGAATATTTGTATACTTGAAGCATTAATTCATATATATTTGCTGAACCAGTTTCTTGTGAGCAACAGCATATTCAATTATGTTCACAAAAACCACTGACATCTGAACATTTTATTTGCAATGAAAATGGCTTTCTAAGGACTTTACAGATTTCACCATGTGATAGCAAAGTGAGTAATGATCATGATAAATCTCATGTTTTCACATATTATAAATATCCCTTCAACTCAGAGTAAGGCTTCACATACCTCTTTTCAAAGACAACTAATCTAAAATATTGTGTCATACTGCAACATAAATACAACCAAATGCTGACTTAATTTTAAACAATTTTTATTTATTCCCTGCAGAGACAAAGCTGTAAACAAGAGAGCTGTGCAGACTTTAGACCACTACATCCTGTGTCTAATGGTGCTATGTATCCCTTTATGGGGTTGGGTTTGACATACACCCTGGGAGTATGCATACTATTGACTGGGAACCACTGTCATACAATTTATCAAGAGCTGTACTGGATACAGCACAAAATGCTGACTCATTTCAAACTGCTGTAATTGTCATAAATTTAACTTTCAGCATGCCCACCATTTCTCAAGGTCAAGCGAGACTGCAGTTTACAGCTGCCGTGCCAGAACAAGATGGAATAGTGGTCATTGCAGATGCGTGTTGCTCGTGTTGACTTATTTCTGTTACGCCAATGCAACACAGGTTTCATCAACAGTTCCAATATCATACTATTGCTTCTTGCAACACAATATTACAGAGGGTAACACAATGGAACTTAATGGGATCAGTAATAGATCAGTATGTAGAGTGACAAAACCAGAAGAAAATCAGCTGAATAACAGATGTAAAAAATGGAAGTTCACGCTGATCCCTTTGATATCACGCTATGTAACTGAATATCAAACAGGAATGTGTGAAGAATATTGCACCAGCATGCATTTCACCCCTACAGAATCTGTGTGGTCCAAGCATTACTGGAGTGACAAAGTTAATTGTGTCAAGTTCTGTACATAGTTTATAGAGTGTGACTACACAAATAAATACATCATAAATGAATGAAGTTGTATTATGATGTATACTGTTTAACAGAACACACTGTACTCACCTAAACAGTAACAGTATACACCACAATCTAACTGCATTCCTATGATAAAAGTGAAGCAAATGCAACAGATGTCTGAAATGAAAATATATCATTGTATTGCAACTGTATATACACATATGATTTATGACAACTGAACACATTCTTGTTAATAATAATTTTAATTCAATAAGTTTTAATAAATATTCATACTGGAAATATTTAACTTGCTACTATATTTCAAATATACAGGAGCTGGAGTCTCTAGTGATGGTGATCACTCAGGTTCTGTACATCTCTTCTATTTGGTTTCCCCCTTTTAATGGCCCAAAATGAGCTAAAACATGTAGCAGATAGAAGCAATGTGTAATAATAACACATGCAAACAATTTTGTCTGATTTATATTTTAATTGCCAAGTGCATGGACAATAAGAGAAACATAAATGTCTAGCATAATTTCCCAGGTGAGAAAATGTACTGGTTGTGAAGAAAGTAATCTGACAAACACTGCCTTAAAAAATATAGCACTCGTGTGTCTGTACTGAATTTCCAAAGCCTTTTGAGTGTTCTGATATAACTCTGTCACTACATAAAAAGATAAAGTTTTCCTGTTACAGGCCCGGTGTGGCCCAGAGGGTCGGTAGAGGTATAGCTCTACTCTTCCAAGACCGTGGCACTAGAAGGGGGTGAGTGGTCAGCAGCACGCCCCAGCCGCAATTTACCCTCGGAAAAGACCCAGTACCCATTTCACAGGAGGCTGGGTGGGCCCCAGGGCTGGTCTGGATGGGCGGAAAAGCTTGTCCCCATTGGGATTCGATCCCGGACCGTCTAGTCCGTAATCAGTCACTATACCAACTGAGCTACCCGGCCTCTGTCATTACTTAAAGTATTATTAAAATATACGGTGTGTCACCAATTTCTGCTCACTGAATACCAGAACTAATGTAAAGGTACAATACTTGGGCATGGAGCACCTCCCATATACAAAAGGAATGGAGGAATACAGAATGCAGTGTTCTTAACCAGTCAATATAGTAACTCTACTTCTACATCTTTTCCAGCAAGTTACAATTTCCCAAAATTACTCAGTCTTTTAGTGGAGTTCTGATATTAACATTTAACATGGTTCCATTAAACAACAAATTATACCACTAAAATTGCTTTAACTTAAACCATGAGGTGATTAGTGGGCAAAAATATGAAGACATAAATAACAACCAACATGACAAATACAGTGTACACTCTCCACTGTCTCATTTAAATTGACAAACATAACATTTTGAAAGCTGACTCTGCTTTTCCCATCAGGTGAAATAAGGGAACTTACTATCTCTGGCCCAAAGAAGGAGCTAGTACCTATCCCCAGAGTACGTTTCATACTTTCACCTGATGGTAGAAGCATAGCTAGTTTCATGATGTTGTGTTTAACCAAGATGTGATGAGGGAAAGTGTTGACTGTGTGAGTCTGTCTGACAACACATGTTCATCAGCTGACATGTAAAATGATAAATTCAAAAGCTCATTACCAACAGTGTTATAAAATGCAAAATGTGGCACTGCATTCTTAAGATAATTCAGAAAGGTTTCAGGATTCATGAACTGTGTGAACAAAATTGATCAATAGGGCCATAACTCTGTGCACAGCCAGCAAAGTCACTGTGAAAGAACGCACAAATTTTAGCACTCTCATTACTCAATTAATTATTACCATATTTCTTAAGTTACTGAAGTAAGGCATATTACTTTAACTAATAATTTTGCATTCAGAATTGAAGCTTCAGTTTTAAATACTAATCACATTTTGTGTGTTTGTTTTCTGCCATTATTCATATAGAGTCTCAGGGCTGGTCTCCATTCCTTAATATTTTCCAGCTGTGGAGCCACTTAGTCAAACTTTCAGAAACTTCAAATGCCCTTCTATTTAAACATTCATGAAATAAATTGAATTCTACTCTTTTTACAACACAGTACATTCATAGTAATAAATAACATGATTAAAGTTCAAAGTTATTTACTTAAAAATTTCAGTTGTTTAACAGCTCTAACATGTCTGATTTATAAATAAGATTTGTACTTTACTGATCATAACTATAGTTTTGCATTGCATATTGTGTATAGTCCATACACAATACATGGAATGTTGAACATATACAGACACATCTTGATTGCTTTGATATCACATTTTCTGCTACTTCAGCAGTCAATCACAGTCTCATGCAAGCTACTTCTGTCAGGATCCCGAGAGAGGTTTTCCACTACATCATCACTGTCATCATTATCATCATCACCATTATCATCATCATCATCACCGTCATCAACAACATCCTTTAGAATGAAGATTGGAAATATTTCCAGTTTAGGAAACACGTATACTAAAATTCATGAAAAAAAAACACTCTGTTTCATAAGAATTCTCCAACCAGCATAATCTTGCAGATTATGTTATAATCGAAGGATAAATAAGGAACAGTAGAAGTTCAAAACCTGATATGAGGGTGCCCAAAACATTTGGTACCTGCAACACAAAAGGATAAATTTCCTTCAGCACACATCAGTTGTGCAAAATGAACATCTTTTTCATCATGCATATTAATTATGATACTGTGTAGTCTGGTAGGTAGGTACCAGTGTTTCAGATGAAAATAGTGCCTCAATCTTCAGGACAGAAGTAAAAGGTAAAGCAGTCCTGTTACAGGCCTGGAGTGGCCCAGGTTCACAGATTACATGACAATGGCACAGGATGGTGGTAACGTTGTCAGCCCTACGCACTGGCCCCCTTTACCCCCAGGAAATGCTCCTGGCACTCATTTCTGTTAGAGGCTGAGTCGACCCCAGGGCCATAGTGCGATTGGAAGGATTATGTCAATGAAAAATTCCAATGACACCATCTGGAATCAAACCAGCCACCTTCCGATTTGGAGCACAGTACCTTAGGCACCGCGGTCCCCCTCAGGACAGAAGTACCTTCTGCTTTTTCATCAGCTACTACTATGCAGAAGGAAGCAGTTCATTTCCTTTGAAACAGTGATACCCACTTACCACATCACCTGGTGTCACAATTCAGATGGCCACAATATAAAACTTCATCACTCCGAAAATCTGAATTCTCAAGTTCATTGTGGTCATGAAGTAAAAATCAAGTGATATATGT
>Ga0123353_10012706_pt1 | contig 12003 bp, 9 predicted proteins | sample TergutLab28metaG_3_FD_92763 | JGI IMG/M metagenome (GOLD analysis project Ga0123353, IMG submission 92763) | Labiotermes labralis P3 segment gut microbial communities from Petit-Saut dam, French Guiana - Lab288 P3 | ecosystem: Host-associated > Arthropoda: Insects > Digestive system > Gut ... | reverse complement strand
GGGGAGACCTAAGCGTAGATGGATGCATAATATTAGGATGGATCTCCAGGAGGTGGGATGTGGGTATATGGACTGGATTGGGCTGGCCCAGGATAGAGACGGATGGCGGACGCTTGTGAGTGCGGTAATGAACCTTCGGGTTCCGTGAAATGCGGGGAATTTCTTGACTAGCTACAAACCAGTTAGCTTCTCCAGAAGGACTCTGCACCATGGAGTAAGTATGTGCAAACCCGGTGCAGAACTGACAGAATTAAGGTGCAAATAGTGACATTTGCTCCAGAATCCACCTAGAAATATTTCGAATTCACGCCGTACATGTCGTGTGGTGAGTGTTAAGGTCATTTCGGTATCGTGTTTTAGACGTACACGCTGTTCACAGTGGGAGTGCTGAGTGTTCAGAGTCTTCCTGTTGCGAAAGGCAATCACAGTGAATCCGCATCTCGCTTGCCCATCCTCCGCCCCATACGGCTACTTCCTGCCCTGGATGAACTGGCTGCTGCACATTTCGATTCTAGCAATAGGAGTCAAGGAGTGTGTTTCATAAGATTGTAGCCGCTGCTCTCAGTTTATTGCTTTGAAATTTGTTTTCCGCTTCTGCATACTGTTACATTCCTGCTGCGGTGAGCTTTTGAAACTGGGGCGGAGAAGTATGTGTCGGCAGCGTGTGTTTTGTAGGACACGTTCCGTGGTTGAAGTATCCTCAATAAAACGAAATGAACGGGTAAAGATTTGATCATATTTGAGTATGTTAGAAATAGGGTCCTGTAGGGCATTCCGTAGGCCTATATTGCGTATGCCCCAGACCAGTGGTTCCCAAAGTATAATCTACGGATCCCAAGGGATCCGCGACCATTTCCCAGGCGTTCTGTGTATGCATACCTGTAATGGCTACTTTGAAATGTACTTATTTCTTTAATTAAAGAAATAGTGTTTTCTTAAAAGTAATGGCCGAACTTAATTGGCTATATGTTTATTTATGATCGTTACAATATGTAATTAAGAAACCTCCTATACCCACGAAGCGAGCGACAATCAATTTCATTAATATCAAATCGTTTAGAGCATTATTACATATGCTACTTGTATTTATTTCTCTAAATTCAGTTCTGAGATGTAGTTTTTCAATTTTGGATACCGTCATCTGGGCACTGTATTTAGATGAGCAAGGATTTGAGTATCCGTTTTGTTTTTTTTTCGAAGCCGAAAGGGGTCCGCGAGCACAGAAGTTTTGGAAAAACTGGACTAGTGAACAGACACTGGTCTGTCGTGTTCGTAGTTATGCCTGTGTATTGCCTACTGTATACAAAACGCTTACTTTAAATTGGGTTTAAAAGTAACCAGGTTTTCTTCTCTCCAGTCGTTCATAATGTTGATATCATATTCGTATCCAAAAATCTGTTAATTGCAAGGGAAGACTTTTGAATGCCGCGCTTAATATATACCACATGCTAAACTGTGTGTGTTGGAGAAACGTTGATGTTATATTCTGTGATCAGGCACTGGCGTCAGGCGTTCGGGTAGGCAGTACAGCCTGACTACTGGCAGGTTGACAGGGTATTATTCCCAAGAATGACGTTTGTAAAATGTACTCATCGCCTCCGCTGCCCAGGAGAGCGTTCTTTGTGATGGGTAAAGGCGGCCTGCTTCTTTTCTTAGCCCAAGTTGCTAGTGAAAGTTGACACTGAATACGCGCGTTGGTACAGCTGTCACAAGGTTCATTGACCAGAAGGGTTTAAAAACGTGCCGTACGTGAACTTAAGGATATCCAGAAAACCCAGCTGGCGCAGAACATTGTGCAGATGCGGCAACGCAGCCTTGCGCGACGTCATAACCGAATACAAAGATAGGAGGACCTCGTGATAACGCTAACGCATACTTTTGTTGATGTGTGTACGGCCAAAGACCTTAGCCCACAACCACAAACATCCTGACGTACGGATTATGAGATATGCGAAAACCTGCACTAGTACGTTATTGTTCGGAATGACAAACACTTGGGTCAAGAAGACGTATTTAATGCTCCTAAAATAAAATAGGAATAGGAAAGATTTGAAAACGGTTTTAGTACAATTTCATTAGAATTTATTCAATTTCTATACCTGTAACATTCGGACAGACACGGCGAAGTTAATGGGCGCGCTTTTCGGTGCAGACGCCTCAAAGGTTGCGCATAAAAATGATGATGATGATGATGATGATAATAATAATAATAATAATAATAATAATGGAAGAGCTAATAAGGATTTGGTTTCTAACCTGTTTTGGGATTTTGTGTTCTGCGTGAATTCCGAAAAGACCTCTGATCTCATTTACACAGAGGCGGAAGCGTCAAATCCGCAAGGAAATGGCAGCTGAACGCGGTCTGTGTAGTACCATTGGTATTATCGGCAACGGGTATCGTTCGAAATAAACTACACGGCAGTTTGAAACTGCTCATTGTTCGCCCTGGTCTGTAGGTTGTCATGCAGAAAGGAGTAGTACTGAGTACATGACGTATAGTTCGAGATTTTTTTAGCAGATTTTGAACAGGAATTTATATGAAGAAATTAGGCAAATTAGTATCCATTGCTGTCGATTAGTATCGACTGTTATTGATTACTATCCACTGCAAACATGGTAACGCGGTCTTCTGCTTCAGCCTGCAACACGGATACCACTCCAACCCAACCACACCGTATCTCCAACACACATCGAACCAAGAACAAGACGACCAATGTGATAATTCAACAGAATAGTCGCAAGCTCCTGATGATGGATATATTGTCCGAAACATGTTGAGCACATAAGAAGTGAAATAAAATAGCAAGTGACATCAAGTTGGTCTTTTATTCTTCAACTATGGTAACGCTAGTAACTGAAGTAGTCATTCACGTGAAGTGCCTGTTTGGTTGGTCCGATTTTGACCACACTTGAATTTTATTGACAGTCTTATATCAAATTTCATGAAGATGCGTCCAGCGGGAGGACGGTCCGGGGATCGTATTCTGGTGGGGGCGCGATTTTCCGCCCGTCCAAACCGGCCCTGGAGCCCATCCAGCCTCCTATACAATGGGTACCAGGTCTTTCCGAGGGGTAAAGTGCGGCCGGGGCGTGCTGCTGACCACTCATCCCCTTCTAGTGCCGCGGTCATGGAAGAGAGGAGCTATACCTCTACCCACCCTCTGGGCCACGCCGGGCCTCTAACGGGATCACTTTGCCTTACGTCCAGCGGGAGCCGAGCTGTTCATGCGAAAAGACGGCCGGACAGACACGACGGAGCTAATTGTCGCGGTCCGCAACTTTGCGAGTGCTGAAAAAAAAAAACACGAGACCGAGATCTGCGGTAGTAGTAGTAGTAGTAGCAGGTGCGAAGAACTGGAACGGTGTGGCACGTACTTTATCTGATTAATACTGTTGGAAGTAGGATGGGAGAAGGGCATTGGTGCCTTCAGGAGCTCAGACTGCTAAAAACATCGATTCAGACCTGGTGGTTTCTCATGGGTTTTCGTGGTGTTCGGCCGAGTTCAGACTTTGAACAGATCATTAGCGAGATATCTGTGGAGCCGTGTAGTTATTATAGCGGCACTGAACAGACGGGAACAGGCCCTTGATGGCCACGTTTCCGGGAGGATTTCGAGATTAACGATGTGATCTTCGCGGTAACAAAAAAAAAATTGATAGCTGGTGATGTGAAGACGCCCACCACCTTTTCAATCGTCGTACGTAATGCTTACATTCTTTAATGTAGGCGCGTTGTGTCTCACCCCGTTGGTTTAGTCGGATTTTCTGTAAGAAAAATGTACGAAAGAGATTTTGGTTGGAATTATTAGCGTGACTGATTTATGTTTCTTAGGACGCTGTGCCATATGCAGCGGCGATTTAGTGTTATAGTTTGTGCAACTATGAATGAATGGAATGAACGACAGCGGAATGGTAAAATCTCCATTCAGTTTATGTGACAGCGATTTGACTACTGCAAATTTACTTGATTGAACCGGTACGTGGAGTCTGAGGCGCAGAATCATATGCATGGCCATGCAAGCCGGTCGTTGTTCTTTGAAGAATGGTTGCGAAGATAAACTTTAATGAAGTCGTTAGGAATACTTTGAGCGCAGTCCGTTTTAAGTGAGATATCACAAGAGTAGTCATTGTTTTCTGTGCCAGATATATACTTGTACATTAACATAACTATGGCCAGCAGATTTTTTTGTCATGTATGCATATATTATGTCGTGTGTATGTCGTATGCCTCTGTAGGTCAGCATGTAACTGCAGAATACCGGGTAAATAAAGTTCTTCAGATTAACTTCTGGCGTCTGCTATTCTTAAACTGCTTCAGCACATTTTTCAATGCTAGCAGAAACTGTAAGTTGGCAATTATACAATTATTCTCTCTTGAAGAGACGACATTAGGTGCCTCAGAAATGTCAGTAACATTTTTCTCAATTTCATGATATCAGAACCGAAAAAGTTCTTCCCCAAAATTGTGGTGATTGATGGAGCCGACTGAGAATCGGGTAGTGGCAGTGTTGTATTAGCTGTACTGAACTTTGGAAATTACTTACTACCACAATTTAAATAGTTGTCATTTACCTTTTTATGAACTTATTTTCGACGATTTTGTACAAATTTTTGCACTGTTTATTATGTCGCGGCACGTCTCCAGTACGTCATGGCACGAATATCTGAATGGACGGGGTATTGTTTCAGTTAGTATGTCAAACAACATACGAGTATACTGTTAAAATACATATCATGAAAGGTATTAAACTCCTACATGTTTGACACTGGCGTGCTATCCTCGAGTTTTGGTAGAACAAAGGAATACAAGCCCAACACGCTAATCTAGTAACTGCATCGCCCATCCTGGAATGATTAAAATATTAAAATTGTAATAATTTGATGGGCGTACAATGACAATGCAGTTATATTAATATTATGTGATAGTGAGCCGTTCCATGTGTAAATTCGTGGTTGTTTATATCTTATAAAACTTCATGTATTTTATAATTTTAATATTTCAATCATTCAAGTAATGGGGATGCAGTACTTAGATTAGCGTGTTGGGTTTGTATCCATTTGCTTTAAAACCATTACCTGAGGATGGCTCACCGGTGCCGAATCATGTATGAGATTAATACTTGTTATGAAATACATTCTATTCAGTACTTGTGTTGTTTGATGTAGTAATTGTAAGAATATGCACGGTGTAATACAAAAAACAAGAGTGGTATTTGTTTGTCTTCAGAAGCGTGTACCTTAGTTGATCAGACACCTGTTGGAAACGAAATAATGGTTAGGCCAATTTGGATTCCGTCAAAAGTAGGCTTTTCAGTGTAAGAGTAGATGTGATGAGATGCGTACCGCGTATAGGCATACATATGCTGTGGATATTGTAGAATACGTTGACAGCACTGGAAGAGTTCGAATTGTGCAGCTCCAAATGGGTGTGTACATTGGCACAAACTGTTAACGTAATCCCTACCCTGTGACTCATTTAAAGGGTACAGGGTTCGATTTCCGATGACGTCGATGCCCCACCGTGGGCTTTGTGATTGCTGTGGTCAACATGGTGACTATTAAGGTGTCATTCTTATCCACGTAATCCGCCAACACAATATTCGTCGTGTGCGTGAACTCTCGAAGCGTTTGAGTGGAGTTATGTGACCTTATTTGTGTCTTACTTTTGTGGTCATTTTTTGTGTTTTAAGCTACATTACAGGAAAAAAAACCGCTATATTTTGTCCTTAGATATGAGTTTATGTGACAATGACTTCAGTTCTAGGGACACCAAGTGCATTATATTCGCACTGGTTGGCGCTTTGAGCAGACATACATCATACCAACTCCTGCACCTCCGCGTTCTGTTTAATAAGCAAACACTTTTTGTAAATATACGAAGGTTACACAAAAAGTTATATTTTGTAACTTTACAGATTCCGTTTAGTTCCACATGATCGTCATTGGTCTTTGTGTTTGCCTGACGGAAGCCTGTACAAGTGTAATAGCGAAGATTTCTATAACTTCGTTTACGTCTCTTAACATGAAAGCGTGTTTCATTTTATATATGTATAGATGTTGGGCTCTTATTTTCCTAAAATCTGTTCCCATACTAGTTTCTGTGAAAAGAAATAACTGCATGGATCGGAGTTCTTTTTGAGGCCCTCGGATATTCAAGAGATTACCCATGTCTGATGGAAGGAGGTCATTAGGGATACATGGGAGAGTAATGTTAAAATGATTCTTAAATAAATAGTGTATGAGAATGTGGTACGTAGTGGTGTAGTAGAGCTGTACTTAAGTGTCTTATGTAAACGTGGGGCACTGGCGGGAAGAGAATGTAAACAGTAATTGGGACTGAGCGTATGCAGTCTGCTCTCTGAAGTTTCATTTAGGCCTGCAGAAGCCGTGTGTTATGAAAGTTCTTTCTTACCTTACATTATTAAACTTTACCTACATTTCTCCTGTTTTTAGGCGTGGTCGCCAAGTTGCGTAAAGAGAATATTATCTGCGCCATGACTGTCCGTTCGCCAGGATGGAAGAGCTGAGCTCCCGCTTGACGGATTTTCGTGCAGTTTTATATTTTGGGGCTGTACCATAATGCTCTGAGAAAACTTAAGCGTTGTTAAAATCGGGAAACCAAAAAACAAGAACCTTACTTGAAGGTCTACATAAATTCGTGGCTGCTTTGGTTTCTAGCGTTATGTTGGTTACCGTGGATAGTAGTTATTAGCTATTGTACTTGATACTTACCTGCGTGATTTCTACATATGACGTACATGATAAATAATAAGGGAAAATGAAAACGGACTTTCATAATATTTAATAATTAATGGTTATGTATAGGAGCATGACATTTGGTGTGTAGCTGTATCACGAATATATATATACAAATTGTGTGTAAAATTTTGTTTGTGTGATCGTGCATCATTTATACAATAATATAAACAGTCTACTAGATGCAACAATACAAAATTTTTATTGATAATTACAATCAGCTGAACATGTTTCGGGCGACAATTTCGCCCATCCTCAGGAGCACTAGACTGTGTTTACAGCTTGTGGTATAAAGTATCGCCGATGCATTATACCACAAGCTGTAAACACAGTCTAGTGCTGAGGATGGGCGAAATTATCGCCCGAAACATGTTGAGCTGATTGTAATTATCAATAAAAAATTATTATTGTTCCATTTAGTTGGCTGTTTGTATTATTGTGTGTGAAATGCTGTTTTTTTTTTGAGCAGTTACAGTAACTTATACGGAGTGAAGATATAAGTTAATGTAGGGTTGATAAATGTAACATAGACAGAAGAATCACAGACACATCAATAATAAGTTCTTCAAAGGAATATAACAAGCCATAATAACATTCTGTAATCTGTGCACAATTGTGAATTACAACAAAATGCTTGACCGAACTGGTTTAAATTACATGACCATGTGAGAAAGGTCCATGATGCTAAGATTCAAACGCTTCTCAGTGTTAAATTTTACGTACATTTCCTACGTTGTTTTTCATTGCTTCGGAAATTTGTATTCAGTCTGCGCTGCGAGAAGTGTTGCTAATGGCAGTACGTGGTCGGTTTTTCGAAGATTATAACAGAATTAGATTTTCCGGAAAGGCGCAATGAAGATACGCTGTACTACATTTCTCTGTAATTGCACATAAAAATCGGACACATTTTGTTTATGGTCACAACATTTATTCCGTTATGTGAAACTTGAAATTGTACCACTTGTTTCATGACAGAGATAATCCGCTTTGTAGGGCTGTGATACCACAGGAAAGGCTCGGAAATCTGTGGCGGCAGTGCGGTCTGTCTAGCTGCCTAGCGGTTCGTGTTGTCAGGATATCTAGAAGAGCGTCTTTCTAAAAATAAAACGGGAAACTTACGAAAGTGCCATCTAGTCCTAGTCTTCTGTTTATAGCACGTAACTAAGAGGTTTTGTACCAACCAAACAGTGCTTGATCTATCAACAACTACACACTAATATCCCCCCTCCCCTCGGGTAGGTTAAATGAATAGCTCTTTCGAATAGTGAGACAGCATGGTAACGGATGTCTTAAACATTTCACTCATCTCTATACGTTTCAGCATAAATACCACCGTTGGGCTACAGTTCGTAAATCAAACAAAGGTAATTATTCAAATGCTCAGTAATTATTTTTAATTTTAATGCTTTTTTCCTAATTACATTTTACCGTGAACTGGTGGTTATGAGTAAATGATGCCGTGTTAGACGGTAGTTGTGTTAGACCGTAACGTAGAGTGAAACAGATGGGTTGGATTAATTATGTATGTTTGTGATACTGAGAATTGGTTATGGAGAAGTTCTGTCGAAGTGAAAAAAATCTGTTCCTAAGAGGAAATAAATTGAATTTCAGCGTACGGTGAGAAAGTTCCATGAACATTCTCGAAATACCAATTATTTCTTTAAACCCCTGTTCTCGTCCCTCTTCAAAGGTATCCTTTGGTTTTATTTTGTGAGTACGTTTTAAGCGATGTATGTTTGTTTACCGTGATACTAATACAGGCATCTAATAGACTATGTGTGCCATAATGCGGAAGACCACAGTATGTAAGAGCTTTTTAAATGAAGGCTGTGATTCTTCATCAATGAAGTAAAGTAGAATCAGGTACAGTGTGCATCTCTTCCGTAGTATATGTTATATGCTTGGCATTTTTATGAACTGTTCATGTTTTGTGGCGTCGAATGCGACATCGTGGAATACGTGTCGTTGGTGAAATAGATATGTCAGTGAAAAGTGATTTGTGCTTTACATTGTAAGTTACCGCTACTCTCCCGACCTTGGTTAGGCGAACAGAGAAAATCCGTGAAGTCTCTCAGAACAGCGCGTTCCATGACGGGAATTAAAGCCAGGGACTTGCAATTGCGTAACGCAAGTGTAACATTCGATGAAAACATCCTGACACCACGACGCGACTAGGTGAACCAAGAACTAAGCATATTCAACGTTCCTACCTGCCTCAGTGGAGCGTCTGTGGTAGGCTGTTCATCTACATGAAGTAACACTGTAATTAGATATTGTGTGTCAAATGTACGTCTTCAGTTAAAGAGTAAATCATGATTCTTCTTTTCTTGTGACTTACTGCTACTTTCTCTTGTCTTTTCGTACCTCTTCGTACCTCAAGGACAGGTAACTTCAAGGAACCTCGTCGGCGTCCGAGCGAAACGGAGGAATGTTGTTCGCATGATAGCATGTGTCTGCGGCATGCAGTTAGCTGTTGCATGGATCGAGGTGGAATTGCAGCACAAGCTTTTTATTAAGTGGTGACACCTGATTGAATTGTCTAATGTAAAGATACTTTCACTATGCTACCAAGAGATCAATAGCCATTGCTTTCACTTCAAATCCCATCGCTGTTTGAATCACTGTTCCTGTTATAATTGTCACGACCCTAGTTCAGTTAACGTACAGTTACGGTGGTGCAGTAAAACCGTGTGGCTGCTGCAACAACGGGCGCAGTCATTGCTGTAATAACATTTCAGTTCACGCTGGCCTGTTACTGCGAAGGCGTCGTGGTGGTTTCATGCATCCACTACAACGACTGCCCCTAGCTTCGGCCATCTACGTTCCTCGCAACAGCACATTCGGTTTTCCTGCAGTATGGAATTGTAAATGCCTATTCGTGACCAGGAATAAAATCTGGTGGTGTATCGTATAATAGTGGTATAAGGATAGGTTGCGAAAAATCTTTAGAAGAGGGCGCTCACGTTGTAATATTTTTAGCTTCCTTTCTTCGGCAAACTTTGCCACGGGAGGCCACCCGAATGTCGCAGAATCATTGCAAACAGCATGACAGGTGCACGAACTTGTGAGCCGAGAGCGTTGCTAGCGGTACTTAATTTACGGTTCTGTATTTGTGTGTGGTAATGGGTCTTGTAATAATGGCAGTTTTTATTAAAGTAATTTTTGCGATGCATAGAATAACAACGTGACAACTATACGAAAATTGTTATTGACTGTCAGTTTGATGGCGACAGCTAATAGAATAATGGAGGTAGGCAGGTGAAAATTGGTGATTCGGTAGATCGTAAGCATGTCGATGCATAACGCGTAAGATATTGTTTGTGAGTCAGCAGTTACATACTTGACGACGGTGCAGAAGTGGAGTATGTAAAAAGTAATGCTTTGCTTAACACCAGAAAAACCAGCACGAACTGTATTATTATTATTAATATTATTTGTTATCATCTTTATACAGGGTATTTACAGCTATATACCTGAAACAAGCCATGTTACTAGGGTATATAATGCTGCACCTGTTCTGTGGTTACTATTGTTGCTGTATTTCATGCTATTTCCCATGATAAACGTTTTGTACTTTAACATTAGTACTTCCCGAAGTATTCGCGCCGTGCCCAGTATAGCTGTTTTTTTGTAGTTCCTGGATGCAGTACTTCCCAGGTGTGGTGCTTAGGTTATTATTATTATTATTGTATGTTGAGTTAGCACTCACCGATACCTCACCCTGTTTCCCCTTTATTTGTACTTGTAGTGTAATCGTGCTGTTCCTGTGTATTTGTGTTTGCATATTTTGCGTGTATTGGTTTAGTAATTGCCCCTGTGCTGCGAAGCCTGCGTGTCATTAAACTGAACCGTCAATATATTCAGGAACAAATTATCACTATCAACATTTTGACTTTCACATTTATAATATTATTGATGCTGTTTGTTACATGATGGGAATTGTCCTTACTATCTCGTCTGTATTTGTTTTCGTTTCTGGTTTGTGATTGGGTATATTTTGTCTTACGTTCCTGTTCTGCATCTGCAATTGACCTTATGGCTCTTATGCCAGCACATTAATAGTAAATAAATCAATTGAACTGAACTGAATTGTTATTACGCTTGCTTGGCTAAAAGTTCTGCGATGGGGAAGCAGGCTTCAGGGGTCGTTCGGAACTTGTTATAATACACTTTTTTCCTCCCCTGTGAGTGTTTGGTTTGGAATATAGGGGAGAGTATTTTCGCTCAATCTTGTCAGTTTGAACCCAAAGTGTCCGCTAAGTATGTATATACGGAGGTCTGATTTTGTGTAAGTTGTCTTGTATGATTGGATTTGGGAAACTTGTCTGCTTGGCTATTGAAAGAGGGGAGTATCATTCCTATGAATAGCCCTCGGTTATTTAAAATAGCTGTTAGTTCCGTCCCCCACTATTATTACGCTGGAAGTGAATTATAGAATATTATCACGAGTTTTGAAAAGTGCCAAAGATATTTTCATGGTCTCCGCGTTTGAACTTCTGATGGTCCTTCGCTTATTTAGGTACCAGAATCGGATCTTCGAAGATATTTTGTGTTCGGATCAATTCTTAAAATAAGTTTATGACTTTTAATTTTGTTATTGATAGTTCTGAGTAATTGACTGGTTTGCAGTTTACACGTCTGAGTGACAAAGCACCGCGCCTGTAAGCGATTTAATTCTTGTAAGCACGAAGTTACGGTGTTCGTAAATAAATTTCTATATTGGTGCAGAAAAAAAATCCGTGGAAATATATCGGAAGTTGTTCCCTCACGGCGTCATTCTGCAATAGGCTGTGTCCTTTATGTTACAACAACACTGCGTCAGCGTGTTGTTTTGCACGTTGCACACCCATATGTTTCACTTCGTAAACCACTTATAATGGTTTTTTCCATCATTGCACCGTGCTTTTTGAATTCTACGTAGTTCACACACTGACAAATGCACTATTTATTAACTTGGTTAGAAGTTTTAATTTACATTAAAATACCCAATAATATCGCTCCTACATGTTTCGGTCTCTAATGACCATCATCAGGGAGCTGTATCTGTAAAAAGGTAAAGCAGTCCCGTTACAGGCCTCGAGTGGCCCAGAGGATTCCAGGAAGTTAAGGTTCCCAGATTGGATGACAGCGGCACAGGATGGTGGTAAGGTTGTCAGCCTTACGCACCGGCCGCTTTTACCCCCAGGAAATGCTCCTGGTACTCATTTCTGTTAGAGGCTGAGTCGACCCCAGGGCCATAGTGCGGTC
>Ga0123353_10012705_pt1 | contig 12003 bp, 11 predicted proteins | sample TergutLab28metaG_3_FD_92763 | JGI IMG/M metagenome (GOLD analysis project Ga0123353, IMG submission 92763) | Labiotermes labralis P3 segment gut microbial communities from Petit-Saut dam, French Guiana - Lab288 P3 | ecosystem: Host-associated > Arthropoda: Insects > Digestive system > Gut ... | reverse complement strand
GGGTTGAGCGGCCGGGCAACGGTTCGCGTTGCGGAAGGCGACATCGACGGGGCGATGGAAGACATTCTCGCCTGCTATCGGTTGGGGCGGCACACGATCAGGCCGGGTTGTTTGGTGCAAATTCTGGTGGGAATCGCCATCGAGGGAATCGCGCATGACATTGCGTACAATGACAATTTTGCGTCGCAGGCGAGTGCGGAACAACTCAAGCAACTCATGGAGGGCTTGAACAACCTGCCAAAACGCGGGAGATTCGAAGATGGTCTCAACATGGAACGTCTGATGATCCTTGATGTGTTTGCAACAATCATGGACGATCCCGGCGTGCTGAGAAAAATCATGGAAAATTTTCGCATGGGCTTGCCGATCGCCGGCGATCTCATGGCCTGGAACGGAAAGGACTGGAACATCATTTTTCGGCGGGTCAACGAAGGCTTCGACAAGGCGATCGCCGGTGAGTATTTTGATTCCAACGTATCATGGAATCCGCTTCATTATCTGACGTTGTCGTCGCGGTCAAACCAGTTCGCCAATATCATCCTGTCCCTGTTTCTCCCGGCGACGGAAGCCGCTCGCGAAGCGTTCCGGCGGCTGGAGTGCTGTGACAACATGAAAAAGATTCAACTGGCGATGTTCCTTTATCACGCGGAACACGGGACGCTGCCGCCGGCGTTCAGCGTTGATGAGGCCACCGGCAAGCCGCTGCACAGTTGGCGGACGCTGTTGCTGCCGTACCTGGGCGATGACGCATTGGCGGAACTGTACGCACAAATCCGGCTCGACGAACCGTGGGACAGCGAACACAACCGGCAATTTCACGAGCGCAATCTCGACATTTACCGCTGTCCGAGTGCGAGCAACACGGACGGCGATTCCAATTACGCGGTCATCATCGGCGATGAGCTGTTGTTCAGTGACGACGGTCGCGGACGGTCGCTCGCATCCGCCGGGCGATACATGCTGATGGTCGTCGAACGCAGGGACGGCGTCTGCTGGATGCAACCCGACGCAGAAATCTCGCAGGCGGACGCAGAACTCGGCATCAGCGGGCGATCCTCGCACGGACCGATCAGCAGCAATCACACCGGCGGAGCGAATTTCGCCCTGCGCAACGGCAGTATCGCGTTCATTTCGGAAACGGTAACCGGCGATAAGTTCATCGATTTGGTTCGCGGTTCGGCGAAAGAGAAACCTTGATAACAAAAACAACAGCCGGAATGAAGCGCAGCGTAATGACGGGATTTTTCGATGGATGATCGGTTGGCACATCCCGTCATTTCACTTCGTTCCATTCCGGCTTTTATTACCTTTCTATTAAAACCATGTTTTCAAAAATCGCAATTGTCGGGACGGGGTTGTTGGGGGCGTCGATCGGCTTGGCTGTTCGACGGGCGTGGCCGGAGTGCCGCATCGTCGGGATCGGGCGGCGGCAGGAAACGCTCGACCGTGCCAAGCAACTCGGTGCCGTTGACGAGACATCGCTCACGATAGCCGGGGGCGTCGGCGGGTGCGAACTGGCCATCATATCCACGCCGGTCGGTTGCATTGCCGAACAGGTATCCGAGGTTGCGCAGGCGGCAAATCGTGCGCTCATCACCGACGTGGGCAGTACGAAGCAGGCGATTTGCGACGCGGTCGAACAACGGTCGCCGCTGCCGAACGGTTGCCGCTTTCTCGGCGGACATCCCATCGCAGGCGGCGAAAAGGCCGGCCCCGAAGCGGCAACGGCCACGCTGTTTGAGAATCGCGCCGTCGTGTTGACACCAACGACCACCTGCGATCAAGCCGCCGTTGACACGCTGCGGACGTTTTGGGAGACGCTTGGTGCCAGGGTTTCGTGCATGAGTCCGCAAGAGCATGACCGCGTTCTCGCTATGACGAGCCATCTGCCGCATGTCCTCTCGACAATTCTCGCGACGGTTTGCGACCGTCCGACTTACGGTGAATACTGCGGAACCGGTTACAAAAGCATGACGCGACTGGCCGGCGGCAGTGCGGAACTTTGGCGCGATGTTCTCATAACCAACCGCGAAGCCATCTGCCGGGCGATGGACGATTTTGAGAAATCGTGCCGGGAACTTCGCGACATATTGGCGCAAAACGATGCGGAGGCGGTCATGCGATTTCTCGAAAATGCCGGCAGAAATACGCAAATGTGATGTCATGTCGGGCTTTTTTTGTGTCAGATCATGTGTGATCTGAAAACGTCAAGTGACTAAGGGTATCACTTGAGGTGGTTTCTCGTGGTTACTAAGGGTATCGTGGTTACTAAGGGGCATTTCACAGTCATCCCTTAGAAACAAAAGAATCCCCCACAATGAACCTTATTCCCTTAGCCCCCATCTCCTCGAAATCCATTGCCGGTGAATGGGTACCGTTTTTTTAAAATATTTCGGAGATATACTCCTTGACATCGACAAAATTTGTTTGCTTTTTCATTCGGCTTGATGTATAATCGGTTTCTGATTAATCATTTGACCTCAACTCATCACCCAATCCCCGTCTTTTTGACTTATGCCGGCAGAATATCGCGCCAACGGAATCAGTTTTGCTTACCCCGAAAATTGGCATCTCGAAGAAACCGAGATGGGCGTGGGGGAATTGACCATTCATTTGAGCAGTCCCGGCGGGGCGTTTTGGATGGTCACGATCAGCCCCGCGAAAACTTCGCCCGAAAGCCTGGCGAAAAAAGCCCTTGACGCGCTGCAATCCGAATACGACCGCGTCGATCACACGTCCGTCGAGCGCATTATCGGCAAATACAAGCTGGTCGGGTACGAGATGGACTTCATTTATTTCGATTTGGTCAACACGGCGTTGATCCTCAGTTTTTCAACCAGTAATCGGACGTTTGCGATTTACTGGCAATCGGACGACCGCCAACTGGATATTTGTGAAGACGTGTTCGAGGCCATCACCTTTACTCTGCTCGACCGACTGTCCGCAGCATGACAGAAAAACTGCCGCTTTCCCATCAAAATGTTCTGCTGACACGACCGGCACACCAGTGCGGCGAGTTGAAACGGCTTTTCGAGGCACAAGACGCAACGGTTTTCTTACAGCCGACCATCGAAATTTTGCCGCCGAACGATTGGCAAAGCGTTGACGAGGCGATAAATTCGATTTCAAGCTACGATATTCTTGTTTTCGCCAGTTCCAACGGGGTGCGGTCGTTTTTTGACCGTGCCAAAAGTTTACATGGCACGTTATTTTCAAATTTTGTTGACAGAATTCCGTTTATGGTTGCAACAGGTCCGGGAACATCGGAAACTTTGTCGGAATATGGTGTTAGGGAAATTCACACACCATCGGAAAGCTATGACGCCGAAGGGATCATTGCCCTTTTGACTCAGCAAAGCATTGCGGGAAAACGTATTTTACTTGTGCGCGGCAGTCGCGGCCGGACATTGTTGTCCGACCAACTTGAGCGGCTCGGAGCTGTGGTCGATCAAATGTCCGTTTATCAAAGCGTCGATTTGACGGTTCCAGCGCCGGAAATTGCATCTTTGGTGCGTTGTGGTAAAATAGATTGGATTACCGTCACCAGTTCGGCCATCGGGCGGTCGTTGGTTCGGATGTTCGGTGGAGATTTGCGGAAAACAAAACTCGCCAGCATCAGTCCGATTACGTCCCAAACCTTAACGGACTGCGGTTTCCCTCCGACAGCCGAAGCCACCAAAGCGACATTGCCCGCGTTGATTGAAGCAGTGTGCCGTTTCAGGAATCAGAATTCAGAGAAGAATAATGAATCCTAACTCCTAACTCCTAACTCCTTAACCATGCGAACGATTATTTCCATTATTGTTTCCGCCGTAATCATCGGCGGTGTTTTTGGTTACATTGCAGGACATCGCCTGGCGGATGAGTACCCTTATTCGCTTGAACGGGAAAAAGCGGCACTTGCCGAAAAAGTCGCCAATCGTGCGCCGATTGAGGTGGAAACTCAACCCGTTGTCGATTCGACCAAACCGCACTCGTCCGTTGCCATTGACGAGGAAACATTCAATTTCGGTGTGTTTGAAAAAGAGCAAAAAGGAGAACACACCTTCACGGTTCGCAACGAAGGCAGTACCGCATTGACTCTTAAAGTGCTGAATAAATCGTGTTCCTGCACGAGCGTTGACTTGTCGCGGTCAAGTATTCCGGCCGGCCAGAATGCCAAAGTCACCATGAAATGGGAACCGAACAACGCCGGCGGAAGCTATCGTCAGGGCGTTGAAATCGGCACGAACGATCCGGCAAGACCTCGATTCCAGCTTTTTGTCGAAGGGGTTTATTCCGCTCCGGTCATCGCGATGCCGAACCCCGTGCAAATCAATGCGTTTTCCGGGCAGGAAGCGTCGAACCAGACGCGAATCTTTTTCTTTGAGAAAGAGGTTGTGATTCGGGAGATCACGAGCGACGATCCCGAACATTTTTCCGCAACCTTTGTCAAGTCGGAACTTTCGGAAGAAAACCTCAAGTCCAACCTGCTGAAATCGGCCAAGTCGGTGTACGATGTGACCGTCACGCTGAATCCGGGAATGCCGATCGGACACTTCAAGAACAAGATCATCGTCCGTTCCGATTCCGACTTGGAACCGGAATTTTCGCTCCCGGTCAACGGTCAGGTACTTGGCAGCCTTGCGATTATCAGCCAGGACTATAACCAAAAAACCGGCGCCATGAACATGGGAACGGCCTTCCACGGTACTCCTGCTCGTAAAACTTTGAGACTCCGGTTCAATTCCCCTGCCGAAGTCACGCCCGAGTTCAAAGTCATTTCCAAAAACCCCGAATGGTTGAACGTCACGCTGGGAAGCATGATTCCGGCGGAAGGCAACAACCTTTTGCCGGTGACGATTGAAATTCCCGCCGACGCGAACCTCGGTACCTCCGACGCCGCCGACACGGAAAATCCGTCCGTCATTGTGATCGAATCCAATATTCCCGCAATTTCAACCATTCGCATCCCGATCGAATATGTCGTTCGGGAACAGAAATGAAAAATTCACTTCAATCCAGAAAGAACCTCAATGAAAAAAACGACTCTCCTCCTCGTGGCCTTGACTCTGACAGTCTGTGTCATGGCGACTTATGTTTCAGCGCAAACGGTTAACGCACTTCCGTTGGCGAATGCGCTGGCGGAAGAACCGAAGGCGACCGATCCGCTCGACGTTTCCACCATTCCCGCCGACGCAACCGCCGATCAATTGGAAGAACGGATGATGGCCATCCTCACCTACAGACCGGCCAACATCACAAGCCAGGAACAGGCCATGGCACTCGTGGAAAAACAGTCCGTAGCGTTAAAAGTGGTGGCTGACCTGATGCTGAAACGCGATGATGCATCCGAAGAGCAAAAAGACACAGCCCGGATGATTAAACTGCAAACCATCGCCATGTCCGCCCGTAATGATCTTGACAAGGCTCTTGAGGCGGTCGAAGCCTATCAGAAAGAGCTGGCGGAAGCGAAAAGCGAAGTTTTGTATAAAGCCCAAATGTTGGTTTTCCAGATCAAAGTCTCAAAGATCGTCCGCTCCGCCATGACTGGCGAGGAAGGCGACCATATCGAAAATTTCAAGAAATTCCTTGAAGAAGCCAAAACCTTTTTGGCTGCGAACGAATTCCAACCGGACTATGCCGTGCTTCCCATGATGCTCCTGCAAGTTTCGGAAATGCTGGATCAGGACGGAAAAGCCGGTTTACAAAAGCTGGTTATCACTGAACTCAAACCGGCACTCGCAAAATCCGATTCGGAGGAAGCAAAGGAAATCGTTGAACGCATGGAAGGAGCACTGCGTTTCGCCGGGTTACCGGGCAGTGAAATCGAATTCCGGTGCATCCTGCTCGACGGCAAAAAACTGGACGTCAAGGATTTTCGCGGCAAAGTCGTGTTGGTCGATTTCTGGACCACCTGGTGCGGTCCGTGCCGCATGGCCCTTCCGACGATGAAGGCACTGTACGACAAGTACCACGAAAAAGGCTTTGAACTGATCGCCTACAGTTGCGACGAAGACTTGGACGAACTGAAGGCTTATGAAGAAGAATCTCCGCATCTGTGGCTTGTCGCCTCGGTGATCATGTCAGTCGAAGCGGAACTAACCGACTACTCGACGTATTACGGCATTCCGGGTTATCCGACTTTCGTACTGATCGATAAAACCGGCAAAGTGTTGCACGTCACGCACGGGATTGATGAAATCGCCGAAAAGTTGGCGGAACTGTTTTAGTGCAGAATGCACTTGCGCTACTGGTGTTTGAGATGTGTTTACAGAAAATTTAGCCAACAGAGAAAGATAGTGCACAATGAAATGATATGCAAGTGCCGTTGAATGTTCCTCCCCCACTTTGCATTCTGCATTCTGCACTCTGCATTCCAAATTCCTATGCTACGCATTCCGGTCGCAGGTCAACCGCTTTGTAAGCAGTTTGATGCCGAAACGACATCGGCATGTTCAAAGGCGGGTGATTGTTTTTTGGCCGGACCGGAAAACCACCTCGTCGAGGCGGCTGTCCGTTGGGCGATTGAAGGAGGCCCCGACGATATTTCCAGTGACACGGTTCCGCACTGCCCGATTCTGTTATACGGTCCGCCGGGTTGTGGCAAAACGCACCTAGCGAGTGGTATTTATCAATCATGGCGGCACAATAACCCCCGTAAACGCGGGGCGTATCTCACCGGAGACGACTTTACCCGATCATTGGCGGACGCACTCGAAGCGAAAACCATCGACGACTTTCGCAATAAAATCCGCAAATCGGAATTACTCGTCATTGATGGGATTGATCTGCTCGCAACGAAGCAAGCCGCCCAGGTCGAACTGCTTACCGCCATCGACGCAGTGATCGCCTCCGGACAGACAATCGTGCTGACAACGCAACACTTCCCCACACAAAGGCAGTTTCCCGATGAGCGTTTGGTCGCGCGATTGACAGCCGGGTTGGTTGTCCCGATTGCCTTGCCGGGATTGGCGACGCGACTTGAACTGCTCAAACTTTTCGCCGAACAGCTCGGATTGCATTTGACGGTTCCGGCCAGTCAGGCGATGGCGAAAGAGCTGCCGGTTTCCGTACCGCAACTGTTCGGAACGCTCGTGCAACTACTCGTCGAATCGGGATGTGAGACAGTTGACCTTGCAACAGCCCGTGAAACCATTCGCCATTACACGACGACCGCCGTGCCAACCATCGACAAAATCACCAAAACAACGGCCAAACAAATGGGGTTGAAACTTTCCGAACTGAAAAGTCAATCTCGCAAATCGACGACCGTCCGGGCAAGAAATATCGCGATTTACCTTACCAGACAGCTCACTCATACCGGTTTGAAGGACATCGGCAAATACTTCGGTGGACGCGACCACACGACGATCTCGCACAGCGTCATTGAAATCGAATCAAAAATCAGCCACGACCACGAATTGCGCAACCTCGTGATGCAAATCCGCGAAATGTTGCGGTAAAATCGTGCATAAACGGCATGTTCTGTTTTTTTTGTGAAAAACCACTGTTTTCACTTTCTTTTGTCGATTCTTCAGTTGAAGTAAATTCGTTGTTTTGCCGGTTGCACCCCCGGCAAATCGTTGCGATTTCTACAATTCACCCCTCCTCAAGACATTTCTCCCCCTGTCATGCAGCTTAAACAAACACGACCGGTTTATTCGGTGGCGACCATGGTCGGCGAGTGCGTCGATGATTGCCATCCAGAATGGTGCGATCATTACATGGTCGCTTACACCGACACAAAAGGCGAATTGTTCCGCCAATGGCTTCCCGGCATGTTGGGACTCGAAATCCGGCGTGGCGATCTGGTTCTCTTTGCCAAACCGCTCAATTGGGCTACGCCCGTCATTATGGGTATTTTGCCCAATTCGCCTTCAAGTTCGTCAAACGTCTTCTCTCCCTGGGAACTCAAATGCCCGACATTGGAACACGTTTCGGCAGACACTGAATTGCAGAAAAATCCGCGTTCCTCATTCGAAGTTCGCTCGAACAACACGGTCGCGCTCACCGGCGAATCGCCGATCCAGGTTGTGACGCACAGTGGCCGGAAGCTCGTCGAAATCGGCCAGGGGGTCAACGGTCCGACCCTCCGCATCTGTGAACGCGACGCCGTCATCGACCTGCCAGGAAAACTCGCCATCACCGCCGGAGAACTGGAATTGAAATCCCGTTCCGGCGACCTCAGAATCGAAGCCGACCACGATGTCGTCGTACAAGGCGATCTCATTCGGCTCAATTGACTGCCGATATTCTTCCGTCACGACGACCTTGCCTGTCACCCGACATTTTTCATGCGGGATTTTCCAGGTTGGCAGATGAGTTGATAGATGCGGTCGAATTCGTCGTGCGACGCGAAGGGGATGACCAGCTTGCCCTTGCCGCGATTGTTGTGTGTCAATTTGACCTTCGAACCGAGTGTGTTGCGGAACTCCTGTTCGAGCGAAGCGGTGTGGTCGTCCTGCTCTTTGGGCGATTTTTGTTTCGATACGCCGACGATGTTCCAATCGTTGCGTTTCTGAACACCGTTCTGCAAGTCGCGGACGTATTGTTCCGTCTGGCGGACGCTCCAGCCTTCATCGCGGATGAGCAGGCACACCTCAATCTGCTCCCACTCTTCCAGCGACATGATCGGTCGGGCGTGACCTTGTGTGATTTCACCGCTTTGCAACATGTCGCGCACCTGCTCGGGCAGGTCGAGCAAACGTAAAAAATTCGTGACCGTCGAGCGATCGAGTTCGAGCCGCTTGGCTAACTCTTCATGCGTTCCGCCGTAAGTATCGAGATAACGCTGAAACGCGGTTGCCTTTTCCATTGCGTTCAAATCGCGGCGTTGCAGGTTTTCGGTCAGGGCCAGCTCGGCCATTTGGCGGTCGTCCACATCAAGTACATGAACCGGTACATCGCGCCAACCCGCCTTGAGTGCAGCCCGCAGACGACGTTCCCCGGCCACCAATTGGTAACGATCTCCATGCCTGCGAACGACAAGCGGTTGCAAAAGGCCGTGTGTTTGCAAACTGTCGGACAACGATTGAATTTCCGCCGGATCAAATTCGAGTCGCGGCTGATACGGGTTTTTGTCGATGAGCAAGATGTCGATCGAGGCTTCGGGCTTCGGGCTTCGGACTTCAGAGAGATTATTTTCCTGAAGCTCTTCTCCTGATTCCTGAAACCTGAAGTCTGAAGTCTGATCCTGCTCGGCCTCCACTTGTGCTTGCGCGGCCACTTTTCCCAAAAGGGCTTCCAGCCCACGTCCCAACCGTTTTTCCCTTGACACGTTCGAGTCCCTCCGTACATGATTCAATTGATAATCTGAGAAGATTGCATGGTTTGTGCAAACAGTCTATGCCGCAAACAAACTGATTGATATTCTACCACAAATTGCCGGTGCAAGGAAACAGCAATTTTTGCGTTTTTTCACCAAGAAGATGCGAGAGTTCCGCGAAGTTTTTTGCCAACAGAGCTACTATTGAGATATTGTGTTCATCCGGTTCAGTACCAAAGCATTACGGCGTATCGTCGGTCAAGCGGTCGATTTTTTGTTGCAAATCACGGACGGCGACTTTGAGTTCTTTCAGTTCGCGGCGCATTTCGGGCAATTTCGCTTTGGCGACCTGCATACGCATTTGCTCTTTTTCCGGTGTTGCCGGGATTCCGACGAGCCGGGCACCTTCGGCGACATCGCCAATGACACCGGCCATCGCACCGAGCACCGCTCCGTTGCCGACATGCACGTGATCCCGTACACCAACCCGCCCGGCCATGACGACGTAATCGCCGGTGGTCGAACTGCCGGCAATTCCGGTTCCGGCACAGATGAGATTGAATTTTCCGAGCCGGCAATTGTGGGCGATCATCACCAGATTGTCGATTTTCGTTCCGTCGCCGATGGAGGTCGGACCGTAAGTTCCGCGGTCGATCGTGCTGCAAGCCCCGACTTCGACGTCATCGCCGAGTACGGTGTTGCCCAACTGCTGGGAAAGAATGTGTGTTCCGTTGGACGAATCGTAACCGAATCCGTAAGCCCCCAACACGGCACAGGCATGGACGATGCAACGTTGGCCGATGATCGTGTTTTCGTAAAGGACGGCATTGGGAAAGATCATCGAATCGGAACCGATTTTGCAGCCCGCCAAAATCCGGACACCGGCACTGATTGTTACGTGATCGCCGATTTCGACTTCGTGTTCAATGACGGCGTAAGGGCCGACAGAGACATCGTTACCCAGCACAACGCTTGTGTCAATGATTGCCGTGGGGTGAATTTCTCGCTTGCGAAGGTCACGCGGAGGACAGAAATGGCGGACAATCATTTCAAAAGCGGCCACGGCATCATCGACTTGAATCACAGCAAATTGATCGGAATGCACATCGCGGGGAACAACAATCGCCGATGCACGGCAATTTGTCAGGTAAGATAATTTGTCGGCATGGGAAAGAAATGTGATGTCGTTTTTTTCGGCATTATGCACCGGAGCTGCTCCAGAGATGACGAGGTTTTCATCTCCGACAACGGTTCCGCCGACCAGTTTTGCCAACTCCGCCAAAGTATAAGTCATGCCAATGCCGCCTGAATGGCTTGAAAAATTTGTTCCGATTCCGCCATGCGTCCCACCCCAACTTCGCCGCAACTGAGTCGTCCGCACTCCGGTCCGACAAACAGAACGCCGTCGTCCTGCAACTGCATACAATTTCGTTGCACCGCTTTCTTCTCCCACATTTCGCAATTCATTGCCGGGGCTACGACGACCGGTCCGCGAAACGAAAGGTAAACCGTGCTGAGCAAATCGTCCGCAATGCCATTTGCCATCTTGCCCAGTATGTTCGCCGTTGCCGGCGCGATGCACAACAATTCGGCTTCCCGGGCTAATTCAATATGTGCGTGTATTTTCGTCGCGTCGAACACTTCCGTGCGTACGGGCCGACCTGTCAGTGCTTCAAAGGTTCGCGGGCGGATCAATTTCGTGGCCGAACGGGTCATAATAACCGTCACGCCCGCTCCGGCCTGCACGAGTCTGCTCGCCAGCATTGCCGCCTTATATGCCGCAATTCCGCCCGTCACGCCCAGCAGGATTTCGCGCCCTTGCATTGTCATTGTCGTTGTCGTTGTCGTTTACATTCCGGCGTCGCCGAAATCCGAATCGAGCATTCCCGAATCAAGTCCGGCCGGATGCGTCGTTTGCAGGTTGCCGTCCATGTCAAGGTAAATCTTGTCCTCGATGATTTCCTGAATGACGACCGACAGTTTGTCCTTTTTGTCCGAGTCAATAAACGGTCTCGCTCCCTTGTTCAGGTAAACGAGCCGCTTTTGAATGAGGGCGGACAACTTGAAACGGCCGCCGACTTTTTTGATCAGTCTTTCTTCTTTGAGTTCTTCAATCATATCTGTTCCCCCGGTGGCAAAAAAATCATTCAATATTCTGCACCATTTCACGAATGCGTTCAATCACGGTTTTCAGCTCGACCACCACTTTCGTGATTTCCGGGTCGTTGGCTTTCGAGCCGATGGTGTTGACTTCGCGAAACATTTCCTGGACTAAAAAATCAAGCCGGCGTCCGCACCCGTCTTTCGGATCGGCATCGGCAATAACACTGTCAAACTGGTTCAAGTGGCTGCGAAACCGCACGATTTCTTCGGAGATGTCCGAACGATCCACGAACAAAGCCACTTCGCGCACCAGATCGGCAGGGTCAAGCGTCAAATTCTGCTCGGCCATGACGCGCCCGACCCGTTCGTTGAGTTTCGCCCGATATTGCTCGGCCACGCGCGGTACGTATTGTTCGATCTGGTTGACCAACTCAAGCAATTGGCGGCTGTTTTCGCAGAGGTCGGTCGTCATCGAATCACCTTCCTTGCGTCGCATCGTTTGCAATTCGTCGATGGCCTGCTTCACCGCTGTTTCCAACACCGGCCAAACGGAACTGGTCTTGTCGTCCGAATGGATGGTTTCTTTAATGACACCTGGCAGTGTTAATAGGAGAGCCCGAAAAATCGTTGTCCCGAGACCTGCCAAACCCATT
>Ga0123353_10012703_pt1 | contig 12004 bp, 11 predicted proteins | sample TergutLab28metaG_3_FD_92763 | JGI IMG/M metagenome (GOLD analysis project Ga0123353, IMG submission 92763) | Labiotermes labralis P3 segment gut microbial communities from Petit-Saut dam, French Guiana - Lab288 P3 | ecosystem: Host-associated > Arthropoda: Insects > Digestive system > Gut ... | reverse complement strand
GTATTTTTTTTCAATGTTGCGGCGCGTCTCCTCGACGAACGAACTGAACTTGATGCCATCCCATGCGGGATCGCCGTATTGCAGTTCGATTTCGTTGAGCGCGTCGTTGTCGAAGTAAAACAAGGCGCGCAAGAGCATCTTCTGCGGGATGCCCTCGACGACGAGGCATTTGCGTCCGCGAACGTTTTTCGTTTCGACGATGGTAGCGTTGGCGTTCTTGAGTGAGAGCTGCACGCGGTTGGACGAATCCCCCCACGTGAATCCGTAAGGAATCTTAAGGGCTTCCGACGCCTCGGCGGCGAGGGAAGCGATGCACAAAATCAATGCTGTTAAAACAATACGCACAGGCATATTTTTACGGGATTGGAGCGCGGAGGCAAGAAGAAAAATATGCTATCATCTAGTAGCGATGCACGAACTACGCCAACGAATCATCCAAGCAGCGCACGATGCGGGCTTTGTCGCCGTGGGTTTTGCGGCGGCGCGGAAAGCTCCTCATGCCGATGTGTTTTTGCATTGGCTTGAGGATGGACGTCACGCAGATATGGCGTGGCTGGCTCGAGAGCCATCGCACCGCTGCGACCCACGCAACCATTTGCAGGATGCTCAAACCATCATCGCTCTTGCTATGCCCGTTGCGAAAATGAACGCTTCGAGTGGCATTGCCGCGTTTGCGCAGGGGAGGGACTACCACCGCTGGATTCCAAAACGTCTCAAGCCGCTGTGCGGACTGTTGAAAGATGAGGGGGGCGAGCAGAAAGTTTTCGTAGACTCGGGAGCATTGCTTGAACGTGACTTTGCCGTGCTCTCTGGTATCGGCTGGCTCGGTAAGAGCGGTCTACTGGTGAATCAGCGTCTCGGAGCACGGTTTCATTTGGCGATTGTTGTGACGACGCTCACGTTGCCCACCGACACGCCCGTTGAGGCGCGGTGCGGTTCTTGCGAGCGATGTATCGTCGCATGTCCGACGAAAGCTGCTGGCAGTCCTCCCGTGGATGCCCGCCGCTGCCTGAGCTATTGGACGATCGAGTATAAGGGGGTACTTCCGTTGTGGGTGCGGCCACTGCTTGGTGGAAGGGTTTTCGGATGCGACGCATGTAGCGATGCGTGTCCATGGAATCGCTTCGCACCAGCAGAGACCGTCGAGGAGTGGGAGCCTCGTCCTTCCGCACGATTACCCTTGCGTGATTATCTCGCTTGGAGTGAGGAGGATTTTTTGAAGGCCTTCGAAGGCTCGCCTGTGCGGCGTGCAGGCTACGAAAGTTTCCTGCGCAATGTGGCGACGGCTCTTGGCAGTATCGGAGGTGCCGAAGACTTGGATGCACTAAAGCGAGCGTCACGGCATGAAAATGCCGTAATTGCGGAGCATGCACAGTGGAGCTTGGAGAATGCTCAATCGAAAATGCTATAAGCTTTTTTTGTGTGAAACATCAAAGCGAGTTCTTCGTTCGACACTTCGATTTCTTCGCGAGTGGCGAGGGTTTTGATTTTGATTCGCGGCCATTCGCTGCCGATTACGACAGCTTTCTGCGCGCCTGCCATTTCGGCAGCTTGGAATTGCTTGCCGACTTTCGTCGCAGCGAGCGGGAATTCCGTTCGTAGACCCTTGTCGCGCAGTGTTTGCACGAGGCCGAGAGCGGCGGAGCGCTGGGCTTCGTCGGCGATGACGACGTAGACATCGCAAGCGCGGCATGCGGCGACACGTTCGTCGAGCAAGGCTTTGGCGGTGGGTGTGCCGTCGAGCAAGTGACAGAGTACTACATCGCCCATGCCGAAGCCCACGGCGGGCAAATCGGCGCGTCCATTGCTCAGGTCGGCTATGAGACCGTCATAGCGTCCTCCGCCCGCCACGGCACGGAGTGTGCGCGAGCGGTCGAAAATTTCAAATACCGTACCCGTGTAATACGCCAAGCCGCGCACAATCGAAAGGTCTACGTTTACGAAACCGCCGAGACTCCGTGCGGTGAGGTCGTCGATGACGGGTTGCAAATCGGGTGGCGTCCCACTGGCTATAAACGCTTGTACATCCGCGAGTGAAACGCCCGTTCCAGTGAGTTTTTGTTCAAGTACGTTGGCGGGTTCGCGTTCGATTTTATCGACGACTTGCAGGACGCGTCCCGAGGCGGCGATTTCCACGCCGTGCTCCTCGAAGAACCGTCGCCACGCGCCGCGGTGTCCGAGCCGAACAACGATATCCTCGGCGGCAAGGCCGAAGGCCCGCATAGTGTCGATCGCCAGCGCGATGAGTTCGGCATCGGCGGCTGGCGAGGTGTCGCCCACGATGTCGCAATTGAATTGCAAAAATTCACGTAACCGCCCGCGCTGCTGGCGTTCATAACGAAAAAACGAGCCTGTCGAAAACCACTTGATGGGCTTGCGATAGTGGCTCTCGCGAGCGGCAATCATACGGGCGAATGTCGGGGTTAATTCTGGGCGCAGGGCAACGTGGCGTCCACCCGCATCCTCGAAGCGGTAAATTTGCCCGAGGATTTCCTCGCCTCCCGCGTTCTTCTTGGCATAAAGATCGAGTGGTTCGAGTGTTGGGCCATCGTATTCGTCGAAGCCATGCACTCGTGCCACGTTGCGCCACGTCTCGACGATCACAGCGCGTCGGGCGGCATCTTCAGGATAGAGCTCACGAAAACCAGGCAATGTTTGCATAACGCCTCTAGTATCGCCGCTGGAGCCGCGAAATACAATGATTAGTGAATAATGGTTTTCGCCCACTCGTGCAATTCCTTGGGCAATGAAACCATCTCCGGCCAGGGGCGGGTGAAGCCTTCGCTGGGTAGCTTGCGCGTGGCGTCGAATCCCATGTGCGAGCCGATGCAGGGCAGGGTGGTTGCATGGTCGAGCGCATCGCAGGGGTTTTTTACGAAGGTGGAATCGCGTTGAGGATCGGTGTTGGCTCCGAGGCGGAATAGGACGTCGCTTGTTTTGTAGACATCGCAGTCCTCGTCGACGACGACGATGTATTTGGCGAACATCATTTGGCCCATACCCCACAGCGCGTGCATGATTTTGTAAGCTTGCCAGGCGTATTGCTTGCGGATGGAGACGAAGACGAAATTGTGGAAGACGCCTTCGGCTGGGAGGGCGATGTCGACGATTTCTGGGAAGGTCATTTGGAATATGGGCAGGAAAATTTTTCCGGTTGCTGCGCCCATGTAGAAATCTTCCATCGGCGGCAAGCCCACGATCGTGCAGGGATAGACGGCATCGCGGCGGTGCGTGATGGCTGTGACGTGGAAGACGGGGTAGGGTTCGGGCGGTGTGTAGAAGCCCGTATGGTCGCCGAAGGGGCCTTCTATGCGTTCTTCGCTAGGTTCGACGTAGCCCTCTATTACGAAGTCGGAGTCTGCGGGGACTTCGATTTCTGAGGTCTCGCACTTGATCATATCGATAGATTTTTTGCGGGCAAATCCTGCGAAGAGGATTTCATCGAGTCCATCGGGGAGCGGCGCGGTGGAGGCGAATGTGCAGACGGGATCACCACCGAGTGCTACTGCGACGGGCATACGCTCGCGGCGTTCGTAGTAGCGGCGTCCGTGGCGGGCGGCGACTTTGTGGACTTGCCAGTGCATGCCTGTGGTCATGCCGTCGTAGATTTGCATGCGGTACATGCCGACGTTGCGTCCGCCCGTGTCGGGGTCTCGCGTGTAAACCGTAGGTAGTGTGATGAACCTCCCACCGTCCTGTGGCCAACATTGGAGGATGGGAAGGTCGTCGAGCGAAAAGCCGCTTTTTCCTGCGAGGTGGGTGACTTCTTTGCATGCGCCGCTGCGGACTTTCCGAGGTCTCGTGTGGAGGAGGTCCATGCCGTTGCGCAGGAGGGCGATTGCGTCGCGGATGGAAGCAGGCGGGCGAGCTTTGAGGAAGAAGCGCATTTGCGCAGCGAGGTCTTCGATACTGTCGCGGCTGAGTGCCATTGCCATGCGTTTTTCCGACCCCATCGTGTTGATGGCGAGGGGGAAGGTGGAGCATTTTCCCGCGATGGTGGGTTGCTCGACGAGCAAGGCTTTTCCGCCGTGCGGGGATTTCATTTCAGCGTCGGCGAGGGCGGTCACCTGCAATTCGGTAGCGACAGGTTGCACGATGCGGCGGAGTTCGCTTGCATGGTCGAGGGCTTCGAGATATTCGCCGTAGGATTGGTATGGCATGGTTCAAGTATAGCATGTGTGGCATGTTTCACGTAAACGCTAAGAATACATTTCACAATATGAAATAACTGTTGTCACATCAGGACGAACATGGGATAATCGTGCAGAGTAAATCACATATTGAAACACATAGAATATTTAAAATTCATTACATGAGCGACATGCCTAAAAAAGCCAAAACCACTAAGAAAACTGCGAAAACCAGCAAAGTCCGCGTCAACTACGGTCCGCAGACATTCACCAAGGTGCTCTCCGTGTTGGATTGCTTCTCAATGATGCGCAGCGAGCTTTCCTTGCGCGAGCTCGCTTCGCTCACAAAAATCAGCGCGAGCACACTTTACCGCTATCTGGTTGCGTTGGAAGACGAGGGCTATCTGGTCAAGAGCGAGCAAACTGGCAAGTACCATGGGGGTGCCAAGTTGATCGAATTGAGTGGCATCGCACTGTCGCGGATGGATTTCGTGCGCCACGGACAGCTAGAGCTCGATAAAGTGGCTGCGCAATTGCGAATGAACGCCAGTATGGGCGTGTTGCTGGGCAGCGAGCTTCTGCACGTCGCCTTCGCCATGCAGGAAAATTCCAGCAATGCCTTCCACAATATTATCGGTAGGAAATCCCCCGCCACCTGCACGGCCATGGGCAAGGTGTTGCTGGCTGCGATGGACAAGGGCGAGGTGTCCACTATGTTTGCGCAAAGTGGTTTTACGTCGATGACGAGCAATTCCATCACGACCCTCGAAAGGCTGCTTGCCGAATTGAAGGACATTCGGGAAAAAGGCTATGCCGTGGATGACCGTGAGAATTCGGAGACCTCCCGCTGTCTTGCCTTCCCAATTCTCGACAAACACGGAAACGTGGTGGCGGCGATGAGCGTTTCTGGTTTCGCCGAGCGTTTCGAACAGGAGAAGAATTCCATACGGCTGGCGTTGATGGGCCACGCAGAGCGTCTTTCCTCCACGCTGGGATATATCGGGAAGTATCCGACTGTGATAGCCGAGTAGGGTTAATAAAGACACTCTGCCAAATAACCAGCGAGCGCGGTGTAGCGGCCTTCGCGGCGGAAAGCGGCGATGCGCTTGCGGTCGACTCGGGTGGCTCGTTTCCAAAGACGCTGGAGGTTGGCGATGCTCGTGTGTAGAATGTCGGCGACATTTTCTTCGGAATCGGTGCGCGGTGCTTTCACATCGAAGGCTAGGATGCCCGGCCATTTAGCGTCCTGCAACGCGACGCACAGGGCGAGGTCCTTGAGTGGCTCGGTGTAGCCGAAGGGCAAGTCCTGATCGTAACGCGTGGCGTCTTGCGAATTGAGATGGATGTGAAAAAGTTTGCCCGCCTCGAGGCAAAGTTCGATGTCCCAGAGGAAGTCCAACCCCGCCATACGGCTGTGCGCCGTCTCGGGATTGAGGCCGAAGAGGTGCTGCACCTTCGGGTCGAGGCGACTGATCAAATAGAGGGCCTCGCCCACGTTGCTCAGATACATGTTGGCGCGGGGTTCGTTGGGCTTGGGCTCGATCGCGAAACGCGGAGCTTTCTTGCCGTATTTCTCGACAGCGTAAGCGGCTACGGTATTGAATCCCGTCAGCATACGGCGAAACGCCTCGACACCGTTCTTTGCGAGCACGAAATCAAACCCTTCGCGTCCGTTCCAGAAAACCATGATTTCCGCCCCGAGTGCGACGGTCGCGTCCACTGCGAGTTTGGCGTTCTCGAGTGCGAGCTTGCGAACGGAGGGTTCGTTGCTCGTCATCGCTCCGTCTTTGAATACTGCATCGGAGAAAAACGACGGCGTGTACATACCGACTTTGAGACCGTGCTTGGTGAGGAGTTTTTTTGCCTTCGGGATATCAGCGAACGGAATTTCGACGTCGTGTGCCTCGATGTACGTGACGCCTGCTCTGGCGAGGATTTCGAGACGGTCGAGAATGGGGATACTGCGCCGCGTAGGGCCGCCGAACTGGTCGCCTCCAGGACCGATGTTCCATACGCCTGCGCCGACACCTTGCTTGCCTGTCTTTGGTGAAATAAGAATCTTTTTCATAAGTCGAATAGAAATTAACAGAAATGCATCGTGCCGTCAACTTCCAGTTAAACACATGCGCGCTTGTTTCGGACAAACGATGAGTTTATATTGAGATCTGTATGGAGCAGAAAAAAAACCAAGAAAGTTTTCCGATCGAAATCGCCAATGCGGTCACGCACGGGTTTGGGGTGCTCGTCGGACTCTCGAGTTTGCCACTCGTGACGGCCATCGCCATGCGCTCAGAGAGCGTGCCAGCGGTGGTCGGTGCGGTCATCTACGGGTTTAGTTTTTTAATGCTCTTCACGTTCAGCATGCTCTACCACGCGGCGACCAATCCCGTGGTCAAGCACATGTTTAAGGTGATGGACCATATCTCGATTTATTTTTTAATTGCAGGTACTTACACACCTTTCCTTTTGATCTATCTCCTCAACGCCCTCGGCATCACATTGCTCTCGGTACTGTGGTCGCTGGCGTTTATCGGAATCGCGTTTAAGATTTTCTCTGCGGGGAAATTTCGTTTTATTAGTACACTTGTCTACGTAGCGATGGGGTGGATTTTCGTGGTGGGCGGAAAAAAGTTTTTCGTGGAAATCCCGCTGCCCGTGCTCATCATGATCGGCGTGGGTGGTCTCATCTACACGCTGGGCGCGGTCGTCTATGTGCTCAAACCTGGTAAGTATTTTCACGTCATTTGGCACTTCATGGTACTAGCGGCGGCGATTTGCCACTACGTCGCCGTGTTACTGGCGGTGCTTGATAGCGGATATTGAAAAAGTACTGAAGTGTGCTATAGTGACCGTGTATTCAGGCGCTGGGAATACTACCATCCAACCCTCCAGCCGCTGCAACAGCTTCCCCGCGAGTGCGCGGCAACGCCCCGCCGCAAAGCCCCGCAATAGCCGCGTGAGGAGCGATGTTTGCGTTCTTATGCCATACGCCTAGTATCTTGGCAAGCTCGCACTCGAAGTGCGGCAAGGCACGGGGCGAGACGTCCGCACCCGCCAGATGCTCAAGCGCGCGATGCAGCAAATCCCACACATCGTGCGCGGGTTGCATGGTTGGGCTGGCACTGGCGGCGAGTTCGGCAAAATACGAAGCCAAAACGAGTTGCTTGTAAGGAAACGTTTGCGGAACCCCTTGCAGAACCACCTCATGCAACGTATGCAGCGTACTACGCCGAGAAGCCGAAAAAGAAATCTCCGCCCGATGAAAAATATCCAACTTGCCAGCAAAACTGCTCTTGGGACGCAAAGCCCCGCGAGCGAGGGTCTGCACCGTGCCGAAGTGGTCGGTCATCCATGTGACGATGAGGCTCGTCTCCGACCAACGAACCCGTCGAACAAGAATGGCGCTGCAGTGTTCCATCGTCGAGGTCTGGGGGGGTTACGCCAGCGCGAACGCCACAAGTGCGGCAGTGCCGCTCCAGAGCGTGTCTTCGTTGACTTGGAATTTCGGATGGTGGTGTGGATAGTCGCGTTCGTCGCCGAACGTCGAATCGTGGAAAAAATACGCGCCACGCGTGACCGTCAAATACTCGGCGAAGTCTTCGCTTCCCATGAGTGGTTTGGACATCTCGACGAGCAGTTCTCGACCCAGCACGGCTTGCACGACACCGCGCATTTTTTCAACAACGCCCGCGTCGTTGAGCAACGGCGGACAGCCTGCCGCGATGGAAACTTCCGCCGTGCCGCGCATCGTGTGCGCCACGCCTTGGCAAACCTCGGTCACGCGCTTGCGGAGAAATGCCCGCACGTCGGCATCCAACGAGCGAATCGTCCCCCACACACGGCAACTGGTTGGAATGATGTTCGGTGCAGTGCCGCCCTGAATCATCCCCACCGTCACAACCGCTGCGTCGGTCGGATTCACCTCGCGACTAACAATCGTCTGCAATTGACACACCGCCGCACTCACCATCAACACCGAATCCACAGTGCGGTGCGGCGTCGCCCCGTGACCGCCGACACCATGAAACGTAGCCGTGAAAAAATCCGACGCCGCCATCATCGCGCCCGTGCGGCAGGCGATGCTCGCGGGTTTCGCGTTCTCGACGAGCGAACCCGTGTGGACGCCGACAATGCAATCCACGTCCTCAAGCACGCTACTGCGCAGCAGTGCCCTCGCGCCGTCGAGACTCTCCGCAGCGGGCTGGAAAATGAAACGTACCGTGCCTGCCAAATAGCTACGCCGAGCGGCAAGCAACTTCACCGCCCCGAGCATCATCGCCATATTGGCATCGTGCCCGCAAGCGTGCGACGCGCCGTTGCGGGAGGCGAAAGGCAGCCCCGTTTCCTCGAGCACGGGTAGGGCGTCCATGTCCGTCCGCAATGCAAGCACTGCCCCTGGTTTTTCCCCGTAAATCTCGGCCACGATACCCAGCGCAGGCGAACCGTCGGGAAGCACGCCCACACCGGTTCGCAACGAGTCCACGCCGATGCCCTCAAGAGCGCGGGCAAGATAGACGGCTGTCTGTGGGAGTTGTTGAGAGACCTCGGCCAAGGCGTGAAGCTCGCGCCGCCAAGCGACGATTTCCGGAAGAATCTCCTTTGCTGCGATTTCCATAAAAAGAAAGTGCCCCGCCAGTGCCGTCCTGGTGCGTGTCCCGGTCCCTACTAAGTAGGTGGATGACCTCAGATCGGTGCGCTGCTGACCTGAAAAGGCAAAACATTGCACGAACTATATATGGCCTCCGAGACTTGTAATTATCGGATCGGGTTGCATCCATGCGCGAACACCGCAGGGCATATACAGTCTCGCCGTAAGCGGCTCGGATGTCAACTGCGAATGCGAAGAATCGTCCTATTTCGCTATGTTACAAAAATGTCACAATCCATTTGTTGTAGGGGAGGAGAGGGGAGTCTAGCATTGAGGGCTGATATATGAAGAACATTGTCTTTGCAACAATCAGCGTAGCCGTTTTAGCGTTGACGGCGTGTGACAGTAATGAATCGGGTGGCTCGACCCAACTCTCGGGCGCGGGCGCATCGTTCCCAGCTCCGCTTTACCAGCGTTGGGCGGTGGACTACCACAAGGCGAATCCTTCGGTGCAAGTGAACTACCAGTCGGTCGGTTCGGGTGCGGGTGTGAAGCAATTCACCGAAGCCGTGGTGGATTTCGGTGCCTCGGATGCGGCGATGACCGACGAGGAAATCGCCAAGGTCGCCAAGGGCGTGGTGATGATCCCCGCGACGGCCGGCAGCATCGTCGTGGCCTACAATTTGCCGGGCGTGGCGGAGTTGAAGCTCAGCCGCGAGACGCTCGTCGATATTTTCCTCGGGAAGATCACTAGGTGGAACGACCCGAAAATCGCCGCCGACAACGAGGGCGCGACCCTGCCCAACCTGCCCGTGAGCGTGGCGACGCGTTCGGACGGCAGCGGGACGACGTTTGTCTTCACGGGCTGCCTCTCGGCGATCAGCCCCGAATTTGCGGAAAAGGTCGGCCACGACAAAAGCGTGCCATGGCCCGTGGGCGTGGGCGGCAAAGGCAACGAAGGCGTGACCGCGCTCATCAAGCAGACTGCTGGGATGATCGGTTATGTCGAATACGGCTATGCGGCCAACAACGGCCTGAGCATGGCGACCGTACAGAACAAGTCGGGAGCCTTCGTCAAGCCGACGAACGAATCCGCTGCCTCGACGCTCGCCAACATGGAAATGCCCGAGGACTTGCGCGTATGGGCGTGGGATCCCGAGGGCGCGGGTGACTATCCGTTCGTGACCTTCACATGGATTTTGCTCAACAAGGAATACGCCGACACAGCCCGTCTCGACGCGCTCAAGGCGTTCGTGCTCTACGGACTCGGCGAGGGGCAGAAGGTGGCTCCCGAACTCGGCTACGTGGCCTTGCCCGAGGCGGTCGTCGCGAAATGCCGCGCTGCGATTGCGGAGATTAAGTAAGGGCTAGTAGTCTTAAAACGGGCGTCTCGGGCACTTAAGCGAGACACCCGATTTGTTTAAAGGCGGAGGAGCCTACCCTCGCTTGATATGAACTTTTCGAGGTCTAAAATGAACGTGTTGCTAGTTTGCTTCTCATTTCACCGTCATCTTTTTTCTGAACCATGCCTCTTTGAAGGTAAAGCATACATTCAAAAGACAGATTATCATGCCAAATGCTAAAATGATACGCAGATGATTCCAATCGGCACAATAGTCTTGCATTCTGGAAAGCATATCGTATTTCTTTTCAAGCAGTATATTCTCATCAATGACTTCTCGTATGAGAAATTCACGATATAGGCTGAAGGCTCTAACCCGTTGGAGCACTACCCAAAATTCACCCATTAGGTAAAATATAATGATACTAAATAGATTAATTAAAAACAGGAGACGCTTCATATGCTATCTAGGATTTGGAGCTGGATGTGGGGCTGGCTTGGGAGCAGTTGGATTTGGTGGAAACGTTGAAGGGCCTGCATAAAAGTTAGGGTTCCAAGAGCTTTTCAAACAACAACTATTCAAAGTATTAAGCACCGAAGATTGACAATTGCTTCCGTACGTGCCGCTGCCTGCTGAATACGGATGCCTTTTCATGCAGTCTTGGACATCAGCTTGACTGGTTTTAGAACAGGGACAATTGTTCTTGCCGCCCTTGTCAATATAACGACTCTCCGATTTATCGTGTGTTATCGGATATGATTCCTCTCCAGAATTACAGGCACCGCTACTTATATGGCAATGCTTGAAGGGAGCAGATAAAATTCTTTCCAAAGCACCCGCGCCAGTAGTATCAATCGCTCTACAACAAACATAGCCAAAAGGGGCTTCTGCACTCAATCCTTTGGGGTCTACCTTATTTATCGGATTGTTCCCCACATAAGCGTAAAGATTGGTGCCGTCATGTTCCCCAATCGGGTCTCGCGAGAGCCATCTGCCGAGCTTCGGGTCGTATGCACGATGCTGCGTTAAATAAAGCCCGCTCTTTTCATGGTAGAACATGCCCGCGTAGCCGATATCGGTATCCAAATCCCCTCGGATTTTGGTTCTGCGTCCGTAGGGGTCGTACTCGTACTCTGCGCGGACTTGGCCGTTCTCGTCGATGAGGTGCGTGACGCTGCCCAAGTGGTCTCGTACGTAGTAAAGCATCATGCCTTCACCAGACACCGCGCTCTGCGTACTGCTAGCAGTCGTCGGGCTGACGCTGTTGAACGCGACGGGATTAAGCGCGGGAGGATTGTTCACATGCGCCACTGCGAGCGCAATCGCGGAAAAGGCGATAATGGCGATGAAGCCTTTGAAGAGGTAGCCGTAGTGCCGCATGGCGCGGGCTTCTTCATTGTTGAGTTGTTCCACTGGGATAAGCTTTGCGGCCGCCTTCTGGGCCTTGCGCTGCTCTTTTCGAAGTCTTGTTCTCTCTCTCATTTTTAGGCGATTAAGGTTGAAGTTTAATGTTGGTTCGAGCGTCTCGCGCTTCCGTGAAACAGCCAAATTCTAATTGCTCGTCGCTCGTATGTCCACAGGTTAAACTCTTTTTTGATTTTTTCCTCTTGCATCTGGCGCAAGGAACCGCTGGATTTTTTTTTGTTATGGGAGTGTTCGTCTCACGAGTTTTCTCATCGCAGCGCAGCCGTCGGGCACTTGCCAACGGCTCCTATTCCATGTTCCCCGAGACCTCCGTTTATACCGATACCGCCGTTTTCCATTGTCAGCGAAGGTCTCGCTGGTTTCAGCAGGGGCTTCTTTGGGGTTCAGCGGAGGATGCATCAGATGTAATGCCAATAATAATTAATGACTAATGATTAATTGCTTGCGAATCGGGTGTCTCAGTTGCTATCGGGACACCCGTTTGCTTTGAATTGTTACAAAATTGTCACAATTGGCTT
>Ga0123353_10012702_pt1 | contig 12004 bp, 8 predicted proteins | sample TergutLab28metaG_3_FD_92763 | JGI IMG/M metagenome (GOLD analysis project Ga0123353, IMG submission 92763) | Labiotermes labralis P3 segment gut microbial communities from Petit-Saut dam, French Guiana - Lab288 P3 | ecosystem: Host-associated > Arthropoda: Insects > Digestive system > Gut ... | reverse complement strand
TTCCTTTATTGGTGTAATCATAAACTTTTTCCGGATTCGCACTTATTTCTTTGCAGGGAGCGGCAACACCAGGTGTGTACCAGATAGCAAAATCCTGAAGATTACGAATGATGCATTTGGGAACGATTTCTATCTTCCCTTTATAGTAAGGATGCATTTTCAGGGCATCTTTGGAAGGCTTATTCGCTTTGGCAATTCTTTCTTGCTCGTCAGTCATGTTTGATCTCCTTGTTGTCACATTTTTCCGGGTTGCAAGGCATAACTATCACAGTCTTTTGGAGAAGGAAAGCACGGGAAGAGGTGGTAATTCATTATTCCTTGACTGGCAACAGGGAAAGCAAGTTGTGGTTGTGTTCCACAAAAAACCCTAACAAATAATGTGACTTCCTCCATAATTGCGGAAAAGATTTTTTTATTATATGAGAAGCTTGTGATAAGGATATACTACATATAAAAAAACATTGCCCTGGAACAGCAAAAAGGAGGTATGCCTCATGGCGAGGACAAACGAGGCATCTACACAAGAAAAATGGGTGGATCTATTCCATCGTTCATCTGACCCGCAACGGGAATTCATTGTAAATGGCGCTACCATCGGTGACATACAACGCCTAGCGGGAAAAATACGCCTCCTTGCTGCCACCTCTCCAAAATCGCCGGCCTATCTCTGCCTGTGCAGTCACGACAAAGCCTTGGTCGCGGCAGCCCTGATTGCTTCGCTTACAGGGGGACCACGCATAGTCTTCCCTTATGCTTTTTCCCGTCAGGCCATAGAAAGCGCCTTGGAAAGCATGGCCATTTCATGGATCCTTACCGATGAACCTGATGAAATGCTGTTTCCGGAAAGCAGTGTTATTTCACTGCAGATGCTGGAGAAAGGAGATTCTTCTCCTTTCACATCTTCTATTGATGACGATGAACCCTTTCTAACGCTTTTTACCGGAGGTTCGACGGGCGCCCCCAAAATATGGAGCAAGACGCCGCGTAACCTTTTCGAAGAAACCAGCTATATATGCAAGAGATTCAATCTGACCGCGACGGATATTTTCCTGGCAACTGTCCCTCCGCAACACATCTATGGCCTCCTGTTTTCTATTATGGTTCCTCTGGTTGCTTCCGCCCGGGTTTTACCCGATATTTATGTATTACCAAGAAACATTGTGGCCGCGATGGAAAATTTTCGGGCGACGGTGCTCATCAGTGTTCCTCCGTGTTATCGCGTATTGAACGGGGATTTTCTCATGGCCCATCAGTTACGTCTGGCTTTTTCTTCCTCCGGGGTACTGGATCCGAGTGATGCCGCCAACTTTTACAAGCAAACGGGCATTGGTATCCATGAAATTTATGGCTCAACAGAAACAGGCGGCATTGCCACACGCTGCCATGCTGACAGCAGCATGGCCTGGAGCGTGTTTACTCCTGTGGAGTGGCAAATTGTTGATGATTGTCTCCAAGTTCGTTCTCCCTTTTTATCGCCCTCTCTTCTGAAAAATCAGGATGGATTCTTTGTCACAGCGGACCGGGCAGAGCAGAACGAACAAGGTCATTTCATTCTTTGCGGGCGTGTGGATAACGTGGTCAAAATAGGCGGTAAGCGGGTTGATCTACAAGAAATACAGGAAAAAATAAAAAAAATTGATGGTGTTCTGGATGCCGCTGTTATTTTGCTGACCCGAACAGACGGCCGCCGAACTGATTTATCCGCTTTTGTGGTTTCTGACATTGATCCCGGGGAACTGCGACAAAAAATGATGGGACAAGTGGAAGCCTATGCTATTCCCCGGCGCTTCATTGCCGTAGAAAAAATTCCTGTTACGGCCACAGGAAAACCAGACCGTGAAGCCATGGAAGCACTTATAAGGAAGGATTAACGCAAACGGTAAGCCGTATTATCCGTTCTTCAGAACAATACCTTCCGCAATGTTGGAAACATCCTCACACACATCCAGGGCCTCCTCCAAACGCTCAAAGATATCCTTCCACTTGATCAATTCAATAGGATCCGTTTGACCTTCAAAAAGTTTGGCCATAATGTTGCGCAGCAGGGTATCTCCCATATTCTCAATAGTATTAATCTCCACACAGGCATCAAGAATAAGAGGTGCATTTTTCATGTCCCGCAACCCATGAACCAAAACTTTAACCTTCATGGCCGCATCAACAAGAAGAGACGCCTGCTCAATAATTTCCGGAACAGGTTTTTTGATGTGGTATAAGGACATGCGAACAGCAGTTGCCTCGGCCATATCAAGAATGCTATCCATTTTGTTGACCAGGGCGTAAATATCCTCCCGATCCAAGGGGGTGAGAAAGGTCTTATGAAGTTTTTCGTAGGTTGTATGAGTGATGGTGTCTGCTTCATGCTCAAAACTTTTTAAACGGGCAAGATGTGAATCAAAAGTGTCGTAATTTTTCAGCATTTCCAGGAAGGTTTTGACGCCTTCCTCGATTTTGTTGGCTAACTCATCAAAAAGATCAAAAAATTTTTCTTCTCTGGGTATCAGGTGCATTATGTCCTCCTGCATATGATCCAATTTTGTGGAAACATTGGTTACAATACCTCTGGGAGTACAATCTCAACGGTGCGCGGTCCTCGCATTCTCGACTATCCTGGTAATGTCTCGGTTGTTGCGCGCCGTGTGCTTTGCTTCTTATCTCCCACAGCTAATTTAAACAGCTCTTCCTTGCAACAAAGCACGGGTGGCTACAGTGTTGCTTTTCCTACAGTTCCATCTGAAAAATAGCAATATATTTCCCATTCGGCGTGACGTTTAACAAGCAATGGACCTTTTCTTCCTTGACAAAAAATTTTTATTATTGAATCGTTTTTCCCGTGCGAAAAAGGGTGCACATCATTAGTAAATAAACGGTAAGCAGAGATCAATACCATGAGTCGTTTCTGGAGTTCCATCGTTCATAACATTACACCCTATATTCCGGGAGAACAACCTAAACTTAATAATCTGATCAAGCTTAATACAAACGAAAACCCTTATCCTCCTTCTCCTAAAGTTTTGGACGCCCTCAGAGAGGAAATCGCGGACTCCCTACGCTTGTATCCTGATCCGTACGCGGACAGAGTAAAAACTACCCTCGCCTCTCTCTATACATTAAGTCCACAGCATGTTTTTGCCGGCAACGGTTCAGACGAAGTTTTGGCCTTTCTTTTTCAAGCCCTGCTCAAGCATGATCATCCTATATTATTTCCTGATGTGACTTACAGTTTTTATCCCGTCTATTGCCAGCTTTATGAAATCCCATATAAGGCCATTCCTGTAACTGCTGATCTAGATATCAACCTTGATGATTATTGCCATCCAAATGGCGGCATTATTTTTCCCAATCCTAATGCCCCGACAGGTTTGCCTGTTTCGCAGACAGACATTGAAAAACTTTTGCTTCGTAATACGGAATCAGTCGTTGTGATTGATGAAGCTTATGTAGATTTCGGTACCGAATCTTCCATATCTTTGATTCAAAAATATCCTAATCTGGTGGTTGTTCAGACTCTTTCCAAAGCCCGCTCCCTAGCGGGATTGCGGGTGGGATTCGCTATAGGTCACCCTGAACTGATAGAAGCTCTGGAGCGGGTGAAAAACAGCTTTAATTCCTTTCCATTAAGCCGCTTTGCCATCACCGGGGCGGTAGCTGCTCTGGAGGATCAGGACTATTTTGAGAAAACACGGCAACAAATTATACGTACGCGGGATATTCTCATGGCGCATATGGAAGAAATGGGTTTTTTTATTCTTCCATCAAGAGCCAATTTTATTTTCGTCCACCATCCAAACTACAATGCCCGCGATCTGGCCCAACAACTCCGGATGCGGTCTATCGTTGTACGTCATTTTCCTTTCCCCCGAATTAACCAATATCTTCGCATTACAGTAGGCACTGATGAGCAATGTAATGCTTTACTCGCCGCTTTGACAGAAATTCTTTCTTGAAGAAGCACTGCTTAAGGCACTTCACCGGCATTCTTTTTTACCTTAAAAAAGCAACGGTTTTATGATATGGGTGTCATCCGAATTTTGTTTTGTACCTTGTAACAGGAATATGAAAAACTGGGTTTATCATGAGGAAAATCATCTGCATCGCGAACCAAAAAGGAGGAGTAGGCAAAACGACAACGGCCGTTAATATCGCCGCTTGTCTGGGAGTGGCAGAAAAAAAAACTCTTCTCATTGATTGTGATGCTCAAGGAAACGCCACCAGTGGCATGGGTGTGGACAAAAACCAAATTTTCACACGGAATCTTTATCATGCCTTAATCGGCCAGGTTTCCTTACAGGATGCCATAGTACCAACTCAGATTACCCATCTTGATCTTATTCCGTCCACTCAAGATTTAGTAGGTATTGAAGTAGAATTCATTCATCTCGAGGATCGGGAAAAAAGATTAAGAAACTTTTTGAGAAAACTAGAAAAGCCGTATGATTACATCATTTTAGATTGTCCTCCATCGCTCGGTTTCATGACAATTAATGCTCTGGTTGCATCTGACAGCCTGATCATACCGTTACAGTGTGAATATTACGCCATGGAAGGTCTGGGACAGCTACTTAATACTCTAAAGTTAGTTCAAACACGCATGAACCCTATGCTGTGTTTTGGAGGAATTATTTTGACCATGTTTGATGCCAGGAATACTTTAGCGCATAAAGTCAGCGAGGATGTTCGTCATCATTTTGGAGAAAAGGTGTTTAAAACCGTTGTCCCGAGAAATGTCCGCCTGTCGGAAAGTCCAAGCCACGGATTGCCAATCATTCTCTACGATGTTCGCTCGCGTGGGGCCATGTCATATATGGAACTGACAAAAGAACTTATTTCCTGTGGGAGAATTTAAATGTCATCCAAACCACCACTGGGACGTGGATTAGGCGCTATGTTTCCTAACCTTATGACCAATATGGAAGATAAACCTCTTGTGACTTCGTGCGGTATCGAAGAAATTTCTCCCAATCGTTTCCAGCCGCGAAAAAATTTCCACGACCAGGAGCAAAAAGACTTGGTTGCCTCTATTTATAAGAGTGGCATCATTCAACCAATTGTGGTTAGGCAAAGCGATACTGGTTATGAAATTATTGCCGGGGAGAGGCGTTGGCGTGCAGCTCAGACAGCAGGATTAAAAGATGTTCCCATTGTTATTCGCAAAGCAACCGACGTTGAAGCGGCAGAATTATCACTCATTGAAAATCTACAACGGGAAGAATTAAATCCTTTAGAAGAAGCAAATGCGTATCACACTTTGACAGAGGTATTCGGACAGAACCATGATACCATCGCGGCTAAAATTGGCAAGGATCGCTCCACTGTTACCAATACGATACGACTATTAAAATTACCGACAAAGATCCAACAGGCCCTTGTAGAAAAAAAAATCACCGCTGGCCATGCCCGCTCTCTCCTTTCGCTGGAATCAGACCAAGATCAGATACTAGCCTTTAATATGATCAGTAAGTACGACCTGAGCGTCAGAAAAACAGAAAAATTAGTTCAATCACTGAAAAACCAGGAAAAGACTAAAAAAAGTATTAAACCTGATGTTTATCTGAACGATCTGGAAAAAAAGCTATCTCAGACCCTAATGACCAAAACCAAAATTAAAAAAAGAGGAAAAAACGGGGTTATCGAAATCCATTTTTCCTCTTCGGACGAATTGGGACGCCTTATAAAGTTTTTAATGGAAACAGCGTCTTCATGATAAAAGAGGAAATAAAAAACTATAGTTTATCAACATATGTTGATATCCCTGTTTATAAGGATTAGTAACTGTGCATATTTTATGGGAAAATACAAAAAAATTGATTCAGGAAAAAATGACAAAGCAGAACTTTGAAACATGGATTAAACCTATTCAAATTTTTTCTATGGATGAGAGTCAAGTATCTTTGACTGTTCCTAATCGATTTTTTAAAGACTGGCTCGTTGAAAACCATTACCGAACCATAAATGAATGTCTCGCAAGCATTATTGGTTATGATGTGAAAATACTGTTTGTCATCTCTCAGGAAAATAAAGAAAAATCATCTTTTGGCAATACCAAACCTATTGAAGAAAAGCATATACCAGTACAAACACCGAAAAAACATAAGATCGAATATCACCATACGTTAAATACCCATTACAGTTTTGACCGGTTCGTCATCGGCGCTTCCAATCAGTTTGCTCATGCCGCCTCTATCGCCGTTGCCGAACATCCGGCTAAAAACTATAATCCTCTTTTCATATATGGTGGTGTGGGTTTGGGAAAAACACACCTTATCAACGCTATTGGCCTCCTTACATATTCCCTTTATCCCGATATGAATGTTCTTTACATTTCGGCAGAAGAATTCATTAATGAACTAATCAGTTCCATTCGTCATGATAAAATGCCAAATTTTCGCGAAAAATATAGAAATATTGACTGCCTTATTATTGATGATATTCAATTCATCGCCGGTAAAGACCGAACACAAGAAGAGTTCTTTCACACTTTTAACACTCTCCATGATTCGGGCAAGCAGATCGTCATGACCAGTGATAACTCCCCAAAAGATATTCCCAATCTTGAAGAAAGGTTAAGATCACGATTTGAATGGGGTCTCATTGCAGATATTCAAGTACCTGAAATAGAAACCAAAATAGCCATAATTGAAAAAAAGGCCCAAGAAAATAATATTATCCTTCCCCACGATGCAGCTACCTACATTGCCACTTGCGCAGAATCTAACATCAGGGAACTTGAAGGGTTTCTTACGCAGTCTATTGCCTACGCCTCCCTTACAAAACGTAAAATAGATATTGATCTTGTGAAACAGGTTTTGGCAAAGATACTCAAGCCAGCGGAACAGATCAACATTACCATTGATGATATCCTGAAAGTAATCGCTGAGCATTTTAGAATTAAGACGTCGGACTTAAAATCTCCTAATAAAAGTAAAAAGTTAGCTATTTCACGGCAGATAGCCATGTACCTTTGCCGAAAGCTGACAAGAGCCTCTTTTCCCGACATAGGAGAAGAGTTTGGTGGCCGAGACCATTCCACAGTCATCTATGCAGATAAGAAGATAAAAAAATTAATTGAAACGGACACAGACTTAAAAATGAATATTCAGTCTGTTGAAGATAAGTTAATCAAGAAACGGTAACATGTTATTTTACATGTTATAAACATAATGTTCATTGAATAACATACGGATATTGCTCACAAAAGTGACTTTATTACATCTTATGAACAACATCTATTATTATAGCTAATTAATATATAAATAGAGACTAAGACCAGAAAGGATAAGAGTAGTATGAATTTCATAATCAAGCGAGATGTCTTGTTGGATGGTGTGCAAAAAACATTAGGAATTGTTAATAAAAAAACAACTCTTCCTATCTTAAATAACATTTTCTTGGAAGCAGAAGAAGATTACATTCGTATTGTGGCAACAGATAGAGAAATCAGTCTTATCTCACGCTATGAAGCCGATGTAACAGAGAGAGGGAAAATTACCCTTTCTGCAAAGAAACTTTACGAAATTACTAGAGAGATAAATGGTGATGATGTCCATGTACAGGTAGATGAAAAAAACATTATTACATTGAGTTGTCAAAAGGCGGTTTATCGTATTATGGGGGTGTCTTCTGATGACTATCCTTCTATTGTCGCTGAGGAAAATACTACATGGTATCAGATTAGTGGTCGCATTATAAAAAATATGATTCGTAAGGTCTTTTTTGCCATGTCTACAGATGAACTGAGACGTAATCTCAATGGTCTGTTTTTACATACTGGCATGGAAGAAGATCAAAGTTATTTATATATGGTTTCGGCTGACGGTCATCGGTTGGCTTTTGCCAAGGAAAAATTGGATAATCAAGATTTTTTGGATCTTTCTACGGGAATTATTATTCCTAGAAAAGGTGTTGTGGAGATTAGAAGGGTAGTGGAAAGTGATCCAGAAAATATTTTTATCGGCTTAATGGGACAGATGTTCCTGGTACAATCCGGTAATGTGATTTTGAAGGTAAGTCTTATTAATGCAGAGTATCCTGATTATAAACGGGTTATTCCCACGGAAAAAGGACAGGAAATTCTCCTTCACCGAACTAGTTTTTTACATGTTCTGAGAAGGATGTTTGTTGTTGTTTCATCAGAGGAATTTCGCACAGTTTTGTTGACCGTTCATGATAATCAAATGCTTTTCCAGTCAAAAAATGCCGATGTGGGAGAGGCGAACGAAGATATGGATATCACTTACAGCGGAAACAGGATAGAGGTTGGATATAATATTGATTATTTGATTGATGCAGCAGATGTGATTGATGAGGAAAATATTTACTTTGAGATAGGTGAGGGAAGAAAGCCAGGACTTATTCGTTCAATGAACAAAGAGGAATATCTTTGCGTCATTATGCCCTTAATGATCTAAGAGTTGATAAGATGTGAATAAGTTATATTTTTTTATTTAAAAAAATCAATCAAATTAACTAATTATATAATGTAATATTTTTATTTTAGCATGTTTATAGAGTAAAAAGAGGATTTGAGTCAATGAATGAAAATTACAGTGCTGATAGCATTAAAGTATTGGAAGGTCTTGAAGCTGTCAGAAAAAGACCAGCCATGTATATCGGGTCAACGGGTAAAGAAGGTCTTCATCACCTTGTTTATGAGGTGGTGGATAATGCCATTGATGAAGCCGCAGCAGGGTTTTGTGATACTATTATAGTAACGGTTCGTGTTGATAATAGCGTTGTTGTTGATGATAATGGGCGCGGTATTCCTGTCGATATGCATAAAACGGAGGGAGTATCAGCTGCGGAAGTTGTGTTGACGAAGCTTCATGCCGGGGCCAAATTCTCCAGTGACAGCTATAAGATTTCCGGTGGACTTCATGGTGTCGGTGTCTCTGTTGTTAATGCACTTTCGTCTAGTCTTGAATTAGAAGTACGCAGAGAAGGGTGTTTGTATTCGCAAAGTTATAAGAGAGGAAAACCATTAGCGCCACTTGCGAGAATAGGAGAAACGAAAGGAAAGGGAACAAGAGTTACCTTTAAGCCAGATGAGGATATTTTTGAAAGTTTAGAATTTAGTTATGACATCTTGGCTAATCGCTTGCGAGAGTTGGCATTCTTAAATTCAGGGTTACGAATCTTACTTATTGATGAGAGGTCAGAACAGAAGAATGAGTTTTTTTACGAAGGAGGAATCGTTTCTTTTGTTGAGTACCTTAATCGCAATAAACGCGTCCTTCATAAAGAGCCCATTTTTGTTGAGGGGAGGCGGGAAGATTGTCAGGTAGAAGTGGCCATTCAGTACAATGATACCTATGCGGAAAATGTCTTTTCGTTTGCTAACAGTATCAATACAACGGAGGGTGGCACCCACTTGGTGGGGTTTCGTTCAGCTCTCACACGGATTTTTAATAACTATGCCGTCAATTATAATATCCTGAAAAATGGTAAAGAATCTCTGCGCGGTGAAGATCTTCGGGAGGGATTAACGTGTGTAATAAGTGTTAAGATCAGAACCCCACAATTTGAAGGTCAAACCAAAACGAAGCTGGGCAATAGCGAAGTCAAAGGATTAGTGGAGGGAATCGTATATGAGAAAATAGGGGTATATTTTGAGGAGAATCCGTCTGTTGCGAAACAACTTCTTAATAAGTGTCTTGAAGCTGCCCGCGCCCGCGAAGCGGCAAGGCGGGCACGAGAGTTGACCAGGCGTAAAAGTGCTCTTGAAGTTGGATCTCTCCCGGGGAAATTGGCAGATTGTCAAGAAAAAGATCCCGTTCTCAGTGAGATATATCTAGTTGAGGGTGATTCCGCCGGCGGTTCCGCAAAACAGGGTAGGGACCGTAAAAATCAAGCCATTCTCCCCCTGAGAGGTAAAGTGCTGAATGTGGAGAAGGCTCGCTTCGACAAGATGTTGCAAAATGAGGAAATTAAAGTGATTGTAACCGCCTTGGGGACAGGTATTGGAAAAGAAGATTTTGATATCAGCCGTCTTCGTTACAATAAAGTTATCATTATGACCGATGCCGATATTGACGGTCTTCATATTCGTACATTGTTGTTGACGTTTTTTTTCCGCCAGATGCGGGAACTGGTAGAACGGGGCTTTCTTTACATTGCCCAACCACCGCTCTTTAAAATTGCAGAAAAAAAATTTGAGAAGTACATCACCGATGAAGAAGAGATGAAAAATCATATTATTGAATTGGGTGTGGAAAAAAGTCGCCTGATTTTGTCTGATGATGTGATTCTATCGGGAAATCGTCTTTCCGCTCTTATTAAAAAGATTATTAAATTGGAAACAGCTTTGGAAAAATTCGAAAAAGATCAAAAAGATCGTGATGTTATTCGTCTTTTTGCAACAGATCCGTTATTTTCGGAAGGAGATTTTAAAACAGAAGATTCTCTTAAAAAGGTTGGGGAACGCCTTTCTGGCCTTCTTGGTGATTGCTTGCAGGAAGTCAGGATAGAGTTTGATCCTGAGCATGGTCTGTACAAACTGATTATGCGGATCTGTCGTAATGGTTACAGCCGTATTACGTGCATTGACCATGATTTATTGAGGCAACCGAAGTTTGTTGAAATTAAAAACCTGATCAGTCAGTTATCTGCCCTGGGGGCTTCCCCGTACCGGCTGGCAATAGAAGAAGAAAAGGATTCCGTGCCTTTTGAGCTGCCGGACATGGTTTCCCTGGTTGAACAGATACTTACTTCGGGGAAAAAAGGTTTAACCATACAACGCTATAAAGGTTTAGGTGAAATGAACCCTGACCAATTATGGGAAACTACCATGAATCCCGAAAAACGAGTTCTGCTTCAGGTTAAGGTCGAAGATGCCATTAAGGCTGATGAAATTTTTACTACTCTAATGGGAGAGCAGGTGGAACCAAGGCGGGAATTTATTTTTATGAATGCCGCCTATGCGTCCAATCTTGATGTATAGCGCTTCAACCGGTAGTGATTTATAATTGTGAACAAAAATCATAAAGAACGCTCTCAGTATAAGACAAGGTTTTTGTACATTTGATTTGAAATGGGAATAATAAAAATTTTCTCTGGGAAAATCGTAGTGTTCCCAGATGCAGGGATAAGCACGTAAGAAAGAAGGAAGATGTTCATGGAAGATTTGTTACGCCAAAGAAACCTCCCCGTAAATATAGAAGAAGAAATGAAAAAATCCTATGTGGGATACGCTATGAGCGTCATCATCGGACGTGCTATCCCTGATGCTCGCGATGGTTTAAAGCCTGTGCATAGGCGGGCCCTTTTCGCCATGAATGAAATGGGGAATCGGTGGAATAGGCCATATAAGAAATCCGCTCGTATTGTGGGTGATATCATCGGTAAATATCATCCCCACGGAGAGCAGGCGGCCTATGACACTATCGTGCGTATGGCTCAGGAATTCTCCATGCGTTATCCTCTCATTGACGGTCAGGGCAATTTTGGCTCCGTTGATGGCGATCCTCCAGCGGCCATGCGGTATACGGAGATTCGTATGGATCGCCTAGCGGAAGATCTTTTGAATGATCTGGATAAGCAAACCGTTGATTTTGTTCCGAATTATGATGAATCTATGGAAGAGCCAACCATTCTTCCCGCCCGTATTCCCGTGCTTCTGCTGAACGGTTCCTCAGGGATCGCTGTAGGAGTAGCCACGAATATTCCTCCTCACAATCTTTGTGAGGTTGTAGATGGCACGATAGGGCTGATCAATAATCCCGATATTACCATTGAAGGGCTCATGCAGCATATTAAAGGGCCAGATTTTCCCACGGCCGGTTTCATTAATGGCCGGGAAGGTATTCTTTCCGCCTATAAAACGGGACGCGGCATCATTCGTATGAGAGCCAAAGCAATTATTGAGCGCAACGCCCGTAACGAGCGAGAAAGTATCGTTATTACAGAACTTCCTTATCAGGTTAATAAGGCGAATTTGATTGAAGCAATTTCAGAACTTGTCAAAGAGAAAAAAATTACAGGTATTGCCGATCTTCGCGATGAATCGGAT
>Ga0123353_10012701_pt1 | contig 12004 bp, 13 predicted proteins | sample TergutLab28metaG_3_FD_92763 | JGI IMG/M metagenome (GOLD analysis project Ga0123353, IMG submission 92763) | Labiotermes labralis P3 segment gut microbial communities from Petit-Saut dam, French Guiana - Lab288 P3 | ecosystem: Host-associated > Arthropoda: Insects > Digestive system > Gut ... | reverse complement strand
TCTGCATGATAGTGAGCGCTATTCATACGGGGATATTGCATTATTGTACCGTACCAATGCGATGAGCCGTGTTTACGAACAAGAGTTTCTGAAGTCGGGAATACCGTATCGTGTTGTAAGGGGAACCGCCTTTTATGAGCGGAAAGAGGTGAAGGATGTTTTAGCATACATGAGGCTCGCAGTGAACCCCCTTGACCGCTCGGCTTTATTCAGGGTGGCAAACATTCCTGCACGAGGCCTTGGAGCAAAAACGCTTGATAGAATATCGCTTTTACTCGAAAATATGGCTCAATTAATGGACCCATATATCGCTTCAGAGTTTTGGACAATTATATCAGGGGAAATCATAGACCCTAACAGTAAGTTCAGATCGATTTCCGAGCATTTGAGATTATCGACCAAAATACTATCTGCATTTCATGATTTTGCTGAACATATTGCATATATATCATCCAACTCGGAAGATATATCAAATATATTTACATATATAATGAATGTTATAGGATATGAAAAAGCGTTGCGGGATGAGTACCCGGAAGATTGGGAGGAACGTGCGGAAAATATTGAGGAGCTTCGATCATTGGTCCATCCTGAAGGGAGTTTAGCTGAAATAATTGCTGAAGCGGCATTGTTTACCGACCAGGAAAGTAAATCTGATTCTGATGAACACAAAATAAATATGCTTACGCTGCATTCCGCAAAAGGACTGGAATTTCCCGTTGTATTTATGGTTGGTATGGAAGAGGCTATATTTCCAAATTTCAGAGCTTTTGATGACTTTGACGACATGGAAGAGGAGCGGCGTTTATGCTATGTCGGCATTACCAGGGCTGAAGAGCGGCTTTTCCTGACAGCTGCGCGTACAAGAAGACTTTTTGGTTTAACATACAGAAACGGATTCTCACGCTTTATTTACGAAATACCGGAAAATCTAAAGATAACTGACGACCGGGGAGAGGATAACGCAAAAGATGTGGATTACGGCAATTACCGGCGATATAGGGGCTGGTAAATCTACTGCCGCAAGAATTTTTGAGGAAATTGGAGCTCAAAGAATTAATGCGGACGAAATAGTAAAGGAATTATGGCAAAATCAGGATATAATTTCAAAAGCCGCAGAACGTTGGGGAAACCAAATCATTGACAGCAGCAAAGAAGGGGGAAAAGTCAATCTAAAGGCTATAGCAAATATTGTATTCAGTGATTTTGATGAAAACCGTTTCGCGTGTGAATTACTGCATCCTAAAGTGATGCAAATAATAGAAGATAAAGTTAAAACTGCGGATGGGTGGATAGTAATTGAAATTCCGCTTTTGTTTGAATATGGAGTTCCCGCATGGGTTAACAGAACAATTTTCATTACAGCGCCAAAAGAGATTCGTGAGAACAGATGCCGCTCACGCGGCTGGAGTGAATCTGAAATAAAGAAAAGAGAGTCTTTTTTCCTTCCTTCGGAAGAGCGGATAAAGCGCTCGGATTTTCTTATCAAGAATGATGGCAGCCTTGAAGAACTTAAGAAAAAACTTTACAAACTTGCAAAGATGTTCAAGGAACGGGCTGAGAATACTATTAATGCGTGCCTTAGCAGAAAAATAATTGATTTACTGCACATAATTGGGTATCATGCTGAACAGATGAAAAAACGTGCATTTCTTGTTGGAGGCGCTGTCAGGGATATATTCTTAAACCGTAGCACAAGCGACATTGACGTTGTTATTGAAGGCAATGCTATTAATTTGCTGCATCGCATATATAAAAATGAATGCAGGCCAAAAGACTGGGATATGAACTTTTACAGGCGTTACGGAAGCGGTACTTTGATAAATAAAATCACGGGACAGAGGATTGATCTTATTTCAACAAGAAGCGAATTGTTTACGGAACCGGGGAAAAAGGCTCAAATGAAACCTGGAAATATCAGTGAAGATATTGAAAGGCGCGATTTTACTGTAAACTCGATCGCCATGTCCATAATAAAAAAAGACTGGGGAAATATCGTTGACCCGTTCAATGGGAGAGCGGATATAAAAGCCAGGCTTTTAAGGGTACTTCATGACAGAAGTTTTATAGACGACCCAACCCGGATTCTGCGTGGTTTGCGATTTGAACAGAGATTAGGCTTTAGTTTTGAAGAACATACTTTTGAACTTCTTCTGCAGGCAATTGAACAAAACGTATTTTCTACTGCTATACCTTCAAGGATGGAAAAAGAATGGAATTTATGTATTATGGAAAACCAGGTATCAATAAAGGATCGTTTAACAGATTTAGGAATTGACATAGGATTAATAGAATCTATTTGTTTTGGAGGGAAATAAATGATCGGGCGAATGGACCCTTATATTTTAATTATAAGTATTCCTGCTGTTTTATGGGCAATTTCTTTTCATGAATTCTGTCATGGATATTCAGCTAAACTTTTGGGAGACCGGACAGCGGAAATGCAAGGAAGGCTGACGCTTAACCCAATAAAGCATTTTGATCCGGTAGGAGTACTTATGTTGCTGTTTGTAGGATTTGGATGGGCAAAACCCGTACCGATCAACACAAGGCACTTTAGAAACGTCAGGAGAGATATGATTATAGTATCCATTGCAGGAATAGTAGGCAACCTCCTGACAGCATTTGTATTCGGGCTGATCTTTCGGTTTATCCCACTGAACGTTTTTGGCAGAGCCGGAGTTGATTTTGTAAGGATTATGATAATGATCAATGTCGGCCTGGCTGCATTCAATGTCCTCCCAATTCCGCCGCTTGACGGGTCTAAAATTTTGTACGGGTTCATTCCTTTCGAATGGTTGAGGTTTTACTATTTCCTTGAGCGTTACGGTTTCATTATTCTGCTGGTATTAGTCTTTATCCCCATTAATGATACTCCATTAATACATTATATAATGTCACCGGTCAGGTCATTTTTTCTTTGGATAGTTACAATATACTATTGAAAATACTATTGAAAAGTCCAAAATGCAAAAAAAGGGTGAGGGCAAATGAAGATAAAATGGAAATTTGAAGAAGAACAAGAAGATTTTGATGAACATGGGAACTTAAAGCCTTATTACAAAGATTCGGAACCCTGGAAAAAATTAAGTAATAAGGGAAATCCTTTACTTCAAATCCTTAAAATAATTCTTGCTTTAGTTCTATGCATAGTCTTTGTATTCATATGCTTAACTATTCATGATTACTACGGGCAAGATTGGAACCAGTTTCCAGGAGTTCAAATCATTCGCAGTATAATTAACCGACACATGCAGCCATAAAATAGTAATGCGGACCTTGCGCAAACATTAGGGCACGCGGTTATAATGATTTATTTTTTCTCGCAACAATAAATGATAGTGTTTCCAATAGTTTCTATGTATTACAGAATAAACGCAATAAGGATATTCGCACAATATCGCTTTTTTTTTAATAAATTTGTCCATGATCACTTGACGGATTCACGTTTTTACGGTAAAAGTATCGTGTTTGTTTTTGAGTAATAGAAGAATAATCTTGGGAAGGAGGTTAGACTATGACTAAGGCGGAATTAATAGATTCAGTAGCGAAGAAAGCTGGTCTTACTAAGAAAAGTGCCGGAGCAGCAGTTTCTGCGGTAATTGATTCAATTTCGGGAGCGCTAGCATCACACCACAAGGTTCAATTGGTCGGATTCGGCACATTCGAAGTACGCAAACGCGCTGCAAGAGAAGGACGCAATCCTCAAGATCCATCAAAGAAAATTAAGATACCGGCAAGAGATATACCCGCATTTAAGCCAGGAAAAGCTCTGAAAGACAAAGTACAGCATGATTCTCAAAAAAAGCATTAATTCAGCATGATTGAGTATTGAGACAGCAACTCTATTAAAATGAGTTGCTGTTTTTTTGATTAAAATACTTGACTACTTACCTAATAGAGAATATACTACCTATTAATCATAGTTGCTATTAAGACCAGATGATATTTTTTAAATATGAGGAGAATATGATCAATTCAAAGAAGTCACGCCAAACAAGACTATCCGAAATTATAGAAAGTGACCCGCTTACAACCGATGAAGAACTGGCATTAAAACTTCAGGTAAGCGTTAGCACTTTACGATTGGATCGTGCATTGCTCGGGATTCCTGAACTCAGAGAGAGAACAAAAAAACGGGCACAGGAAGCAATAAGCCGGTTACGTTCTTTATCCCTCAGTGAAATCGTTGGAGATCTTCTTGAACTTGAACCAAATAAATGGGCGTTGTCGATTTTAAAGGCAACACGTGATATGGCTTTCAGAAATACTAAACTCATCTGGGATCATTATATCTTTGCACAGGCAAGTTCAATAGCAGTTGCAGTAATAGAGGCTGATACTGTTATCGTGGATTCGATGCGCGGAGAATGTAAAGGACATGCTCACGTTGGAGATGCCCTGATAGCCAGGGCGAAAGTTGGAGTAAATAAAGAGGGAACTACCATTGTGAGTGTACGTACAAAAATTGCTGATCAAGAAATTTTTGTCGGTCGTTTTATAACAAAAATTTTAGCTGCAAAAATCTGACCCGAAATAACGGAGTTGTTGTCTTGTGAATAACATGAAGAATTTGATGATCTCAATAGACGCTATGGGAGGAGATAACGCACCCCATGAAATATGCAAAGGAGCAATAGCTGCATGTAAAGAATATGATGATATCAATATTACTTTAGTTGGAGATTCTGAACAAATAAAGAAATGCATTGAAGAAAACCCTATTTCTGAAAATTCAAGAATATCAATAGTACATGCAGATGAACGCATAGAAATGGACGACCATCCGACGCTGTCAATGAGGAAAAAACGCAGATCAAGTATGCGCATTGCTATGGAAATGGTGCGATCGGGTGAAGCTCAGGGGGTCGTTTCAGCAGGAAATACAGGGGCAATAGTAGCCGGCGGCGTAATTGTCATAGGCAGATTACCGTCTATAGACCGCCCCGCTCTTGGGGTTCCTTTGCCGACAGTAAACAGGTGTACGTTCCTCCTTGACGTTGGAGCATCTGTGCATTGCAGAGCCATAAACCTATATCATTATGCTCTGATGGGAAATATTTATTCACAAAAAATTCTTGGCATTGAAAAACCAATGGTTTCTCTATTATCAAATGGTTCGGAGGAAATCAAAGGAGATGAAGTTGTCGCTGAAGCGAGGGAAATGATTTCGAAAGCCAATTTAAACTACACAGGTTACATCGAAGGAAATGAAATCGTATACGGTAACGCTGATGTGGTAGTCTGCGATGGATTTATGGGAAACGTTATCCTGAAATTTGGAGAAGGGCTCGTGTCTGCAGCGCATTCGATAATTAAAGAGGAGATGGGGCAAAGATTCCTGCCAAAAGTAGGAATGGTATTTATGATCCCGATGCTGAAAGCATTATGGAATCGCTTTAACTACGAAAAATACGGAGGCACGCCGCTTCTTGGGATTGACGGCGTCGTAATAAAAGCACATGGACGCTCAAAATCTCCGGCAATTTTAAGCGCTTTAAAGACAGCTCGTAACCTTATCAAAAAAGGTGGAGTTGAGCAAATCCGTAGCGAATTGGAGTGATTTGTTTCATGGAGCGACAGAATAGAATAAAAGCTTTATTGAAAATTAAATATCCGCTTTTACTTGGAGGAATGGCATGGATAGCGGACGCACAACTTGCAGCCGCTGTAAGTAACGGAGGCGGTATTGGAATTATTGCTGCGGCAAATATGCCGCCTGATTTACTGGAAAAAGAACTTATAAAAATAAGAAATCTCACGGATAAACCGTTTGGGCTGAACATTATGTTGATGTCCTCAACTGCAGACGCAGCTATGGATCTTGCCGTCAAACATAAAGTACCTGTAGTAACGACAGGAGCAGGCACTCACGGCAAAGTACTGAGCAAACTAAAACCACTTGGAATAATAGTCATACCTGTCATTGCTTCAGTAGCTCAGGCAAAGAGATATGCAAAACAGGGAGCGGATGCCGTAATAGCTGAAGGAATGGAAGCAGGAGGACATATAGGCGAGCTTACTACCATGGTACTGGTTCCACAAATAGTCGACTCCGTCGAAATTCCAGTTATAGCTGCCGGAGGAATAGCGGATAGCAGAGGGACAAGAGCAGCGTTTGCCCTCGGAGCTGAAGGGATACAGGTTGGAACACGATTTTTATGTTCGAACGAGTGTAATGTGCATGTAAATTACAAAAAAGCAATTCTTGACGCAAGGGACAGGGATACAACAATAACGGGGCAGAGAACGGGACATCCTGTACGATGCATCAGAAATAAACTTACCGCTAAGTTTGAATCACTCGATAAGAATCTCGCAGGAATGGATGAAATAGAAAAACTTGGAGCCGGGAGATTAAAGGATGCTGTAATTAATGGAGATGTTGAGTGGGGATCGGTAATGGCAGGACAGTCATCTGCAATGGTGAATGACATCAAACCCGCAGCCCAAATAATAGAAGATTTGTTTAAAGGAGTTGATGTGGAATGATAAAATATGCGCTTGTTTTTCCGGGACAAGGGGCACAAGAGGTCGGAATGGGAGTAAAACTTTTTGAGAGTTACTCTTCAGCACGGGACGTATTCAATGAAATAGATGATTCGCTCAATTTTGCATTGTCCCGTATCATATTTGAAGGGCCTGAGGAAGAACTAAGACTCACGGCATTTGCGCAGCCGGCAATTTTAGCCGTCAGCATAGCGTCTCTTCGAGTACTGCAAAATGAAATACTTGGTAAATCTTTTCGAATGCCAGTAATTTCTGCAGGGCACAGCCTTGGGGAATATACGGCTCTTGTAGCGGCGGAGAGTTTATCTTTAAGGGACGGGGTGTTACTCGTCCATTTACGGGGAAAATGGATGCAGGAAGCTGTTCCGGAAGGTAGAGGATCAATGTACGCATTGATTGGAATAGAGGCGGAGGAAATCAATAAAATTTGCTCGGAGATCGCTCCGAATGCTGAATGTCAAGCAGCGAATTATAATTCCCCGGGGCAGATAGTAATAACCGGAGAAACGTCTTATGTCGAAAAGGCCGCTGACCTCGCCAAACAAAGAGGCGCGAAAAAAGCTATCAAGCTTAACGTGAGCGCTCCTTTCCATAGCCAGCTCATGCGCCCTGTAGCCGATAAATTATCTTCCCAATTTGAAAAATGCAAATGGAGCGATCCAAAATTTCCGATAGTGAGTAATGCATGGGCTAAGCCGGTCTCAAAAATTGAGGATATCCATAAAATGCTATTTGAACAAACATATAGCCCTGTATTATGGCAGGACTCGGTACTCGAAATGAGTAAGAATGAAATTGATGACTATATTGAGCTTGGACCGGGAAACGTTTTATCAGGCTTGATAAAAAGATGTCAAAAAGGACTTAACTGCATTTCAGCAGGGACCCCGGAATCACTTGAATCGGTTGCGGAATATTTTAGTGCAAAGGAGGGATAAATTAGAATGGAAAAAATTGCCCTTGTAACAGGCGCGGAGAGAGGAATTGGAAGAGTCATTGCCGTTGAATTGAGTACAATGGGTTATCAAATTGCCGTTAATTTCCTCGATAACAATGAAGCTGCTGATGAAACATGCAGATTAATAGCCCAAAACGGAGGCAGAGCTGTTGCATTTAAAACCAACGTTGGAAAGTTCGAACAAGTTTCAAACATGTTTGAAGCCATAGAGAAAGAAATGGGAGCTTCTCCCCTTATACTCGTAAACAATGCCGGAATAACGAAGGATAACCTTCTCATGAGGATGAAAGAAGATGAATGGAGCTCCGTTATCCAAGTCAACTTAAATTCTGTCTATTACTGTACTCATGAGGCTATACGCGGAATGTTGAAAGCAAAATGGGGACGGATAATAAATATTGCTTCCGTAGTTGGGCTTATAGGCAGCCCGGGGCAATCAAACTACTGCGCTTCTAAAGCGGGAGTAATAGGTTTTACAAAATCTGTGGCAAGGGAATATGGCAGTAAAGGAGTCACAGCTAACGCTGTCGCACCTGGTTTCATTGATACAGCTATGACAAGCATTTTAAAAGATGAATTAAAAGCTTCTTTTATCTCGCAAATTCCCGCAGGACGTATTGGAACAGCCGGGGATGTCGCAAAAGCAGTCGGTTTTTTTGCTTCCGAATCATCTTCGTATATATCTGGTCAGGTATTGGCAGTTGATGGAGGAATGACAATGTGTTAGTAATTAATGAAAAAATAAAAGGGGGTGAAATAGATGAAAAAGGAAGAAGTATTAGAAAGGTTAAAAGAAATAATAATGGATCGCCTTGATGTTGAGGCAGATCAAATAGTTGCGGAAGCCTCATTTGTAGAGGATCTCGGAGCAGATTCTCTTGATATCGTTGAATTAATAATGGGAATAGAAGAAGAATTCGACATCGAAATCCCGGATGAGGATGCGGAGAAACTTACTTCAGTTGGAGAAGCAATGAATTATACCCTCGGCAAAATTGGGGTCAGTGAGTAGCAGAAGCAGACTTGAGGAGGCACAGCAAAAGTTGCGCCTCCTTTTTGAAAGGTGGACTTTGGATGAGAAGAGTAGTCATCACAGGATTAGGTCCTGTAAGCCCAATAGGTATAGGAAAAGAGAATTATTGGAGTGCTCTGCGAGAGAAAATAAATGGAGTGGGACTGCTTACAGAAATTGAGCTTTACGATTGCCCCATAAGCTTTGGCGCGGAGATTAAAAACTTTGACCCAACGGCATGGATGGATAATAAGGATGCAAGGCGTTCGGACAGAGCTATTCAGTTTGCCGTAGCAGCTTCCGCATTAGCAGTGAAAGATGCAAGGCTTGATACCAACAGCCTTGACCCATATAGATTTGGAGTATATATCGGAAGCGGACAAGGTGGAATAGCTACATCTTTTGATCAATTCAAAATAATGCTTGAAAAAGGAAGCAAAAGAGTAAGCCCTTTTTTCATTCCAATGATGATAAGCAATATGTCAACAGCATATGTCGCGATATGTCACAACGCAAAAGGACCAAATATGTGTGTTGTGACGGCGTGTGCAACATCGATACATAGTTTGGGAGAGGCATATCATACGATAGTGAGAAATGACGCGGACGTAATTCTTTCAGGCGGAACCGAAGCAGGTTTGAAGGCTATATGCCTTGCCGGTTTTGCTTCAATGAAAGCCCTTTCCACTAGAAGCGGCGAGCCTGAAAAGGCTTCCAGACCATTCGATAAGGACAGAGACGGGTTCGTTATGGGAGAAGGAGCGGGCGTACTTGTGCTTGAAGAACTTGAACACGCAAGAAAGCGCGGCGCACATATTTATGCGGAATTAGTCGGATACGGAACATCATGCGACGCGGAGCACATCACAGCACCTGCTGCGGATGCAAACGGAGCTGCCTATGCCACTAAAAAAGCAATTGATATGGCAGGATGGAAAACAGACGATGTCGATTATATTAACGCGCACGGAACCTCCACTGAGCTTAACGATAAAACGGAATCTTTAATGATAAACAACATATTCGGGGAACACGCCAGAACTATTCCGGTAAATTCAACTAAATCAATTATTGGACATTGCCTTGGCGCCGCAGGTGCTCTTGAAACAATAGCGACGATTCAGGCTATAGAGGAAGGATATGTACACCCTACCCTGAATTATGAGAATCCAGACCCGGAATGTAACGTTAATGTCATAGCAGGAGATGGGCTGCAAAAACAAGTTAAACACGCACTTATAAACAGCTTTGGTTTCGGCGGGCATAACGGAGTTCTGGGACTCTCAAAAATGTAATGAACGAGGAACAATCAGCTTCAAGGAGTATAAAACTCCATGGTTTTGAAGAAAGATTAGGATACGTATTTAATGACAGAGAGCTATTGAACCTTGCTCTCTGTCATTCTTCTTACGCTAATGAAAACGGGCTCTCCGAATCTAACGAAAGGCTTGAGTTTTTGGGAGACGCCGTAATTGAGCTTACCGTTTCCCATCTGCTGTTCAGTTTTTTTCATGATTCTACAGAAGGAGAACTCACCAGAAAAAGAGCAAATATTGTTTGTCACGAATCTCTCGTAAAATGGGGGCAATACTTGAACATTCAGGAATTGATCCTCAGAGGAAAATCTTTACGGAACTCATGCCCCGATTCAATTTACTCAGATGCAGTCGAAGCTGTGATCGGTGCTGTTTATATTGATGGGGGATATGATGAGGCATTCAGAATAGTAAAACGGCACGTAGCGTTTTTTTTTAATAATGAAGAAATATTGGATCACAAATCACGCCTTCAAACATTTATGCAGATCAAAAAAAATGATATACCTGTTTATGAGATAATATCAATAGAGGGACCTAGCCATGCCCCGCAATTCAAAGTGAGAGTTATAATTGACGACAAAGAATGGACAGGGGAAGGTTTATCGAAAAAGGCAGCGGAAGCTTCAGCGGCTTATAAAGCTATCAGGGAATTGGAAACAGATGAAAAGATTAAATAAAGTTGCGCTTACATTCTTTCTTTTAATACTGACCGCCACGCATTCATTTGCTGTGGATATAGTTGTTGTTTCTCCTTGGGTGGCAGTTTTGACTCACTTTATCGGAGGAATAAAAGTAAACGTAACTCCAATGACGACATGGGACAATGATAGAGTCAGCCGTACAAAAATGAGGAGTATCTTAAACACAAACCCGACTATAATAGCTTTAGACGATTCAGAAATCAGTAAAATGGGATTGGATGCAGAAAGCAACAGTAAGATTTATTTACTATATGAGAGTGCTCCATTTGAGGCAAGCGAACGCGATAAATATTTTGGAGACCCATCCGTACTTCCTTTTATAGCTCAAAAGCTTTTACCCATACTTTCCTCTTTGGATCCCGATAATTTTTCTTACTATCAAAGGCGGCTTGCCGAATTCCAGACACGACTCAGCAGCACAATTCTTGCCGGAAGGCATCTATTAAAGGGACAAAAAATACTAGACCTGACTTTCAGCAGCGGTTTTTTTTTATTGGCCGCAGGCTGCGATCTATTAAGGCCTAACGAAGAAGACATTGATGCATGGTCCCGGTCAAGGCAAATGGAAAAGCTCAATGAATTAGTGGCAAGCAGCCAAAAAGAAAACAGGCTGGTCGTAATTGATGCCGCCACACCAAAATCAATTCGGACGGCTTTAAGCTCATTTTCAAATATCATAATGCTGCCGCGCCCTCCGTTAGATCAAGATTTTCTAACCTTTTTACATAATCAATACATGATAATATGGAATGAGTTCAAGGATAAAGTAAAATAATGGACATGCTTTACGATATAACGGAAAAATACGCGGTAAGCGAGGAAGTTACCGAAAAAGCCGCTGATGAAGTATGTTTATTGGCTAATGAAGCATGCAGAAGGCTTGATATTTTCATCTCAAATCAGTTGGGAATAACAAGAAACTACGCGCAGCAGATGATACGCAATTCACAAATATCATCAGGAACCATAAAATTAAAACCATCATCTTCCGTATCTGAAGCCCAGGAATTTGTTATTAACATGCCGCCTGTGGAATCCCTCGATCTTGTGCCTGAAGACGTACCATTTGATGTCATCTACGAGGATGAACACATTATCGTGCTCGACAAACCGGCAGGCGTGGTAGTTCACCCTGCCCCCGGCAACTGGACGAAAACCCTCGTTCACGGGCTTCTATATCGTTATCCCGATATATCATGTAATAACACAGCGCGCCCGGGCATAGTGCACCGCCTTGACGCCGCAACTTCAGGACTTATGGTCGTAGCACGGGATTCAAGATCAATGGAAGGATTACAAAAGATGTTTCAAAATAGAGAAATTCATAAAACATACATTGCGCTCGTAAATGGTAATTTGAGAAAATCAGAAGGAGTCATTGACGCCCCCATTGCAAGGGATCCTAAAGACCGGTACAAGATGGCGGTAATAGGTGGAGGGCGCGATGCAGTGACGGAATTCCGGAAGCTTTGGTCAAATAAGGATTATTCTTTAGTTTTATGCC
>Ga0123353_10012700_pt1 | contig 12005 bp, 10 predicted proteins | sample TergutLab28metaG_3_FD_92763 | JGI IMG/M metagenome (GOLD analysis project Ga0123353, IMG submission 92763) | Labiotermes labralis P3 segment gut microbial communities from Petit-Saut dam, French Guiana - Lab288 P3 | ecosystem: Host-associated > Arthropoda: Insects > Digestive system > Gut ... | reverse complement strand
GGATTCAGGCTTCAGGAAGAGCAACCGAATGTCAACCCCGAAGTCCGAAGCCCGAAGTCCGAAGCCCCCATAAAACCGAAACGTCCGAAATACAAGGTCGGGATGCCGGTGCGTCATCGGGATTACGGTTTCGGTATCGTGCTGGCCATGACCGGTGGCAATGAAAAAATGGTGACCGTTGATTTCGAGGAAACCGTCGGTCGCCTGCAACTGCCGCTGCCGTGCAAGCTACTCAAGCCGGTCGAACAGGGGTTGGACGAGATTTTTTAAGGCGAAAATTGCACATCGGGCGGTGTAGTGAACGGCATTGACGCAGGCGTGTTGTCGTAATACAGTGGCTGCGGTGCCGAAGCCACTTGTGTTTGCTGATTCGAGTCGAGCAATGCCGGCATTTCATTGTTGAGATGACTTGGAGTGGCCAAAGCGAAGTCGGTTTGCACCCGGCTTGAGTTCCCCCCGGAAAGGGGTGGAATCAACACTCTCTCCGGTGACCGCTGGACTGCCATAAGTTGTTGAGAGTTGCCGCCGTAAGGAGTCCCGTCGGGTGGCGGTGTTTGCAACTGCATGAACGGGGATTGCGTCGGCTGCTGCATCGGTTGCAATGCCGGCGGTGTTGTTGTTGATGATGTTGTTGTTTGACGGAACGATTCTTGTTGCCCCCCGAATTGGGATTCGTCCGGACGTTGTATCGGTGTATACGAATCATCCCCGAATTGACGCCGGGGCATTGCGGATGAATCCGATTGCCATGAGCCGGTAACCGATGCAAGCTGTTGTTGCGGTTGTTGTTGATATTGCAAATGGTACTGTTCCGTCTGTGCATCTTGAGTCAGTGAAGGAACCGGCATCGGAGGAACCGGTAACATTGTCGGAACATCACCGCGATTTGCCGATGGCGGCTGCAAATCCTGCTGCTGAGGCATGCCGATCGGATAAATCGACGAATAACGCGACTCGGATGTTTCTGAAACAGCCTCGGTCAACCATGTCTGCTGTTGAATTTGTTGAAACTGCGCATTGATCGCCGTGACATCAATCGGCAATATCGAAATCAGGTATTGCGTTTCCGACATCAGCGGGATTTGTTGCGTGTTCGGTTGCGCAAGCGAGGCAAACAGATCGACATAAGGAATCACATCTCCCTGATTGGGCAAAAATATGACACAATGATTGTCGATGACCAGTAACGGCAGTCTCTGTTGTGATTGGTCGGATGCCGCGTACAGTTGAATACCCCGGTGATCAATCTGGAACGCAAAAGTCCCGTTGCGAAAATAGATGTCCGTATCGGGCGGACTGGCGTTTTCGGGAGAAATTTGCAGATTTGTTCCTTCCACAAGTCGACGAAAACCCGGCCATGCGACCAGCCCTTTGGCACTATACATCCTGCCTTTGGCATGTTCGAGTCGCAACGTATTCGTGTCTTTTGACTCACCGTAAAATCTCACCGAGTCCAGCATGATCTTGTCCGCCGTACCATCCAATCGGAATGACAATGATTTGCCTAACAACGAATCCAATGTGACGTTGAAAAATGCAGACTGGGTCAATTCGAGCGAACGGGTGCGATTTTTCTGTGGGTTGACGCTTTTTTCTGCGATGATGTTCCCGTTGAAACGGCTTTGTTGACCGAAAGCGGCGAAAAACGGATCAATGCCGGTCAATATGCGATTCGGGACTTCGTTGTCGCCGGACATGAATTGCACGTGGGTCAATGCCACAGGATGCCGCCAATGGGAGACGGCGAGTTGGAACGGTTTTGTATCGGACGGTTGATCGGCTTGTTGAAAAACCGCCAGGAAAGTTGCTTCTTCTTCGGCGGGGCGAAACTCAAAACAAGCGTTCGCGATCGTCATGCAATCCGGTTTCGGCGTTTGCGACTGTTGCAACGAATTGTCGGTTGTCTCCCATGTCGGCAACATTGGATAGCCCGACTTGCCATCCGTACAAAAGACATCAACGCCCCCGACAAACAACACCATCGGTTTAAGATCAACGCCGGTTTGGCTGCGACTTGCTTTTTTTTCGGGCTGTTTGGTCGCCAGTGCAAACAAGGTATCTTTGGCCTGTGGAAAAGCCGTGTCATAACAGGAAATTTTCGGGATTTCGCAGTGCAGATAGCGGGGCTGCTTGCCGAACAAATTGGAACAGGCAAAACCGAAGGAAGCGAACAACCCACGTTTGTAGGGCGTTCGTGTCCGGACGTCATCAAGAAATTTTGTTGGAGTTTCTTCTTGAAGCGACACAACACCGTCCTCTTCGTTTGCCTGTGACATCCAAGAGGGATCAATGGAATGCGGCATTTCGCCAAACCGTTCGATCAGTTCCCACTGCGGGATTTGCAGAAAAACCTCGTTGGTTTCCGGGTCAATCACCCGCATTTGCGAAAATCGCACCACACCGGGTGCCGGGAAACGAACACTTTCAATTTCAACCCGTTTGCCGAGCGTGTCGGTCAACAAAGCTTCCCAACCAGCCACTGTCCTGACCGAATGACGCGAACAACTCTTGGTCACAACGGCGAAAAGCAACGCCGGACCCAGCAGTAAGAAAACCAATAGCGTCAATAGCCGCCGTGTCTTGTCGTGTAATTTGAACATCCGTTTTCAATCTTGACATTCACGTATTCCAATGTGTGGCGAACATAAGAAATACAGAATCAACTTGCACATTGGTAAAGCATTGTGTATAAAATCCCTGATGTAATTTTTTTCGGCACAAATGTTTCTGAAAACAAAACAATTACTTGCTTTCTGCAAGATAACCAAATCGATTGCAAATAAACCCTGTTTTATTGTGACAATTGCTATTTCCTGAAAAACCGCTGTTTTGCGATTTTGCCGAAGGAACGATAAAACGCTTTCATTTCTTCGACGCTGTCGGAGCCGAATTTTTCCGTCAATACCGTGGCGATTTCCAATGCGACAACCGCTTCGAGTACAACACTCGCCGCCGGAACGGCACACACATCGCTGCGTTCGTAGGACGCCGTCGTTGGTTGCATCGTTTTCCAATCGACCGATGGAAGTGCCGCTTGAAGTGTTGCAATCGGCTTGAGTGCCGCCCGAATGATAATCGGTTCGCTATTCGTCATACCTGCTTCAATGCCGCCTGCATTGTTTGATGTCCGCGAAAAGCCAAACGACCGTGTATTCCATTGGTCAGCGTCGAACATAATCGGGTCATGCACATCTTGTCCAAATTGCCTTGCCGATTGAAAACCGGCTCCAATTTCGACCCCCTTGACGGACTGTACGGCCATGGCTGCCTGAGCCAAACGACCATCGAGTTTCAAATCCCACTGTGCATGTGTTCCCAATCCAAACGGCACACCGTCAACCCTTACTTCAACGATGCCACCCAGCGTTCCGCCATTTTCGCGGCATTGATCGACAAGTCGTTTGGCTTCCGCGTCACGATCAGGACAAAGCGAATAAAATTCGCTTTTGTTACGCCATTCGATGATTTTTTTCGCAGTATCATTCGCCTCACAGGGTGAGGCGACTAACCCGTCATTCGCCACTTTCTTTTTTTCGAGCGAAAGTTCTCCAATGGAAACAACATACGCAACGGTACAAATATCAAACTCGGCCAACAACAACTTCGCCAAGGCTCCGGCGGCGACAACGGCCGTCGTTCCCCGGGCACTGGCGCGTTCCAAAATCGGGCGGATTCCCGTATGATATTTCACCATCCCGGCCAAATCACCATGGCCCGGCCTGGGGGCGGTCAAGTCGGGCATATCATTGATTTTATAATCACGATTTTTAACCCAAAGCACGATCGGTGAACCAATGGTCACGTCATGCCAAACTCCGGTCAACACCTCAACCTCGTCTGTCTCGATTTTCTGACGTCCCCCGCGGCCGTAACCGCCTTGACGTCGCCGCAACTCACTGTCAATATAAGCTTTATCGACAGTGAGACCGGCTGGTAACGAGTCCAAAAGTGCGATGTGACCCTTTCCGTGTGATTCGCCTGCCGTCCAATATCTTATCATAACAATAATCTATTTGAGCAATGAGTCCATAGTTTTTATCAGTTCACATTTCATCGAGATTCTATCAAAAAAAACCTTTTGATACTATATGACTTTTGGAAAAATACACATTCTTTACCATGAATGCAGGGGGTTTGGCTGCTGCGAGAAATGTTTTGCCCTCATTCTTTCCCACCTTTTCAGGTTTTTACTCTTTCACCTTGTTTGACCAATTGGTATAATGAGTTGTGAAACATTTTCCGATAGAATTTTCAAAATATGTTGTGACACTTTCAGCCGAAATAACGTCGAACGGAAATCTTTTCATCATTGTTACATGAACAAAATTCAAATTATTCAAATCGAGGCTGCCTACGACAAAAAACGGTTTTTACAATTTCCGTGGTTATTGTACAAGAACGATCCGTATTGGATTCCAATGCTCCGAGGTGAGCAAAAGTCACTCGTCAATTACGTAAAGCACCCATTTTACGACCGAAATGAATGCCAAACTTTCCTGGCCGTCAAAAGTTCCGAGGTCGTGGGGCGAATCGCGGCAATTTTCAACCAGGGCCATGTCGAGCGATACAAGGAGAATATCGGTTTTTTCGGTTTTTTTGAGTCGATTGATGATACGGAAGTGTCGCACGGTCTTTTTGATGCAGCGTTTGATTGGCTCAAGAAAAAAGGCATGACCACCATGCGTGGGCCGGTCAATCCCTCACTCAACCACACATTAGGATTATTGATTGACGGTTTTGACTCAACTCCTTTTTTCATGATGACTTACAACCCGCCATATTACGAACGATTATTGGAGGAATACAGTTTTCGCAAGTCGCAGGACCTCTATTCCTTTTGGGGCAAAATCGACATGCTTCCAAAAATTCGCGAACGGTTCGTTCCGATGGCGAAAGTGATCGCCGAAAAGACCGGTGCCGTTGTCCGGCCTCTTGATCGCCGGAATTTTTCCCGCGATGTCGAACTGTTCCTGAATATTTACAACCGTTCGCTGACCAATACCTGGGGGTTTGTCCCCATGTCGGAAGCGGAATTAAAAACCATGACCACCAGCCTGAAACATCTGATTGTTCCGGAACTTGCGGTTGGCGTCGAAATCAACGGTCAGTTGGTCGGTGCCGCCTTTGGTTTGCCGGATTACAACCCGCGTATCCGGGAAATCAACGGTCGTCTGTTCCCCTGGGGTTTCCTGAAATTGTTACGTCACAAAGACCAAATCAAACGCATCCGGATTCTCAGCACGAATGTGCTACCCGAATACCAGATGCACGGACTGGCTCTGCTTTTGCTCGAAGGTCTTGTCCCGAAAGCGATTGAATCGGGTATCCAAGAGGCGGAATTTTCCTGGGTTCTGGAATCGAATCGTTTTTCCCGTGGTAGTCTCGAAAAAGGCGGAGCCATACGCAACAAAACGTTCCGCATTTACGATTACCCGGAAGTCGGACGGGATTCACTCGCTTTGCTCGGTCAATAATGTCTGTTCCTCATGTCACCCTTTGATTTTTAAGCCAAAATCGTTCATTGTGACCATTCAAGAAGTAACCACACAAAAGCAACTGAACCAGTTCGTCGATTTTCCCTGGCAAATTTACCGGGAAGACCCGAACTGGGTTCCGCCGCTGAAATGGGATGTCAAGGCCACACTCAATCCGAAAAAGCACCCGTTTTTTCAACATGGGGATGCGGCGAAGTTTGTTGCCGTCCAAGACGGGCAAGTCGTTGGGCGCATTCTGGCTTCCGACGACCCGCGATATAATGAACAAAACCACTCGAATTTGGGAAATTTCGGTTTTTTTGAATCGATCAACGATCCCGAAGTGGCGGGAGCCTTGTTTGAACGCGCCGCCGCTTGGGTTCGTAACAAGGGACGCGACTCGATCATGGGACCGGTCACGTTTTCGACCAATTACGAGTGCGGAACACTGATCGATGGTTTCGAGATGCCGCCGCGAATCATGATGCCACACAACCCAGCCTATTATCCCGCATTAATCGAAGGCTGGGGGTTCACCAAAGACAAAGATCTGTACGCGTGGTGGTTTGAAGACCCTTATGACATCGTCCTGAAATGGCAACCCTTGATGGCTCGTGTGGCATCAAGGAATGCGGACATTACCATTCGACCGTTTTCACGAAAGCACTTCGCGAGGGATGTGGAACGTTGTATCCGGATTTATGACCACGCCCGTAAAAACTGGTGGTGGGCCTGTGTTGAGCTGACCGAACCGGAAATTCATTTTTTTGCGAAACAATTGAGCTTGTTCGCCGATGAAAAGATGGTTCTTATTGCCGAGAAAGATGGGCAACCGATCGGTTTTTCGATTACCGTACCCGATTTGAATGAAGCGATCAAGCCTCTCAACGGTCGCCTGACCCGGTGGGGAATGCCTGTTGGATTGTGGCGGTTATTTTGGCGATTGAAAAAGATCGACACGGCACGAATGATGGTCTTGTGTGTCTTGCCGGAGTATCGCCGACGGGGTGTCGCCGAGCGTTTGATTTTAGACACGCTGAACTATGGAAAAAACACAAAGCAATTCAAAGCCGGTGAACTGAGTTGGACCGACGAGGATAACGACAAGGTCAATCGCATTATTGAGCGTATCGGCGCGCATCGATATAAAACCTATCGCGTTTATAAGAAAAAATTGTGAGGCATGAGGAAGGGTCGTCTTGGGGATACCGCCGAAATGTCTTGTGAAAGTTGCGATTTGAGGTAAAATGTCGATCAAGTTTCCAATCATTATGAAAATCAGGATTGTTTCCGCGACATGATTAATAAAGAAATCGTCATTACCGGCATGGGGGTCTTGAGTCCCATTGGCAACGACTTGGATACCTATTGGCAGGCCTTGTGTGAGGGACGGAGCGGCGTGTCGGTCGTTGAGACGTTTGAGTCGGGGCATGCGCCGTTGTTCGGCAGCGTCGTACCGGACATTCGGGCAAAAGATTTCGTCAAACCTCGGAAAAACATCAAAAACATGAGTCGCGACATTCAGCTTGGCTACATCGCCTCGTTGCACGCAATTGAAAATGCCGGACTTGCCGTCAACTGCGAATCTCCGACGATTGATCCCGACCGGTTTGGAATCGTGTTCGGATCGGACCTGATCGGGTTGGAACTCGACGAACTGGTGGATGCGTTCCAAACCTGCAAAATTGACAATCGAATCGAGTTTTCGCTTTGGGGTTCCGACGCACTTCCGAAAATCTTTCCGCTTTGGATGCTGAAATACCTGCCGAACCTCGTCGCCGGGCAGTTGGCCATCGCCATTGATGCCCGCGGGCCGAACAACACGGTCACATTGCGACGCAGTTCGAGTCTTTCGGCCATTACCGAAGCGGTACGAACCATTGAACGTGGCCAAGCCGACGTCATGGTTTGCGGTGGGGTTGGCAATCGGATCAACCCGGTTTTCCTTGCCAGGGGGCGAACCTACAACCTTGCCCCGACAACGGGTAACCCGACTGCGCAACCGCGTCCTTACGACGCCGACCGTCAGGGAACCGTACTTGGTGAGGGTTCCGGCTCTTTGGTTATCGAAGCTCGTACCACCGCCGAAGCTCGAGGTGCAAAACCCTTTGCACGAATCATCGGTTTTGCCCAGACATTTGAACCTGCCATGTACGAAAAGCCGATTACCGGCCAGAGTATCCGCGCGGCCATCCGCCGGGCGATGCAGGATGCCGATTGTACGCCGGACGAATTGAGCCACGTCAACGCCGACGGAATGGGGGCTATTTGGGAAGACCGTGTCGAAGCCGAGGCCATCCGCGACGAATTGGGTGATGTGCCCGTCACGGCACCCAAGGGACATTTCGGCGATTTGGGCGGCGGTTCCGGGACAATCGAGCTGGTCGCTTCGGTGATTGGCCTGCAAAAAGGACTGATTCCTCCGACGCTCAATTATGAAAGCCCCGATAAAAACTGCCCGATCAATGTTGTGTATGGTTCGCCGCAACCCACTTCCAAGACGCGCGTTTTGACGCTCAACAACACGCGAGCCGGGCGATCAAATGCGATGATTATCGAAAAAATCTGATTCCTCAAGGGGGTGAGCGACGAGGGATAAGGGATTGTGGTTCCCCTGATCGAAAATTCCATCTCAAGGCAGGGTTGGCTTGAAATTGAGAATTTGAACTTGTAGAATGAATATGTTCGGTTTTTTTCCGGGATTATTGTCCCGATAATTTTGAATGATCCTTTGTTTTTCACTATCCAACAACTGGGAGATTGATTATGTCCAATGTCACACGACGCGGTTTTGTCGCCACAGCTTCGACACTCGGAGCTGCGGTTGGTTCGTTACTTCATTCCACGGGCAACTCGTCGCCGAATGCCCTGGCAGCTCCGGCACTTGCCCCCAATGATGCCGCCGCCATCAAATATTTCCCGAACGGTTTCCCGCGATGCAAGCTGGGTAAAACCGGCATCGAAACATCCATCCTCGGTATGGGGACGGGCATGAGTAGTGGTAATCCCTATTATAATATGGGAGAAGCCGCTTTCATCGAATTGATGCACACGGCTTTCGATCAGGGGGTGCGCTACATTGATACGGCGCAAAGCTACCGGACACATGTGTATGTTCAACACGCCCTGCGCGGTTGGAAACGCGAAGATTTTTTCCTATTGACCAAAACTTTTTCATCGACCGAAGAATTGGTCAGAGCGGATGTTGAACGTTACTTGTACGAATTGGAAACAAAATACCTCGACACGGTGCTCATGCACTGCACGACGAACAACCGCTGGCCCGAAGAACGTGCCGGAGCTTGGAAAGCACTCCAGAATGAAAAAAAAGCCGGGCGAGTGCGTGCCATCGGCATTTCTTGCCACTCGCTGGACGCTGTTAAAAAATGTCTGGAGGTCGATGAACTTGATGTCGTACTTGTTCGTATCAATCCTTTCGGTAAAAATTTCGCCATGGACGACGACACGGACAAGGTTGTGCCGGTTATCAAGGCCCTGCATGAAAAAGGCGTTGGTATTCTCGGCATGAAAATTTTCGGCGAAGGCCGCTGCACCGAAGCGTCGCAACGCCGCGAATCGCTCGAATTCATCGCCAAACTGGGTTGCGTCGATGCCATGACCATCGGCTTCACCAAAATCCCGGAAGTCCACGAAACGCTCGGCATGTTGGCCGAAATCCACGGGAAATAGTGATTGGTAGAACGGAAAGAAGGTAAACAATGTCGCCAACTATTTCCATGTTTTGTGGTATCCTCATTCGGATGTTTTGGGAGCAAGGCGAACCGCATCACTTACCCCATATCCATGCGGTCTACCAGGGTGAAAGTGCCGTATTCAGCATTCCTGAAGGGGAAATTCTTGCCGGAACCATGCCAAGACGCCAAACAAAGATGATCCAAGGCTGGATTGCCCAATATGAAGAAGAATTGTTGGCAGACTGGATGCTGGCAATCAATAATGAACAACTTTTCAGAATCCCGCCGTTACCTTAAAATGGACGACATCCTTGTAGGTCAAAGACCGATGAATCCTCGCGTTGTGGCCGTCGTGCCGAACGACGATTACACATTGTTGTTGACGTTCAGCAACGGCGAGGTCAAGCGGTACGACATGAAACCGTTGCTTGATAAGGGCGTGTTTTGCGAATTGCAGAATATCGGATATTTCCGTTGTGTCCGTGTTGATCGGGATGGTTTCGGAACGGTGGAATGGCCTCACGAACAAGACATCTGCCCCGACACGCTTTATTTGTTCAGCGAACCGGTGGATGCCCTTGCCAGTGAACTGTAGTTGCATTCGCCCTGCTTGATCAAAAAAAATTCGTGTTGACTTGCCAATAGCGACAACAATCAAACAAAACATGAAAATAGCCTATTTTGACTGCATTTCCGGAATCAGCGGCGACATGACGCTTGGGGCGTTGGTCGATGCTGGGGTGCCGCTCGAAGCGATCGACCGGGCGATTCAATCGCTGGGCGTGCCGGGCTTAAAGCTTGAGGCAGAAACCGTACAACGCCATGCAATGCGTGCATTGCGCGTCCATGTGCGATGTCCGCACGAACATGCGCATCGGCATTTGAGCGACATCCTTGTGATGATCGACACCGCGAAAAATGCCGGTGCCTTGACGCCGAACGCCGCTGAACTGGCCGGAAATTTCTTCAGAAAACTCGCCGAAGCCGAAGCAAAGGTGCATGGCACGGACATCGAAAGCGTTCATTTTCACGAAGTGGGTGCCGCCGATTCCATCGCCGATATTGTCGGTGCGGCAGTCGGATTGGATTACCTGCAACTTGACGCGGTTTTCGCTTCGGCGGTTCCGACCGGCACCGGTACGATCAAAATTGTGCATGGGACATGCAGTGTCCCCGCTCCTGCGACGGCGGAACTGCTCAAAGGCGTACTGATTGCCGCATCGGATGTACCATTCGAACTGACGACACCAACCGGAGCCGCGATTCTCGCAACGACCGTCAGAGCCTTTATCCCGTTGCCTGCGATGACCGTCACAAAGATCGGTTGCGGTGCAGGGGGGCGTGATTTGCCAAACCAGGCGAATTTGCTCCGATTGATGCTCGGCGAAACGGACAACATTGACGAACATGCGCACGATCACGGACACCATCATCATGCCGGTGAACATGGGCATGACCATTCGCACGATCACGAACATGAGCATCATCACGACGGACATGTCCATGAACACGGACACGGATGTTGCGGCGGCGGCAAAAAACTGCGTTCGGAATACGATCACGACGAAATTGTTTGGGTGCTGGAAACGAACCTCGACGATATGACCGGCGAAATGATCGGTTATTGCATTGAAAAACTCTGGCATGCCGGACCGCTTGACGTTTACACGACTGCGATTCAAATGAAAAAGCAGCGGCCGGGCGTCAAATTGACTGTGTTGTGTCGCGGCGAACAGATCGGACAAATGGAAGCGATCTTGTTTGAGCACACAACGACGCTCGGCACACGACGCGTTCCGGCATTGCGGGATGTTTTGCATCGCGAAAAAGCAAGCGTTGAAACACGTTGGGGAGCCATCGTCGGCAAAACGGCGATCCTGCCCGATGGAACAAAACGCTTTGCACCGGAATTTGAGTCAGCCAAACACATCGCCGAAGCCAACAACGTGACGCTTGACGAGGTTTACACGGCGGCAAAAGCGGCGTTCCAACAGGCGGACGGCGAAGCCTTATGACCGGCGAATTTTCCCGCGAGGTAATCGACCGTTGGCATTGGATTTTGGCCAGTGCGTCGCCGAGACGCCGACAATTGCTTACCGAAGCCGGGTTTGGTTTTGATGTCATTTCGGCTTCGGACACGGCGGAAGACGCCATTCGTGTCGGCGAAACACCGGCACAATATGTTATGCGGCTTGCCCGACAAAAGGCCGATGATGTGGCGGGGTTGATTCGTCGCGGTGAAATCGCATTCGCTGATGCGGTGCAGCGTCCGGTGGTTGTCATTGGTTGCGATACGGTGGCCGTGTGTCACGGTGAAATACTCGGGAAACCGCAAAACATCGATGATGCCCGGCGCATGTTGCGACTGCTCGGCGGCAATCGGCATGAAGCCTTGAGTGGTTTGTGCCTGATCAATACGGCAACGGGCGGAACAACGTTTGTCGAAACGGACAGCACGGTTTTGTACATGCACGCGATGTCCGATGAGTCGCTTGAAGCATATTTGGTTTCGAACCAATGGGAAGGCAAGGCCGGTGCCTTCGGGTATCAAGATGGTCTTGATTGGCTCGAAATCGTCGAGGGCAGCGAATCAAACGTCGTCGGTCTGCCGCTTGAATTGTTGGAAAAAATGATTTGTAACCTTTCATGAGAATTCGGTTCTTGCAGCAGTAATCACTAAGGGAAAAGGCAGTGGTGGTGGTAATCCATGTTACTAAGGGAGGACATGAAGATACTTTTACCCTTAGTAACCTGCGAAAATCGCCCTCAGACATACCCTTAGTCACTTCTCTGAAAACTAACAACCAACAACAAAAACTAACAACTCCATTGTTAT
>Ga0123353_10012699_pt1 | contig 12005 bp, 9 predicted proteins | sample TergutLab28metaG_3_FD_92763 | JGI IMG/M metagenome (GOLD analysis project Ga0123353, IMG submission 92763) | Labiotermes labralis P3 segment gut microbial communities from Petit-Saut dam, French Guiana - Lab288 P3 | ecosystem: Host-associated > Arthropoda: Insects > Digestive system > Gut ... | reverse complement strand
TGCACAGGTGCGTCTGCGAGAGCGTCCGCGCGTCAATCACGGCGCCGGGGCTGGTGGTGTTGTTGCCCCAGTAGAGGGCGTGGCCGGTGCCGTCGGGGTTGCAGACCCAGAGGCCTTGGGCGTCGCCGAAGTTGCGGTCAATGTACTCCCAGCGGTCGTAGAGGATGCGGCCGTCGGGCATGACGGAGGCGTGACCCTCGAAGAGCGTGGAGCGACCGATCTGGTGGATGTTCGCGCCGTCGGGCTTCATGCGGTAGAGGTTGCACATGATGTGGCGGTTGCACATGCAATATTTCGGCTCGCGCGTGCTGGAGAAGAGGATGTCGCCGTCGGGCAGCCAGATGGGGTCAATGTCGGAGACCTCCTTGGCGAAGGTCAGTTGCTTGGGTTCGCCGCCGGGGAGGGGCATGGTGTAGATGTGGTAGCCGCCGTCTTTGCCTTTGCGCATGGAGAAGACGACTTGCTTGGCATCGAAGTCAATGTCGGGGTCGCGCACGGTCGCGCCTTTGCCGGGGTCGAACAGCGTGGTGACGGCGCCGCTCTTCACGTCAAGCAGTTTCAGTGCGCCCTCGGTGTCGTAACTGCCCGTGTTGATTTCGCCCGGCTGGAACAGCGTGGCCGTGTTGTGGTGGTCGGGGCGGTACTGCTTGCGCGTCGTGAACAGGATAGGCGACTGGTTCACAATCGGGTTCAACGTGACCAACGCCTTGCGCTGGAATGCCGGGAGGGCCGCAGTGTCAGCGGTTCCCGAGAGTTCCGCCAGCAACGCTTGCGCAGGGTATTCCGGGAAACGCCCGCCAAGCTCCGTGATGGCCGCGCGGGTCGGGTCGAGGATTTTGTCGAACAGTGCGCGGGCACGCTTCGTGTCGCGCGCTTGCGTCAGGACCTCGTCAACAACGCCTTGGCAAATGATATGGTCGAGCGTGATATGCCCCCAGCTTCCCGTCTCACGGTCCACCACACGGAAATAGATGGGCTTGCCCACATATTCTTTCGCGTCCCACGTGCGCACGTGCATCTGCTGCGAATTCTCCCCTCGCGCGAACAGCACCTCGCGGTCTTCGTCGAGCGTACAGAGCGCGACATACACGCCGTTCCCTTTGCCGCCGCCGACGCGCAGACGGATTTCAGGCGACGACAGCACGACGACCGGCGACTCGATGACGCCCGTGAAGCCATCGTTCGGGCGGTCGTCCTGCGCCTCCAGCGTCGAGAGGAACCACGTGCCAGACTTGGGGTACGGGTTACCCGTGTGATGTTCCTTGTCGCGGTCCGACACGACCTTCCCGAACGCCCCCTCGGCAATCCTCCACCCCTGCAAACCGCCCAACTCAAAATCAAATTTGACTTCCGCCGCGCCACAGCAGAACGCAGACAGGACAAAACCAAAAAACAGATTTAAACGTTTCATGGTATTCAGGATGACATAAAAACGGGGCGGTGTCAAGAACGAGTCAGGAACACCCGGCGCCAACAAGGGTGGGTGTTTCATGCCGTTTCCGTATTGCGCTTATGGAGCAGCGGGTACTGGCGATGGCTCTTTAGGAGGTGTTTTTATTGCTTTCACAGCATTCGTGCTGGCGGAAATAATTTTCATGACCTCCGCTTTCCATTGCTCGAATTCTTTTCCGTGTTCTGTTTCCTTTTCGACATTCTCGAATTGTTTAATGGACTTTGCGTATTCTACATTTGTGATTTGCAACCCAACAAAAGTATCTATTGCAGTTGCACTAATTATCGGCATAAAAACACGCACTTCTGTCACATCATCTTGCCATATCGCCATACCATGTTCTGGGGTCTCCCCCATCAAATAAGTTTTATGTGGTTTGCCATAATTCCGAGCCATGCGCTTCATGAGATCATGCCGTTCAGGGATGGCCATTTTCTCTCCTCCAGTTGTGAAACTTACGCCAACAAGCAAACCATCTTTAAAGCTATACATAACGGTATATGGCATTTTATCCGATGGTTCTTCCATGAGCCCTTCTTGCGGCATATCTGGATTTGGTTTTAAATCAACGCCTGGATCAGAGAAAAAATTCAAAATCTCCGCCTTGGGGCGTAGAGCAATCACGGAACGCCAGTTCATCCCGAGATGAATCTTCTCAAAGCCCTGCGGCATCAAGTTATCGTTTGTCCCGTCCGCAAAAACGGACACCACGCACAAACAGACAAATGTAATGTATTTCATAATCATTCCTCATTATTGGTTTGATGGTTTAAGGAGTCCATGTTCTTGTTTATTCTCTATGTTATCCAGAATGGTTCCTACGGGTGTTTTGTTGGCGGCTGGCGGCTCGGGATATGGAAGCCGGAGGATTTCATTTTTCTCCAGCCGCTCCTTCATGGCTTGCCATCGCTTAGGATCGGGTGATGTTTTGATGAGTTTTTCAACCTCCCGTAAGAAAACTTCTTTGCCGTGAATCCGTCCTGTTACATATTCAAGCGCGAGGGCTTCAAACGTTCCATCTTTACTTTTAGTCAGACGATCTACGCATTGACGCAAGGGAACGTCTTTCATCCTTATCAATGCATCCCCCATAGGACCTAGGCGGAGAGCGACCGTTCTTCCTCCTCCAGCCATCCCCTGTAAAAAAAGAACTTGCTTGGAATATCTCCAGATGGCATTATCCAGAAAGAACTGGACGACATTCGTGGAGCCAATCTCCGTAAGTTTCCGCACGACCTCCTGCATATCATATAGGGCGCGAATGTCATCGTCCCGCATATATCCTTTCAGCTTCTCAAGCAGGGCAATTTCCTCCTCTCTCTTGTCCTGCGTTTGCTTTAACATATCCTGTCCATGCAACATTGCTTCGCAAAAAAATACGCTTACTAAAACAAGATACCTTGCGAAGAAAAAGTATGTTTTCATCATTTTTCCTTTCTACGGAGGAGGAGGAGAAAGAGGGCGATGGTGTGTGCCTTTGTCATGGTGTGTCCCCTTTTACTTGCCATCTTTGATTTTCGCCTGCCAGAACGCTTTCTCTTGCGCCCGTGTCATGTTCTTGGGGGCAGGCTCGTTGAAAATGGTACTGAAAACGAGTGATGCAGACCCCGCAATGGCCTCGTTCGGGCTGTCAAACAGATGGATGTTCCTTTTTGCGTCAAGCTGTTGAAAAATAGGAATATCCTCCTGCGCTTGTGCTTTAATCGCATCAAGGTCTCCTGTACCGTACGGAAAGTGCAGAATTGAGCGCAATCGCCATAACGCCTTTTCAGCTTGTTCGCCTTTGCCATTGGCGATTTTCAGGAAGTAAGGGAGCGTGATGGATGGCGGCGTCCCGAGACGACACATGTGTTTAAATGTCCACTCGTCATCCACGTGGCGCGTGACGATGTGTGTGGTGACAATCCGCACCACATCATCGTACAAGCTCACATTCCCGCCGAAAAAATTCACACGGGTGCCGGAATTGTCTGGCTCGGAATTCAGATAGGCGAGCGCAAACGGACGGTGCTTACGGTCCTGAACATCTTGGATAAGGCGTGTCGCAAGCTCCTGTGGGTCACGTTGCTCTAGCTTCTCATAGTCTATGATGGCGGTAATGAATGTTGTGCAGGATTCTATTTTTCCAAACATGGACAATTCTTCTGAACTTCCACGACGTGGCGGCCATACGGAACATATACTCAACGGCAATTTAACACCATCATCCTGTTTCGTCCCCAAAACAATGCATTCCTTGGCTTGAAGCTCGGAGGCCAGGCGTGGCAGACCCCAATACCTATCATCGTCCGATATAATCACGGGGACACGCTGTTGCGGCTTGTATTGCCCTTTCATCGTTGATGTAACGAGAAAGGTGACGTTTGTACCATCAACGGCAAACGTCCCCTTTACGATGGCGTCCGCCTGCCGGACACACGTTCCCTCGGAAGGGACAAGTATCTGCATGGCCGATGTATTCAGTATTCCCAAACCGATTAATACGGTAATGGTAAGAGCGAGTTTAGTTTTCACTTTGGCTTTCCTTTCCGTTAATCATCCCGTTTGATATTCGCATAACGTCGCCCGAATTGTGAACTAAATAAAGGGCGTGAGCCTTCATTGCCCACGCCCTTCTCGGGTTAACCCTTGCGACAGCGCAACGTGATTTGCGCGGTGGCAACGTCTCCTCAGATGTCCACGTTGACTTTGATGTCTTCGGTGTCGGTGGAGGTGGAGACTATTTCCTCTTCGACCTTGACCGCAACCTCTTGGGTGGTGGGGAGGTAACGGTAGTACACCATCAGCTGGAGTGCAGCGAGGCAGGTGTCCATCACGGGGCGGTCGGAGTGGTTGTCCTTGTTCTCCCACCAGCCGATGTCCTGGTCTTTGCCCGCCATGTCCTTGATGGCGGCTTTCTGTATCTTCTGCTCGGCGACGTAAACGGTCTTCATCTCGTTGTTCCACTTCTGCCAGAGCGGGCTGGTGGGTGGGTAGGCGTGGAACTTGGCCTGCGTGGCGTAGTAGTAGTAATACTGCGGGCTATTGTTGTGGCTCTTGGCGTTGTTCTCCTTCTCGGCGAAGCTGGGCTTCCACGATTGCATCTGGTCGAGGGAGAGCTTGACCTCGCGGGCATCCGCCGCGCCCAGGAGCTGCATGCACAGGGTGCCGACCGCGGTCATGCCCGCAAGGTCGGGGCCGACGTAGCCGAAGCCGCCGCTCGGGGCGGCGTTGCCCTTGAATCCACCGATCGCCTTCTTTATCGCGGTGTCCAGCCCGCTGGCCTGCAGCTTGGCGAGCTTGGCGGCTTTGAGCGCCTGCGCGCACCAGCCCATGTAGGAGGTGTCGTTGCGGTAATTGCCTTCCGCGCTGGGGCCGGGGTTCATGTTGTAGTCCCAGCCGCCTTGGGGGGTCTGGCCCTTGATGATGGGTACGAGGGCTTTCTCCGCGACCGCCTTGACGTTGGGGTTCATCGTCATGCCGTAGGCCTCGGCAAGCGCGTAGGTGGCGATGGGGTGCGCGTAGTGGTGGTTGTCCATCCCCTCAAAGCGCCCGTCCGCGCGCTGCTTGGAGATGAGGTACTCCAGCGCCTTCTGGATCGTGTCGCCGAACTCCTCGGAGTCGCCGGGTTTTTCGCCGTGCGCGAGGAACGTGAGTACCGCAAGGCCGGTCATGGCAGGCTTGTTTTTATCCCAGGAGCCGTCGGCTTTCTGATTGAGCTTGAGCCAGCGCAAGGCACGCATGACGGCATCCTCGGTCTTCTGGTCGCCGCCGAAACGCGCCATCTTGGAGCCGCGGGTTCCGGCGTTGCGGGAGTCGCCGTAGATACCTTTGAGGATGACGGGGCTCTTGACCACCTGCACCGCGTCGAAGGCCTGCGGCTGGGGGCTGTAGGCTGTCGGGCGGTCCACGGGGTTGACGACATCCACGTTCGGGGCATCAATCTCAACGTCAACGGTCATGTCGTCGGGGCGTTCCGGCGGCGGCTCGTAGTCTTCCGGCTCCTGGAGGTCTTGGACGGTCTCCAGGTCCATGATTTCCGTTTCGATGATGCGGTCTGAGCTGCCGTCGCCGGAGCCCAGCAAGACCATCAGGCCCACGATCATCGCCGGCAGCGCGATGGCCGACAGCGGCGCGGAGAGGCGTTGCAGCTCGATTATCGCGGCCTTGTATTCCCGTGACTGGCGCGGTGCGCGCAGCCCGGCACTCATGCGGCGGAGGCGGGTCCAGTAACCCTCCTCCGTATATCTCGCGGCCACAGCCGAGAGTTGGGCGTCAATCATGTCGCCCACACTTTTATTATTTCCACTCATGTTTTGACCCTCTGTTTATTGTCTAGCCAGTCTTCACAGACTGAAGATTGAGATGCTCGTGAGCCCGTGCTTGCTGCACAGGTCCAACGCCTGCACCAGCAGCCCGTGCAGCGCATCCTTGGTGCATTTGATAAGGACCATGGCCGTCGTGCTGAACTTGGCGACTCGTTCAATCTGGCGGTCGAGGTCTCCGAGGCGCATGGGGCGACCGTTGAAGACGAACCCCTGCGGCTCGACGATGATGGTAGTCGTCTCGGGCTGCTTGTCCGGTATGGCCCTGCTGTCCGGCGCAGGGCGGTTGACGTTCAGCCGCGAGAGGATGTCCTCCTGCTTGAGCGTGACCACGAAGAAAATGAGCAGCTGGAACACGACGTCAATCATCGGCGTCATGTCCAGCTTCGGGGTGTCGTTCTTCATGGGTTTGCGTTTGTATGCCATAGTGTGAACCCTCTTTCCGTAACCCTAGTCTTGTACCTTTTTCTCCTGAACCGCGACGAACGAGAGTTTCCAGACACCCACCTCCGTGCAGACATCCATCACGCGCTTGACATGCTCGTGCGGTGCGCGGCGGTCTGCGCGGATCAGGATGGGGAACTCGTTCCCCAGCCTGTTCACGCGGTTCTGGATAATCGTCCTGAGCAAACTCTCCGAGAGGGTCGCGTTGTGAATCGAGATGCGGCCGTTCCGGGCGACTTCGATCTCCAGCGTGGTCGGCGGCATCTTGTCAGCGGTGATCGTCTCGCCGTGCTTGCCGTCCTCCAGGATGATATCCGGGTTGAGGTCGGACGTCATCTTGAGCGTCACCACGAAGAAGATGATGAGCTGGAACACGATGTCAATCATCGGCGTCATGTCAACATCGCATCCGTCTGATCTAGCTTTCCTGGCCATTAGGCATTCTCCCCCGTCAATCAGTCATTCACGACTTCGACGTTACGCAGGTCCTTGACCAGCTCCATCGTCATGGCCTGCATCCGCAGGATGAGGCGGTTGGCGTTGTTACGGATGCCGAAGTAACACGCGATCGCGGGGATGGCCACCATGAGGCCGGCCGCCGTCGTCCACAGCGAGAACGAGATGGTCAAGGCCAGCGCGCCGATGTCGGGCGCGCCCGTGCCCAGCGACTTGAACGCCAGAATCATGCCGACGACCGTGCCGAGCAAGCCGACCATGGGCGAGATGTTCGCGCACACGGAAATCCACGTCAGGCGCTGCATGATGCGCTCCGTCTCCAGGTCCGCGGCCGCGCCGATGGACTCCTGGATCACGTCGAAGCCCTCCTCCACGTGCGAGAAACCTGCGGTCAGGATGTTGGCCATCGGCCCCGGCTCCGACTCGCACACCTTCAGCGCCTTGATGACGTCGCCCTCGGCCATCGCGGCCTTGACGTTCGAGACGAGGCTCTGCGGCATAATCTTCTGCGGGCGGATCATGATCGAGCAGTCCACGACGAAGTAAATCACGATGCCGCCGACACCGAACAGCGAAAGCCAAATGAGGGTGGCGACCGAGCCGGAACCGAATATGATGGCCCAGAAACCGTCATTCTTCTTCGCTTGCTTGCTGGCGGGCGCGGCGCCGCCCTCCGCTTGCTCCAGTTTCGCCTCGGGCGCGGCGCCCTCCGCGGCATCCTGCGCATAAGCCAACCCACCCGCCAGCATCCCGGCAGACAACACAGCCGTCATCAGTAACTTCTTCATCGTCTATACCTTTACCTTCTTTTCTCGTTATGCCAGCCGCTCTGGGCCGGCAACCATTTGTTCACACATCGTCATTCCTAAAACCAAAATCCACTCGCGTGCCCCTACTGCTTGCTCGCCCACTCGGTCCCTGGGAAATCGCGTTTCAGCTCGGTGCGGAAGCTGTCCGCGCGCGGGGTCTGGCCGATTTTCTCGAAAGATTTCGCCGCCTTGTAGAGGGCCTCCGGCAACACAGCCTTCTCGTTGGCATACAGCGTGACCACGCGCAGGTAGCCGTCGCGCAACGCTTTCTTGGCGTTATCGTTGGTGTCGCCCGTGGCCATAATCAGGTCGCCGCGCATGATGAGCGCGGAAGCGGAGGCGATGCGATCGCCGCTCTTGATGGCCCTGGTCATGAGGTCCTCGACCTTGGAAATGCTCCCCTTCTTCAGGAGCGCCTGCCAGTAGATGGGCGCGAAATCGCCGATATAGGCGGCAGAGGGGTCGGACCGGATCACGGCCTCGCAGACTTTGATGGCCTCGTCGGTCTTGCCGTCCTTCAGGTACGCGTCGGCGAGGAGGCGGGTGGCGGGCTTGTCCCAGTTGAGCATGAGGTAGTCGGTGCTGACTTTCAGGAGAGCCGGGATGGCGGCGGGGACATTGCCATCGCGCATCAGCTGCTCTGCATCGGTCAGTGCCTTCGGTTTCGGGACCTTCACCTCATGGACATCGGCAACCGGCACTTCCACGATCACGGTTCCCGTCGCGACCTCATAGACCTTCTCACGGACTTTCCATTTGAGTTCGCCTGCGGCCTCCGTGCCATTCATCCTGACGATTGTCCCCTTGATCTGCCCGAAGGCGGCGCCCGCCACCAACACGGAAACGACCAACGCCACTGCTCCTGTCTGTCTGCTCATACTCATCTCGTTTACTCCTTAATAAATGGTTTTGGGGATTTGCCTCACATCCCGATTTTCGCTTGGTTTATCCAGTTCTGCACATCCGTGCGGTAACGCCCGGCGGGGAAAAGCCGCAGGTAGTTCTCGCCGCCCTCAATCACCTCCACGTTCGCCTTGTGCTCCAGCATGAGCGGGATGACATAGAAGAACGCTTTCTCCAGCACGACGGGGAAACGGATGTTTTCGGGGTCTTGGGCGATGTTGTCGAGCGCCACGATAGCTTTGCCGCGGCTCTCCGCCGGGTTGCGCCCGAGCTTTTTGTCGGCCTCCATCTGGCGGATATAGACCTCGCCCGTCTTGAGGTCAAGCTCTTTCTGGAGTTCCGGCTTGCCCTCGCCTTGGCGCCTGACCACGCGGAGCGCGTCCACAGCCATGTTGAACAGGAGCGTGCGCTCCTTGTCGTTCTTCTCGACCATACCCTCCTCGCTGGCCACGTCCACCAGCAAGTAGTTCGCCTCCACCATCAGCTGCGACTTGGCGTATTCCTTGATGAACTCGTTCAGGAGCTTGCGGGAGTCGGTGTAACGCTTCTGCGCGGCGAGCGTGCGCGCGCGCCCCAGCTTCGCCACGGCGGTCATCGCCGCGTCTTTCGTGAGCGACATCGCCTTGTCGTAGCCCACCAGGGCGAGGTCGTACTCCCGTGCCTCCTTCAGCGCCTTCGCGGCGGCCATGTACTGCCCTTCCGTGTAGGTGACGCCGGACGCGAACATCTGGCGGTACCGTGCGATGCCCTCGGCGCGGAGGCCCATCTCGATGAGGCTGGCCGCCAGCATCGGCACGGAGTTCTTCGCCTCGTCGGAGCCGGGGTGCTCCTTGTTCAGCTTGTCCAACGCCTTCTGCGCCTCCTCCACATTCTGAAGGATGGTGTGGAGCGTGCCGATCTGCAGCTGCGCCCGTGGCGCGTAGTCGCCTTTCGGGTACAGCTTCACATAGTCCTCGAACGCCGCGATGGAGGTCTTGCGGAACTCCGAGACCTTGTCGGGCGGGTGCTGCATCTGCGCGAAGCAGACCGCGCGGGAGAACACGGCCAGCTCCTTGATTTTGTCGTTGCGCTGTTTCTCGTCCGCGTTCATCTGATAATCGTTCGGCGCGTCGGTCAGGCACTTGATCACGTCGGTCAGCCCGGCGACGGCCTTGACCAGCCACGCGGCCGCGTCGGCCTGCGCGGTCGCCGACGGCTCCTGCGCCTCGGCGGCCTCAGCCCCGGCCTCGGCCCCAGCCTCGGCGGCCGACGCGGTGCCCTTCAGCAACGCGTTGCCGTACTCGCGCTGTGCGGTGGCCAAGCGGAACTTACCCGACACCAGCGCGTGCGAAGGCTTGTTCTGCGCGGCCAGCTTCTCGACATAAAGCGCCAGCGCGGCGATTTCGCCCGTGTGGCTGCCCTCTTCGCGCTCGATCTGCGCCAAGCGGCTCAGGGCGTCGAAATAATGGGGCGATTGGGTATAGACTTCCGCGACCTGCGTGTAGTACATCTTCGCGCCCGGGAAATTCCCCGCCTGGAACTCGCGCTCGCCGAAACTCATGATCAGCTGCCCCGCCGCGTAATGCTCCGGATAATCACGGAAGAATATCGCATAGACCTCGCGCCGCTTGTCCTCCATCTTCCGCTCGCCGTAGTATTCGCCGATGCGCCGCAGCTGGTCGCCCGCGTCGCGCATGAGGTTGGGCTTGGCGCAGAACCGCTCCGAGAGATGCCCCACCACCATGTCCGCCATCAGCGCGGCGTCGGGGTCTTTCTCCGACAACTCGATATACGAGGCCGCGAGGTCGCCCAGGCCGGAGACCGACTCCAAGGACTCTGGGAACTGGTTCAGCACCACCAGGTACCGCTCGACCGCCTCCTTGAACTGGTTCTGGCTGAACAGCTGCTGCACCCCCGAGAACTGCTTCTGGCGCACTTTCGCCATCTGCTCTTCGGTCACCGGCACGCCGATGTCCGCGTCGTAACGCGCCTTGACCAGCTTGCGGATGCGCTCCGCCCGCTCGCCCGCGTCCGCCGCCCACTGGCTTTCGGAGAAGCGCATGAAGACGTTGATGAAGTGCTGGAACGCGCCGTTCTGCTCACGCTTCCGGGTCTGCGGGTCGCGCTTGCCGAGCAATAAATCCTTGATGCGCTCCTCGTCCACGCCCTCCGTCTTCTTGGCCTCCGCCTCCGCCTCGTTCAGCAGGAGCACGGCGAGCAGGTAGCGGCACTGCGGCATCGGGCTCATCTGGAGCAGGCCGAAACGCCCGTCCGGGTCTTCCTCCAGCAAGGACTCGTGAATGATCTTAAGCTGCGGCATATAGTTCTCGACCATATCCTGCGCCCCCTTCAGGTTACCGCGCAGGAGGGAGATGTGCGCCTTCATCACGATGGCCTTACCGAACCAGATGTCCTGTTTCCAGAGGAGCTTGTCAACGAGCCCCTCGGCCTCTTTCAGCATCGCCTCACGCGCCTCCTTCTTCTGCTCCGCCGGGGCGATCTTGATGAGCAGCTCCGCGACCTCGGCCTGCACCTTCCGCAGCACGCTCTCGTCCAGCGGTATCTTGAAGAGGTGGCGATACGCCGCCAGCGCGTCGGTGTCGCGGCCCATCGCCAAGAGCATCATCGAATACTTGTAGGCCGAGTCGCGGAAGAACGTCGTCAGCTCGGCCGGCGGCTTCTCCACTTTCTTGAAGAACTCGAGGTAGCGCTTGTCCGCCTCCGCATACTGTGAGAACGCGTAGTACGCGTCCGCCATCGCGAGGAACTGCGCCCAATACTCCGGGCTGGTCTTGTTCGCGATCTTGTCTATCTCCTTCTGCACGTCCTCGAACTTGCCCTGCGACAGCAGGCCCTGGCTCTCGCGCACCTTCAACTGCAAGGCGAACTCCGGGAACTCCGCCGCAGGGAAACGCTTCCGCGCCTCCACGATGACCTCCTCCGCGATATCCGGCATCCGCATCCGCTGAAGCGCGTCAATGTACCTCAGTTCCTCGTCCGATTCCGGCGACGCCACCGCAACGCGCGGGGCAAGCGCACAAACCGCCAGCCCCGCGACCACACCCAGCATCAATTGCCGACCACTTCCAAAAATGACACTCAAATCTTTTGTCTCCATGATGGGAACAGTTATACGGTAATTTTCGCCTCAGGTCAATGCTAAAAATCAGAAAAATGCCAAAAATAAAAAAAATGCTTTTTTTCGCTTTTTGTTGTTGCAATTTCCCGAAAATTCATCTATTGTCTTCTCACCATTCAAACAGGTCTAATTGTGGAGAGGTTTACAGATGAATACGTTGTTACGAGTGTTGGTGATAGTGATTACGCTGTTGGGCGCGGCCGCATTGGTCTTCGCGACGATGAACTTTAACAAGCGCCAGATCTTGCTCGGGCGGAACAAGGCCCTCGTCCAGCAGGTCACGAACCTTGCGAGAACCGTCGAGGCCCTGGACGCGAAGGACGAGGGTAACGGGCCGATGCTGTCGAAAGACATCTCGGAGGTCACCGAGCTGGTCCTCGACAACCCCGACAAGAAAGCGGTCTTCGACGGCTACCCCTTCTGGCTCGAATCCCAGAACCTGCCGACCCTCACTTTCTCCGCCGAGGATAAGCAGGAGCAGCTCCACCGCTTCTACGCGTATGATAGCGAAGGCAAGA
>Ga0123353_10012697_pt1 | contig 12007 bp, 8 predicted proteins | sample TergutLab28metaG_3_FD_92763 | JGI IMG/M metagenome (GOLD analysis project Ga0123353, IMG submission 92763) | Labiotermes labralis P3 segment gut microbial communities from Petit-Saut dam, French Guiana - Lab288 P3 | ecosystem: Host-associated > Arthropoda: Insects > Digestive system > Gut ... | reverse complement strand
TTTTTTTTTTTCCTTTTTCTCTTTCTTTTTACGCGCGACCGCTACTTTGACTATGTCAACAGCCAGGGGGGGGGGGGGGGGGGGGGGGGGAAGGCTTTTCACACCACCACGCTGTGCTAACCTTCCTCCAAGATTTCAATTTCAAAATCAGACTACCGATTTTTAAAGAACTTGGTATGAACATTATGCCACTGCAGGACACCTTAAAGCCGCACTTGTCACTTCCCTACAACAGTTCCCTTCAACATGACTTAAGCGCGACCCTGTAGGGCTGGAATGACATGAGCGCCACTTACGTTTAGGTCCTGAAATAACGCACGATGGCAGACCTTGGAAAAATAACAACTTTCGTTAACGTAATATCTTTAGAATGTCAATAAGTAACACGATGAAAAAGGTAAATTGTCTTTAATTCTTGATTTTATGGCGATAGCTACAGAGCCACTGGAGAAAGGCACGTGGAACTACATACAGGGGTGATAGTAAACAAACCCAGGGACACACGCAAATCCCGGGCGCCAGGTCACCCCAGCGACTACATTTTCTACGATGGTGACGAACATTTGTGTGTCCTCATTACGACACTTCATGTCGCCCTTCTGGCGCATAGAATTTTGAAGTGACTCCTACGTTCTTGGAAAATTTGTGTACCCTGAACACACGTACACAGTACACGCATATATATAAGCTACAATATGTGAGTCGACACTTCCATTTACAGGCATGATAACGATGCATCATCGCTTTGAGCTACTTCCGCGAAATCTGTTCATGAGTCTGCTCGTAGGCAGTCATAAAATCTTTGCAAAAACGCAATAAAATAAAACAATCCTAATAGGCATACTAATAGCTACGCAGAACTGTAAAACTATGAAACAGGATAATACGCTATAAGTTCTCCGTGCTCCTCCTTTCACGCTCCATTTGCCCACTTGTACACCCACCACGAACATCTCGTGGTTTTTAATGCACGTCACCACAGTTTGTATGCTCCACACAGCTGTCTTATTATATAATTAGAACGGATGTTCGTTCTTTCGTAATCATTTGCGGCCAGAAGCTTTGAGATGTTCTTCCAGTTCAGAAAATGACATATCTGTATTTACGAACTCAACATTTGTTATTCAGTGATGTTCCATTCATCCTTAAACATCTACTGTTTATGTGAAGTTTAGATTTTGTGTACCGGGGGAAGAACACGTATTAATGCCTGTAATTCAGAAAATAGGACACCGTATCACCAGCCACTGTAGTTCGCTATTAAACGGCCCAAAATTTCGCTATCAAACACGTCTTTCCGGGCACATTTCGCGTAACCGAAGGCGTATACGAGCAACGGTTCAAGAGGTATTAGTGTAAGATGTTGCTCATGTGCCGAAGGTCTACAAATAAAGGCATACAAGACAATATATCTGACACTGGGGAAATTATACGTCACTTCCCACTTTTGTTAAAAGCAAGAAACAATAACGGACAATTTACAAGAATATCTACAAATTTACAGGAGGAAACAATAATGAAAAATACTGGGAATAATTAACGAACATCCCGTCTGCTACAACACGGTCATTGGGCACTATAAACAACAACAGTCTTTCTCAGTTTAGAGAACAAATGAAAATCATAAATGAAATATCAACTATAATTAGTGATTGGAAACGCTGAGACGCAAAAATACTTGGCATGTGGAAGAATGCGCGCATTTAAATGAACCTTCGCATAAGAATAGATCGTGTTGACAAATCCGAAGGGACCCGAAACTTACGTACGTAACGGAGATATCTGTATACTGCAAACAAAACGGGAATAATCAGCAGACTGATCCCTGTCGATGACCGCTTTTCCAGCTTCCGCTCAATGAACTGTTTGCGAGCGTTCTTCCATACCGATACTCATGTTCAGCCTCCGTGAAGTTCTGCTCCCACATTCCTGATCCCAGAGTCCACACTCCACTGCAGGCACTGTTTCTCTGTTACACAAGTAACATGGACAACGGTTGGCGCTGTGTTCTACAACCTTTATGTCGGAAATGGTAACTTGTAGAAATGAAGTAACGGGAATGATTTTTCGCCCTTCTTAAATTGTATAATTAACCCTTTGAAAGCACAGACAACTATATGTACAACGCGATTTAACAAAACAAAAAAAACCTCTGCATTCAGTCTGTAGTGTATATGTACATTTAGCATCAGACTCTAAACAGTTATCACTTTTCTAAACAGCAGTAACAGAATAGAAAACGTTAATGAGACTTGCACTTCATTTAAAGCACGAAGTGAGGGTTTAAAGAGAAAGTTCAAGTTTTAACCCTTATCCTGCTAACGTGGATAATATGGTGAGCTCCTATTAATGCCAGCAAATGGCAGATTGGGTTTAATTTGGTGTTTAAAGGATTAAACAGTTAGAGAGTAGTGGACAAATGGCATCAAGTAAATTATACTTGTGCTCTAGTGGAACCCCTGGTGGCGATACAGCGCAAGTTCAATTGAGACATTTAAACTTCATGAAGCAGCAACACTGAAGGGGCCCATTAAGTGCCCGAGCAGCCAACAGCTTCCCATCGACAATACACACAAGTGAACAAATTTCATCCCAATCTACGAATTAATTTTGCGGACACCGTGAATGAACTCAGTACCCAAAGTTTTCATTGTACCCTTTCAATGACGGTAGATCGTTACATAATTTGAAAAATGCACGCCGAGTTTTGTTGTACGACGCGGTCGGTAACTCATTCAACACAGCGTCGGATGGCAAGAGGACTCGCGAATGATGAAATGGAAAAGGTGTCAAGAAAACGGTTGTGATCTATTCGAGATAATATTCTGAGGACCAGTACAGAATGTTACAGCTACAACAAGCCGTTATGCGGATCTGAGTTAAAAATGAACTAATGTATGACACTGGTCACAAAAGCAGCGAAACCAAATACATACTTGACACACGATGTACTGAACAGTAAACTAATACATTGCATGATTTGAATGTCGCCTCGAAGGTTATCAAGGTACATTGTCACTACCGTCATGACCGGCCTCCAAAGTCCTGGTATAGTGACCGTTCCCTGGAATACACTTCTTCTTCCTCCTCTACTACGGAACAATCCATTTAAAATTGTGCCCGCATTTAAAATACTGTATTTCATATCTCACTGACACATACAACACCAATAAATGTTCACATAACATGGTGAAAGTCAAGTCAAATCGAATTTATTTGTTGAGTTCCAAGTACATTTCTTTGAATGTAACTGCTATCACAAAGTTTTTGCCACTGCAAACTCACTCTACTGACTACTAATTATTAACGGGTCTATCACATTTTTTCTGTTTTAAAGGCTCTAATCTCATCCAAATTGTTCTATACAATAAACTATTTCTATTTATAATCCTTCATTCCTCGCCTCCTCTAAACCAGGGCTGGCCAACTGCAACCCACAGGAGGGCCACATAATTCGTTAAGGACTCGTCTGAGGGCCGTATTTGTATATACACATATCGAAAACGGGAGGGATTTAATTACCCAGAAGTCCGTTATTTAAAAACAGTAAGTAATGCTAAAAGTACGATTTAATGAGAAGGTAGTAGGCCGTACTAAACTCGGTAAAACACAAAGACATGTTGGGTTACTGCGTGCTGCCTTCAAAGTGATGAATTTTAGTTTCTAAACATTTCTCTCCTAATAACATGCCATACTAAATTCTGGAGACCTATTATATTATGTCTGTTATATTGTATTACTGACACTACTCGGGTGACCTAGGGCCGCATGTTGGCCAGCCCTGCTCTAAACGTTGCGCCGTTTCTTTACACTTGGTTTTCTCACTTGCATTTTAATCTCTACAAAAAAATTTCCCATATTTTTCAATTCTGTAATGCTACGACAACTTACTATTTTTGTGTGCTATTTATTTATTTATGTGCAACACATTTACACAGTCGTGACAGCCCTTGTTCTGAGTACACGCATCGACCCTCCTAACCATCTACAGAAATGCTGGTACCTATCAGTCACGGCACACAGCGTCGCATCTCGTGTAAACATAATCGTAACAGCCCCGTCGTGCGAAAGTCAAACCTCTTGACCATGCTGCCACACTGATATAACAGATTCCGCCATGTCCTCGGTTAGAAACAGTGCCTACTTCCACCACATTCTCCACCCTCTGTTTATCAATAATACTGCCTACACCAATCCCTACACAGGCCAGGAGAGTCTCTTTCGGCTCCAGGAGGTTGAGCCTCCCAGAATTTCTAGACAATCGGCACGTGAAGGAGATAAAGTTGTCAGCCCCAAGCACCGGCCGCCTTTACCCCCTTGCTACTCATCTGTGTTAGAGGTTGAGCCGAACCCAGGGGTATGGTGCGGCCGGAAGGATTAAGTTAATGAAAATTCACATCGCGAATCGAAGCAGCGACCTTCCGGTTTGCAGCGCATGCCTCAACCAGCTTTGCGTACTCCAGTAATGCCAATAAAGTAAAAACAACCGCCTTCCGAACTATCAGACACAGACGAGCTACAGAACCCGTCTGCACTACGTAGTGCCTGGAGAAATCACACAGTCTTGACGGTTTTATTGTTCTAACGGTTCAAAGTATAGTGTCATATGCCTTGAGATGTGACTTCCGCCTACCATACCTGTCTCAAACGCATTGAAAATAAATGTTAACGTGCTCCGTGATTACGTAACATCAGACAATAGGATGCGTAGGCGAAGTAGGGAGACTCACTGCGTTGTGAGACTGAGGCTGGTGGCCACGATGCATTTGTGCCTCACGGCAAAGAAAGAACAGACATATTCCGACAGAGGAACGGGATGGGCAGTACGTGGAGGATTTGGAATGTTTAAGAAATGTGTTAACACTTAGGCCAATAATTATCTGCGGGGTATGGTTGCGGAAGACGTCCATGTTACAAAGCCTTGTAACATGATCTCCGAATATTACAAAACATTGTCCAACCCACGTACACACGCACATAAAACAGAGGTTGTACGAAGCGGCACGACCCGATTTCAGTGGCCGAGACCCGTCTGCTTGCCACCGGAATTGGCACGTGCCGCTACCCTCTTATGAGGGCCATATGGCCTACACCCGCCAGACAACTTCCACTTCGCTCCGGGATACTACCATCAACCCGCCTTGCCACATATTTCAGGGCGCTTGCAATAACACAATAACACATTAAGACAGACAACACTTTATCACGCAATCCAAACAACGACCATAACCCTCAGGCAGATACATAAACCGATATGGTTTTATTGTCTGTAACCATATTTACATTGTCTTTTAATGTTTAGGCGTGTTCGCAAAACTGCGAAAAGCGAATAATAGCTTCGCGCGTCTGACTGCCCGTCTGTCCGTCCGTCCGCAAGGAACTCGGCTCCCACCGGGCGGATTTTCATGAAATTTAAATACATTTGTATTTTTCGAAAATCTGTCCATAAAATTCGAGTTTCATTAAACTCTAAGAAGAATAACGGGTACTTTACACTAAGAACAACACACATTTTTTAAATCATATCTCGCTCAATTCTTCTTAGAATAAGAAATATTTCTAACAAAAGTCGCAGAAAAAATGAAGTCCTCTTTATGTTCAGTAAGTTTTTTTCCCCGAAAATCATGCCGTTTATGAAATAATGGGTAAAAATATTGCAGAGCCGGACAGGCCACAGATGACATGACGCATGCGTATTTCATGTTGGATGGATATCTAGGGCTAGAAACACACGCTCAGAATATGTAATAATTATTGCTTTTCAACAGCAACTATGGTTGCACGAAACGCGCATCAATGTTACGTTATATACACACTGCCCGTCTTGTTTAATATGTAATGGTTTTGTAATCTTCCCGCAGTATTACTACGATCCCTAAGGAAAGCTGTTAAGCGGAAACTTGTCGGGTCGTAAATACGCGGCTTATGGAATGAGTGCCTTGGTGGTTTTCCGACCTCATCATCCTGTATAATTTACAAAGGTCCTCAACTCGTTCGATGTGTCACGTGCAGTCCGCTTATGTTTTTATAATACTGTATTCCCTGTACAATAAAAGCAACTGTCGCTTACAATAATTTTAATGAATAATGAATATAACTCCAAAGAAATAAATCTGTTACAGAAGGTTGTTATGATGGGCAGGAAAGTTAGCTACATTTTTAAAAATCGATACCAAAACACTGTGCTCTTCTTGGTTATGACACCGTGTAGTTTTGTTGGTAGATACTGACGTCTGGGAAAAACATGCTACTTCCATTTTCAAGGCTGAAGGAACAGAACCGAGATGACACCTAAGTCCTTAGGTGCTAATGGTACTGACTGCATTGTGAGTGGTCCCTTCAGGCATCCGTTACAAACATTGGTGTATCGCTCTGTGCTGTCTCCTGACCAGATACAACACAACTGAATTTTCTCAGAAGACAAGAGCATCTAGAAGTGTAGAAAAATGCAAAGTGCGCTGCTCGTGCAACGAAGAGCGTCCTTCTGTTTATCATGACTAGACCACACACAGCAAACCTCAAATCGATCGTCTTTAGTTGCTGCGGTCCGTAGTCCCGTCGTGGTTGATGTGAGCCTACTGTCGTTACAATCGTACCACCAGAGCTGCACTAGTCGGGTGCTGGCTCCGCTGCAACTACCTGGTCTCCTGCAGCGGTGGTCTGCAGGTCTGCAGGTCCGGTGTGGGGAACGCTGTTGCTGCGGCGGGGTACGAACTCGCCGTCGCAACCCGTCCTAACGCCAGGCTGCCACCAGGAAGTATTCAGGCGACGGTTATTCATTCTTTCCTCTGCCACTGCCGCTTCTTGGCGCAGCTGTATCCGTTGTATCTGCAGCAATATTGTACCTCGCAGTGGCAGCACTTCGGTACGCTGACACCATTGTTTTTTTGGGGCAATTCGGGCAATCTGCGCACCGGAAGTAACGTGCGGGGGGTGGGGGAGAGAAATGTGCCAAAATGCTAACGGTTACAGCACTGAATCAGACCAGCCTGGGCTCCGTATTCTTCGACGTTACGAAAGTTACTGGAATGTTGCCGTTGGATGGTGGTTCCGAGTTCTTTGCTGAACGTAATTGCGTTCCTTAGTTTCTACTGGGAACCCCCGGTGATCGCGTGTATTGAGGGACAGATGGTTTCACCGTCCTCTTGGTCGTCATCTATACTTCATCTTCGTCGATACACCAGGCTTTTTTCTTGTGACCGCTGGGGAGTAGGGGATGTAACCGGTTAAGGCCCTTCGGGTATAGGCTCTGAGAGATGTGGTTGGGTTCTAGGCATCTTGTACACTGAACTGGATGGAGTTGGGTATTCGAAGTTGGGTGTTTGTGTAACACTAAAGTACTGGTGTGAACAACTCCGTGACGTTCAATCACTGGTCCGTCGCCTAGTCCATTCCGTTTTTCCTCCATATCTTAAAGTCAGTACACGCAGTCTCCGTTTACTTTCCACGAGGCGCGACGCAGCCCGACATTCTCCAGATCCACACAAAGTGTGTCACCATCCTGGCGTCGGTTGATTCTCTTAAAAACGCTTCGTATCTTCTGCCTAATGTTTTCAAAAATCGGAGCTACCAGCGCTCAGCTACAATGATGTTTCCTTCAGCCACAATCCAGCCCACAGGTCCACAAAAATTCCAACAGTCTTGCAGCCACCTCAAAACTCTAGGCGCCAACAGAGTTACATAAGGCACATTCCATACCGAGGACCCGTAAATATTAGGCGCCACCGCACAAAACTTATTCGACACGAATTTGTGCACCCCGATCCCGCCAATCAACGTAATAATTCCTGTGTCGTCTCATCAACCCTTTCCTGGAATGAAATCTAGTCAGTCAAACCAACCGAATCGGTCAATCAATCAATCAATGCTTATGGTACCACTCAACCAAACAGCCAACTTGAGCCTCTGGGCAAGGTTAAATTACTCCTGTGCACAAAACACATACCTGGAATGAGTTAAACTGTAATCGACAGTGTGCCACTTTTCGTACGAGACCACATGCAAGCGCCACAACGCACAACTAGCAGCGTGTATATCGCGCATGACGACGTCACTGCCATCCGCAAAAGTGTGTACACGCCGTTGGCATAACGTGAAAATTGAAAAATCTGACTTAAGCCCTTCGTCTTACCGAGAATTAAAGGTATACAACAAACCGACTTCGCCCGAGTCAAAGGGATAGACTTTAAACAGCACACATTTGGGGTCAGTGTCTCTTGACCTGATATGTGCACATCGAGTCACCGATGTAATTCTTCTTCTTCTTTTTTACAACTCGGTGTTTCACTCTAGCTATAGTTTTTAACGGGTCTCAATTCAAATTCCGACACAATTCGCCTATAGGTCGAAGCCCTCCGGCTGAAAACTAAAAACTTCTTTCAAACAAAAACATGAAAGGGTAACAACACTTCAGATGGACGGGAGACTTTTAGTTTTGTAGTCTACCTTCCTTCCTGAAAAGAAAAAGGCACGCTTACTAAAGCAGACTTTCTCTCCCCTCTCCCTCCTCCCCCCCCCCCCAACATTAATTTCTCGAGATCTAACTAAAATGTCGTTCAGTCAAAACAGAACAATATATTCAATAATGTAAAGTTTGCTCCATGTTTCAGTCACAAGTAACTATCATCAGGTAGACATTTCAGTACATGGACAAGACACGTTCTGTGCTTAGAGTACGTCTGCCTGATGATGGTTACTTCTAACCGAAACACGTACCAAACTTTACATTACTGAATATATTGTTGTGTTTTGACTGAACGACTTTTAGTCAGTACTACAACACAACGGGATGGCTCCTATAAAGAAAATTCTAGAGATCGATTTTCATCAAATTCTGTACGAGTTTTGCCATCTGAGGCCACCCACAGCCCTTACCTTGATTCCTAAACGTCGGTAATGTCAAAAACGTAAACGTGCGAACTTCTAGAGTGGAGCGGCACGGCACTGTCGCTACTTGATCTAGGGTCCCCAAATCACGAATGGTAGCAGATCTGCGCAACGTTAACATATGAAACTACGTATAAGGCCCGTTGTAGACGACACACAACAAAACTGTGGATACACGAAATAAACTTCGAGCTTTCCGACTGATGGCGACACCTAATGAAGCAAGTGCACATGTTTGTCGGCCCCTATATAACTGCCACCCCAATTACTAATTGTAGAAACTACACGTCGTAGGGGCAGATAAAAGGTTCCTTCATACCTGGGTTATAAACATAGACAAATGTTTGTTATGAATGGAAAATTGGTCATTCATGAAAGCAGTACTGCTCTCTTGAAGCAAAGCTCAGGGAACGACCTACTACCCAAATAAACAATCGAAATGGGGTTCACAGTCAAATACGTGTGTTAGTACATCACCTTATCGCAGCAAACAAACAACATGATTTTTTGATCTGATGCCAACATGTACAGTGGAAAACAAAGATTCGTGAAACAGGAACTCATCAGCAAAGTAATGACAACTGGAAGAAGGAAATGTGGAACGGTGGTGGTGGTGGTAGTAGTAGTAGTAGTAGTAGTAATAGTAGTAGTAGTAGTAGTAGATACTGGACCGTGTGACATATTCAAAGCAGAATACTTACGGGAAAAGCTGCAATAAAAAGCTACACGAAATCTTACAGAATAAAACATCTTAATGGAAATTTGGAAAAAAAAAAAAAAATACTGTTGCAGCCCTGAAGGATGCAATCCGCAGTACGAGTGTGACACTGATAACGTAATTCGCGCAGTCAGAACTTCGCTAAATTAGCAGGAAAAGACATGGTAACGACAAGGCATACAGGCACATATTCCTTGTTGGTGCAAGGCGGTAGAAGTGGACGAGACTTTGCAGAAAAATAGGGTACAGAGTTCAACCATCACTCTTCATAGTGCGTAATTTTCACGATCTAGGAATAAATATTTACTGAGAAGAATGTAAGAGGCATTACTTTCTATGCGACCCCTATTATATTATTATTACTATTATTATTATTATTATTATTATTATTACGAACACATTATCTATGCACTTTAAACAAGTAACTGTGGGAGAAGAAGAGCGGAGCAGGATTTTCCAGAGCCTGTTGTGTATTTTGTTACTAGTACAGTCGAACTCGGTTATAACGTCATTAAACGGAAAGAATAAACGTGTCGTTATAAATGATTGTCGCTCTAAAGCGAGGAGTATCGCAAGAAAAGGAATGATATTTTCAGACAAAATACAAGCCTCTGGCATATTATTTAAATGTTTATGGTATGGCGTATTTTAAATACAAATAACCATTAAAATTCGAAATAATAAAAACACTCTCATATAACTCTAAATTTCCCAACAGGTTTACGCTAAAAAAAAATTCATTAACTTTTAATTAAAGAAGAACAAAAATTATCATCATAAGGGGGGAGCTCACTGGTACATTGTCACTTCTTTGTTGCTAAAATCATTTCAAGCAGCGCCTCGTTTACGTCACATCGTTCAGGCTAAGAAAATTTTACCTTTATTCTCGACCTGTTCCCTTCAAACACACTAATCATTTTGGTTCTATTTTTCTAAATCGTCTGGATCGTAGAATTTACTAGACCAAATTCCCGACACATGTCAGCTTTCTTTTTTTCCGTTTTCTATTTGTCGCGCAACTCTTAACTTTTCCTGCGACGCTCAAAACTTTCCTTTTATTCGTGGCTGTAGCCATGTTATCACGTTACCAGTCTACTGTTAACTGCAGGGGTAGAAATGTAGAGGGAAACTTCACGAACAAAGTGAACTGCCGTTACTCTTGTCATTTTGCAGGCCTGGATTTATGTAGCTATCTGAAAACGAAGAGGGCTGGTCTTCTCGAGGAAGAGAAGATGGCAGAACTGCTAATACAGCCTACTTCTTGGAAACTTATATTGGGACTGATCTCTGGCACTGTCGTTATATCCGGCGAATATGTTCTTATGTCCTACTAAGCAGGGCTGAAAAACACGTGCTTTGTGGAGAATAAGTTGATGTACAGAATGCTTTACGTTATAGCCTAGGTGTCGCACAAACCGGGGTCGTTATAACCGAGTTCAACTATATTTTCATTTTGTTCCTATTTTCCAGTGTTCAATGCGTTTTTTCATTTAGACTGTAAGTGTGTGACAGCCCTGTGGTAACGTCGCCTGAAATGTGCATACTGTACCAGCCCCTAAGACATAAGTATGGAACACAGCGGTATGATAATTTGGAAGCGAAAACCGGTGTTTTCGTGGAGGGGGGGGGGGGGAGGAGACAGACTCTAGGGCCGATTCGATCATCACAAACGGCACGCGTAATACCCTAGGTTTTAACTCAGGCCTTTAGGGTGAGAAAGTTAGAAGTACCTGGTTGAACTACTTTATGGTCTTTGTTGTAAATAAGCGACAACAATTTCTTAGGGTACATGCATCCCTGTGCACGCCATGAAGGCAGATGGAGGAGTGGAGGTATAGCCCCAAATTGAAGTAAGAGACAAGAGTAAAAAATAATTTTGAAAACTCGAGTCTTCTGAGGTATGACGCCACGTCTGTGGACGAAATGAAGGATCTTAGCGCCTTCACCTTCAGGGACAAACAGTTCTGGACACGCCGCCATACGCCAGAAGACCTAAGTCTAAGCAGCACGGCTGTAAGGACTTCAAATCTCACAAGAAATAACCTTGTCTGACTGTGAGTGTGATAATGAGGGCATTAAACCAGCAACAATAATTAACATCAACAGTACACATGACGTAGAAGATGAAATCACAAAAATATGGGGAAATTACAAATAAATGTATGAAATGCCATCTGTGTGTGTGGCAACAGCAAAACGAATGAAGGCAGAACAAGAAATTAACTGTTTCTGTAAGGCACTTAATGACACCAACCTTGCAGGCGGAACTACGCTTCAAGCAATATCATACGAGAAAGGGGGGGGGGGGGGGGTAAAAGAAATTAGAAACATAGAAACCTTTTTTCTTATAATTGATAACAATCAGCGGGTAATCTTAAGGATCAAAAAGCCACAACCACCCAT
>Ga0123353_10012696_pt1 | contig 12007 bp, 11 predicted proteins | sample TergutLab28metaG_3_FD_92763 | JGI IMG/M metagenome (GOLD analysis project Ga0123353, IMG submission 92763) | Labiotermes labralis P3 segment gut microbial communities from Petit-Saut dam, French Guiana - Lab288 P3 | ecosystem: Host-associated > Arthropoda: Insects > Digestive system > Gut ... | reverse complement strand
GAGTCCCAAGGGAACTACTTTGAGGGTGATTAGGTGTCCAACGCTCCAAGTAAGCCAGTTTCTTTTTCCCGGCCAAAGGTCGGATACTTTTCTAACAGACCTCGTATTAATGAGAGGCTGCAGTCTGGTTATGCATTCTAGTAAGTGTCAGCTGCCCACTAACACATACTGATGCATCAACACCCAAATAATGGCAGGCATGAAAATGTGTTTGTCTCTGTGATAGCCTGAGCTGCTGTGTGTGAGGTTAAAAAACTTTTAAGTGCAAAGCAGTGTGAGTGTTACTGAGACAAACATGAACATTTTTTTGAAAAGAATGTTGTAAACATACATTTGAATAAGATCTTATTGTCAGAACTGCAGAAATAGAAAACAGATGTGGGGAAAAACATAAAATTCCAGAAATTGTTTTATGTACTTACTTACTCACTCCATGGACCAGAGTCCTTGACAAGCTAACTGGTTTGCAGCTAGTCAAGAAATTCCTTGCATTTTATGGAACCCAAAGGTTCATTACCGCATTGACAAGTGCCTGCCACCTGTACCTATCCTGAGCCAGCTCGATCCAGTCCATACCCCCACATCCCACTTCTTGAAGAACCATCTGAATATTATCCTCCCATCTGCGCCTGGGTCTCCTCAGTGGTCTCTTTCCCTCAGGTTTCCCCACCAAAACCCTGTATACGCCTCTCCCCTCCCCAATATGCACCATATGCCCCGCCCATCTCATTCTTCTTGATTTTATCACCTGCACAGTACTGGGTGAACAGTGTTTTATATAGTACCAGAAAATCTAGAACTTGTCTGGGACCTTTAAATGTGCTTAAAATTTTGAAAACCTGAAATCCAGGAGTGCCAGATCAAACTTGCACTGAATATGTTTGGTGGTTATGAGGGCTTAACATTAACAAGGTTTTTGTGTTTTGCAAAATTCAGTTTTATACAAGGTGTTTTTGAGAATCCACTTCTTTTGGTATGTGACACTTTGCCACTGGGGTACTCTTTTCCCAGTATTTTATCTGAATGTTTTCTCTTCATTGTCAAGGGAGTATGATTTTTAACCCTTGAACCCTTGAAGATGAAGGCAGTGTGTACCTTCAAAACATCGGTAGACACCAGCCCACCAGAAGTGTCACATTCCAGAAGACCTGGATTCTCACACGTTTCCGTATTGTTTGGCTAGATTGATCCGTCTGTGGTTTGGGTGCATTAAGTTGTGTGTCAGTGTTGTTGAACTGTTATGTTGATTGGTTGGTTGTTTGTCTTTAGTGGAAGATTAACTGAGAGAAGAAGACAAGTTACTTTCTGTTGTTAAAGTCTATCTTCGTGTATGTAACAATTTAAAGTGACTGAAATGCTGTTCTTTGTTTTCAAAGAGTGTGTTCTTGTTGTGTTTTTCTTCATTAAGAGACACCTGGCCATAGCAGTGGTTGGGCAGAGACTCCAAGGACAGATCGCACTGGTGCTGGAGATTTGATTCAGGAGACACCTACTCCTTCTGCTAGCAAGCGACGTAGCCGATGGGATGAGACTCCATCCAGTCAGATGACACCAGGTGCAATGACACCACAGACTCCAGGAACACCTCACACTCCTCATGGCACTCCACATGGAACTCCACATGCTACACCTTCAATCATGACACCAAGTGGAGTTACACCTACTGGGACAAAGGCTATGGCAATGGCCACACCAACACCAGGTAATTAATGCTATTTGTAGTGGAGAGAAATATACAAGAGTCCTGTTAATAGACATATTGTGAGAGAGCACTTGGGATAGGGAATTTGCTTGTTGCCTCTTGTGAGGTAGTTGTGTGAGAACCCAAGAATGAAAAGACTGCACACATAAAGCTGCACACTGCCACTGCAATTAGCAATTACAGAGTAAATATATTAAATGAAGCAGGAAATCAATACAGTGTACTGTATATGTATTCAGTAAGGTCACCAGAACTGCACACATTTGTACTAAAATTTGTTTATACAGACAATGAACTGTTCGTGATGCAGCCGACTGTGTGAGCAGCAGCAGGGATATAAAATGCAGAGGTTAGATACATTAAAAGTATGATATTAAATTATAGAAATACAAAAATATAAAATATATCGAACCAACGCAAAGGTGTAATTACAATTGTATGGCTCATATGATTGTAATTTGATACTGTACATCTTCTGTGCAGTGGGTATTGTACAAATATAGTTCATTTCCAACTAATTGCTCCCCAATGTTTTTCATCTGATAATAATAGCCATCCTTGGGGGAATGTTGACACAAAGGAGCATAGTAATGCTGAAGCATACAGTTAGTGACAGTATGCTTTAGCATTAAAATGCTCCTTCCTGTTATTATCCTGGATGATGACCGTTATTATTAGGTGAAACATATTGGGAAGAGTTAATAATGTGTGTGTTAACCAACAAAAGATACCATTGGAAATACATACCTGTTTAGAATTCTGAATGCACAAGAAACCGTATCATGACCAAATTTTCCTGGTGGTCTTATTTTCTTCATGATTGATTGAGAAGTCCTCCAAGACTTTTGCATTCAGGCTAGTGTACACACACTGGTGGCTGCAAAATGCTGTGATCTTTCTTCTCTTTGCTGATAGAGGAATTTGATAATAGGCTTAAGTTAAATTCATCATAGAGAAATGCTTCACCCCTGTAAAGTTAAAAAATGAGTGTTCTGCTAATGACAGAGCACCAGCCAGTAGACTGTCACCAGTCACTGCTCCACTTAGGTTTGGGTGGTAGGAAAACTAGGCTAGCATGCAAGGAATTTACATTTCGTTAACCCCTTTAGCTAAGAACTGTTAAACAGTTTTTCCCTGCTTTTTAATCTTGGATAGAGCACTCTGAGAAGGGCAAAGTTGCACCAGTTTTCTTTATATAAATCGGTCTCGGCAAACATACTGAAGTTGACCCGCACAGCATGTGTGGTGGACTACTGGTGACAGACAGGGGATAAGCAGTCGGCTTTGTCCAGCAGAATCCACTCCCAAGCCCAACTGCACATACACAGTCAGCGACAGTACTTTTTACTGTTCCAAGCTTACCAGACGACAATTTTAGAAAATCCATCACAATTTCATGGAGCTGACATATTTGCAGGGAGTCAAGACTAGCTCTGAAGGCAGCTGGCCTACCTGAATTCACCCTTTCACACAAAATAATCCCAGTACCAGTTACAAAACACAAGACAGTGTGAACAGAACTTCAGTGACAATTTAAATACAGATGAATAGGTCAAGTTTCCAAAGCTGAGTTTCATTTGAGCAAAAGAGCAAAATTCCTCGTAGTGTGCTGGGAACAGGACAGCTAGACATTATGGAAAATATAAATTTCAAACATGAATAATTGATTGGTCTTGATTTTGTTCAGACAAAAGGCAGTGCCCAGTGTGTCAGTTAATATCTCAGCCACATCATGCCTGCAGAAAGTGCAGGAAATAAATATTTTCCCAAGGAAATTATAAGCCAAAGATTCATTGTCGTTTTGGCCAGATGAAGTTTATGGAGACTGCAATTACTGTGTGGACCGGTATAGCTCAGTTGGTACAGCAACTGACTACGGGCTGGACGGTCTGGGGATCAAATCCGGTGGAGGGCAAGATTTTCTGCACCTGTCCAGACCTGCCCTGGTGTGCACCCAGCCTCCTATACAATGGGTACCAGGTCTTTCCTGGGGGTAAAGCAGCCGGGGCGTGGCGTTGACCACACACCCCGAACTAGAGCTGAGGTTGAAGAAAGAGTAGAGTTATACATCTTCTCCCCCTCTGGGCCTTCGTGGCCTGTTCTAGGGTGAACTTTACCTTTACCTTTTTTGCAATTGCCATAGCACTCAAAAACTAACATCCCATTTTACTGATGAGCACCATGTTCTCCATAGCCCCAGGACTATTTTACTGATGAGCACCATGTTCTCCATAGCCCCAGGACTATTTTACTGATGAGCACCATGTTCTCCATAGCCCCAGGACTATTATCCTCGCACAAGGATAGTGTCATTGAATATTTCATTCCTTTTTACATCTCCAGAGGTCACCACATGTTTGAACTCCCTGTCTAAAGAAAGTTTCTCTTTTGGCCATTCTTAGTCTCACCAAGCGAGGAAATGTTTGCTACAGTAATAAGCATTTTCTTAATCTGAATTCCACCATGGTGGATGCTAAGACACATAACTCTGAAAATATTTTTGGCTTCTCCAACATTATTTTGTTGGGACCTTTCGGTGCAAGTTTTGCAACACTCTGGACTACTTCAGTCCCTGAACCCCCATAGCCCAAAATGTGTGCTGCACTCTTGACATGAAATAGACATTTATGTGTTATAAGAATGAATGAAACCTATTGCAAATATGGACCTGTACTGGTTCTTGTGAGTTCAGAAAGGCAAAAAGTCTTATCACCAAATTTGCCTTGATACTGTCCAGTTTCACTCCAACACCAGCTGTTCTCACAGTTTGTTGGGTGCTGTCACTGAGGATTTACTTAAAAGACAATATAAATTAACTGTTGAAAAACCAAAGCTGAGAAAATTATTTAAAAAATGTGGGTTCAAAATAGACCCAGTACATTAAAAATGGGTTTTTTTTGGCTCTGTAATCCAAGGGTTAAGATTCCTTTGTTGAAGTGAGTCGTAGTATCAATGAAGTGTTTGTCCAAAATGGTCTGACAAAGTTGTTTCAGAAACTTGTGTTTTGAAGTCCCACAATTCTTGATTTAAAATTACTTGCTTAGTAGTGGATTTTGTCCCTTTCTCTGTCCTGGTGGGTACATTTATTGCTGCTTGTAAATTGAACATGTTTAATAATAATTCTAGTTGTTTTCTTAGTACTATCATGTTTGAAAACATTGATGTTTAGGTCCCCTTATTATTATGGCTTGATCTTTCATTTTATCAAGATAGTCTACATTTATCTCTAAATTGTCAAGCAGAATTTGGATATGACTAATAGGATTTCTGTATATACAAATAATAATTATTTTAAAATGTACAGCTTCAACAATACTACCTCTAAATGCTTGTTGAGATTGAAACACTCAAAGTTTATTATAGTTTTGGCTAATATATTTGGTTGTACATACATGCCTGAACCACCATTTTTTCTGCTTTTTCTATGATGTTTGCTAACTAATGAAAGATTTGGTGAATTATAACAACTTATTTCATCCTCATAAAACCAATTTTCTTTGAAACCAAGTACATCGATTGTGAACAAATTAGTACGTAACAGAATTTTGAGGTTAACCTTTTTATTCCATAGACTGAACATTTTGGTGGAAAATTTTTAAAGAACCTTTTTTGGAACATATATCATCCCTAACATGATACATTTTTGTGTCTCGGTCTGTAGATGTTCCATTTCTGTTTGAATCTTGTGAAATTGCACATTGCACACAGGTATATCATTTTTGTAATGCTACGCTGAATTTTCATTTCCATTTCTGTTTTGGTACCTTGCACTTCATGTGTTTGTATAATATTTTTATGCTAATGGTCTGTTTTTGTTTCTTATTTTTTGAACTCTGTACTTCACTTGTTAGGATAATAGTTTGGCACAACCCCAAGTGAGTGTCTCTCTCAGCATTTCACTGAAAACAAGAGAGGATGACTTTACAAAGAAGGTCCCCAAATTTTTGAGCTTACCTCTTGTTCAGTTGTTGTTATCTATAAGAAAGCTTGTTTTTGTCTCACATGACGAGGCTGGTTTTTTAGGTAATGATTCAGGTGCATTTTTGTGCGTTCCATTTTGAACAACAATGTCTCCAATATGGTTATCTTCATATCCAGTATTTTGTTGTTACTAATTGTTCTTTAATGCCATTATTCTTCTCTATCCATTCTAAGTTAGTCTTAGATAACTAATTCTTTCTACACTTCATATCTTTACCCAGCACAAGATTACTTACTCTTACTTACTGTATGGAGCAGAGTCCTTCTTGAGAAGCTAAGTCAAGTCAGCTAGTCAAGAAATTCCCCACATTTTATGGAACACGAAGGTTCATTACCGCAGTCACATGTGCCGGCCACCTTTCCCCATCCTGAGCCAGCTTGATCCAGTCCATACCCCCACATCCCGCTACCTCAAGATCCATCTTAATATTATCCTCCCATCTATGCCTGAGTCTCCCAAGTGGTCTCTGTCCTTCAGGTTTCCTCACCAAAACCCTGTATATGCTTCTCCTTTCCCCTACCCCATATGCTTAACATGCCCTGTCCATCTCATTCTTCTCGATTTTATCACCAGAACAATATTGGTTGAGGAGTACAGATCATTAAGCTCCTCATTATATAGTTTTCTCCACTCCCCTGTCACCTCGTCCCTCTTAGGCCCAAAATTCTCCTCGGCACCCTATTCTCAAACACCCTCAGCCTACATTCCTCCCTCAGTGTGAGCACCCAAGTTTCACACCCATACAAAACAACATGAAAATTATAGATCTCTATATCTTAATCTGTAAAATTTTGGAAGGCAAACTTGAAGACAAAAGATTCTGCACCAAATAATAGCACATATTCAATTACTTCAGTCTGCTCTTAATTTTTTCCTGAATGGAATTTTGATTTGTTAAGGTTGTTCCCAAATATTTGAACTCTTCCTCCCTTTAAAAGGAACTATAATCAGAATTAGTGAGAAAAAAGAAACAGACAAAATGGTGGTAAGCTTGCCCACACAAACAAAAAGGCTTTTCAGTACCACTGGCAAACTTTCATTCATGCTCCAGCTATAGCTATAGCCCACTTGAAATTGAGTATCAGATGCACAGGACACTTGCCGATACTCAGTTTTGCTGGTGACTCCACTCTGTGTTCACAGTCTTGAGCTCTTCAAGAATGGAGTCAGGCCGCCACCACACACACACACGCGCGCGCGCGTGCATTTTTTAAGGGCAAATGAAAGAGAAAAGTACAGTGCAATTTTAAAAACAGCACAACTGTGAGACCTGAGAGGTACAGCTCAGTCTTGTAGCAGGAACCTTTCGGATGTGTTGTGCTGCTACTGTAGACATTGTGGTTATGATACATTGGCAGTTTCCGTGCAACATGCAGCATAAGCAGCAGCAGCTGTTTTGAAACCTTTTTGTGTAAAGTGATATACCTTAATGCTGATAATGCTGCTGTATACAGCATTTTGAATTAAAACTGCAGCCTGTACAATAGTATGTCCTATGATTTATTGATTTTTCTCAATGTGTTTCAGGACACCTTGCCACGATGACACCTGAACAGCTGCAGGCTTATCGCTGGGAGCGAGAGATTGATGAGAGAAACCGTCCGCTCTCAGACGATGAGCTTGATGCTATGTTTCCTCCAGGTTACAAAGTTCTCACCCCACCTGCTGGTAAGATGTCATTATTAACTGATTTTATAAATGGTTGATGTCATACAATCCCCACTCATTATAAAGTAATTGTAAGTGTCTTAAAATTTGCCCAAAGAATCCAAACTGCAGATGCGTATATCTTCCATTACTTCGCACATCACGCTGCAGGTTGTAATTTGTCCAACTTGTTTGTAGACTGCCATGTCATGGTAATTGTTTGTTTATGTACATACAACAAATGTTTGGTTTTGAGCATGAACTGTAATGTTACATTCATTTCTTACATACCTTATAGAGTGACTTTGAATATGAACTCTAAATCTGCACGTTACCGACATATGATTGGGAATTGCATTCCTGTTCTGAAATTTAGGAATAAGAATGCTGGTTGCTGTAGCTGTGCAGCAACACAACAGTGGATATGTTGCAGATACTGTTACAGCTGGTTTATGTGGCACTGGTTGTTCTGGAAAGCACTTAACTGGAAATTTACAGAGACCCAACACATTTAACTATTATCGTAACAAATTAACTATTATTCCATCTACTGGCAGCACCCTGCACATATTCTGGGAGCTCAGAAAACAAAAGTATATTTATGTGAACAAAAGAACAAGATAGCAACAGAAAAATATCTTGGCTCTTTGTTGGTTTTTGGGTTTATATGTTACTGTGTGGAAAAGGGAGTAGAGAGTGCGGTTGACACAATAGGACAAAGTATGAGTGGCAGTTGGTTAGGTCTGTTCACAAGGTTGCTAGGTGCTTGAATATACACAGTAGATGTGATATTTGAATATCTGGAAAACAGCAGTATATTGCAAACCTTTGGTCCTTGGGGTGCCAGTTATCCTAACTGTCACTGTTTTCTGTGGTAGTAGCTCTAATTTTCAAAATGTGTTACCTACTAAGAGTAGTTACTGAATTTATTTTGACCTGTCATTTATCTATGCAGAATTGTGGAAATTAAATTATACAGAAGTAATCTTTGTGCATTAGAACTGCAAAAAAAATATATTGACATTTGTTTTTCCAAAATTTGTGCAGCAGTTGTTTACCATTTTGTCACATGGAAGCAGAAAAAAAGTAAATTCATGCCCCGTGGTAGAGTGTAGTCATACAGAGCAACTGGTATAATCATATTCATGTTTGTTTCAGCATTGGGTTATGTTGCTTTTAGATCACTGTGTGAAACTGAAGATGTGTATCATCAGAGTTGCCTTCAGAACTAGACATTACGAGCAGTGACTAATTTCATTTGACAGACCAGAAATGCGTCCTTCCTTTTTCTGTGAATTGGTGTTTTCACCTCTTATGTTACAGGCTTCTAGTAATTTGTGCTTCAATTTTAAAACTCTGCTGTACAGTTTAGGCCAGTTATATGAATATTTGTCAGCCATTGTCCATTGCCTAAGGCATATTTTGTTCTCATGGTGAGTTTTGTGTTGCAGGATATATTCCTATTCGCACTCCGGCTCGAAAGCTAACAGCTACACCGACACCAATTGCCGGTACACCAGCTGGATTCTTTATCCAACAGGAAGACAGATCAGCAAAGTATATGGACAATCAGCCAAAGGGAAACCTTCCATTCATGAAGCCAGAAGACGCACAGTACTTTGATAAGCTCTTGGTGAGATACTTTACTTTTTACTTGTTAGACCTGTTGTGATTATCAATCGTTGAAAAAAATTCTTCTATATTGAATTTTTTAGTGTATAAACACTCGAAAGTTTGTTACAGTGGCAACTATACTGATAAGAGAACATTCAGGTTTTAGGCATATTTTGAATGAAGTATGTAAAATGGTTGATGCAGAGGTCATTCCAGCTTTTCTGTATACAAGTTTCATGTTCAAAACAGCTGGATAGATTTCAGTTTATTATTTGCTAATTAATTTCACTAGACGATAATGCAGATTTAGTTTGTTTAATGTTTGTGGAGTACAACACTCTGTTACGTTGAATTTAACTCAAAGTCATTTGTGTTAAAAAAAAAACTGTTCGTGATATAAGGTGGCTTTTATCTGCCATAACTGAGCATCAGGGGCATTGTGGCCTTTAAATTTACTACAATGTGTTCATGGAATTCAGCGTACTATGAAGTACATATACTTATGTTTCGTTGTTCTTCAGTGCAGTTATTATTCCTGTTTGTGACAGTCCCCCTTTTTCCAGATTGCCTTCAGTTATGATCGCTTGAGTGTTGTCATTTCTTCCCTCATGAAAAGATAGAAGGAATTCTTTCCTGAGGTGTGATTATCTGCCTTATAAAATACACTTTTCTCATGATTATTGAAATCAGTGAATAGAAGTGCACCAGAGGGTGGACTGAAAGCCACTCTAGTGGCCTGTACTGCACATATTAACTGAGTTCCGTGTGAGAGACAAGGTACAGGGAAAGTATGTAAAATAATTGGCCATCAGATCCCAGATTTGGTGTGGGAGTAGATGCCGTCCTGAAATGGTGACTTTGCCATCATGGGTTGGGGTCCGTAATCACTTGGTTGACCTTGTGGGGAAAATGTATAGGTCCTGTCAACAACAGAAGTCCCTGTCACGTTCCATTATTTACCATTTGGTAGGTGTACAGTGCATAACAAGCATAAAGTCAAATTTTAACAGCTGTAACCAGGCAGAGTGTAACTGAAAGTATTAGCATTAACATGCACAAGACACAATAATTGAAATGTGTATTGTACTGATCATAAATACGTAATGGTCTGACTGTGAACCCTTGCCACCATTGAAAGGTCATAGCTGTTCTCATGGGTCAGTAACAGTATTTCAGATGGTTTGACAGTGCAGCTAATATAAAATATTATTCTGATTTTCGGGAACAGTTAAAATAAGAAAATAGCTATTAAAGTACGATAAACTGCTGCATGCCTGTAATATTACAGGCTACCAGTACATTTATGCTGCTGTGTGGTTGTTTTACCATGTTGTATTACAGCAGTGCACAAATACTGAGCACCTGGTTGCCATAGTAACTAACGTCTGTGGTGTGCTGCCCAATGTTTATGGATCCTCAGAGTGCAGCTTGCTTCATATAACCCTTCTGGTACAAGCATTTTTGAGGTGGCTGCTAGGTTTTTGGAAAATTTGTGCATCCCTGTTGTATAATGTGCAGGGTGCTCAGCTCTTTCCTCGGCCTCAGTTCATATCTCACAGTGAACCAGTGTGTGACTTAGTCACTCATACCAAGGGTATTATTTGTGGGAAAAGCAGATGTTCTGTATAAAACTATATTCTTGCATGTATCAGTATTTGTTTTGTTTCCTGTCAAGGTTGAAGTAGATGAAGAGAGCTTGAGCCCTGAGGAACAGAAGGAACGAAAAATTATGAAATTGTTGCTTAAGATAAAGAATGGAACTCCACCAATGCGCAAAGCTGCTCTACGTCAGATCACAGACAAGGCACGTGAGTTTGGAGCAGGGCCACTCTTTAACCAGATACTACCGTTGCTGATGTCACCAACTTTAGAAGATCAGGAGAGACATCTTTTGGTGAAAGTTATTGATCGCATCCTGTACAAATTGGATGATTTAGTACGACCATATGTTCACAAGGTAAGGGATGTTGCAGGAAGTGTGTTGGGAGTTGTATTGAATTGTGTCTATTGTGATAGGTTGTAAATGTGCACATACATTTTGTACTGAGACCCCTTTTCTGCATTAACATTTTGAAAAAGAGGGATAGTGAGAATAAGAGATCCATACATATAATTTTTTATGTATGTGTAGTTCTGTGTTTTATCATTTCTGCTGATCTGTGTGTACAGTTCAGAGCATTTACACAAAACTGGCTTTACACATATTTTCTGTAGGTTGTGATTTTGTGTCTCATGCGTGACTCCTTTGTTTAGTTACAAACAAATGGGCTGGCAGAGAGTACTTACAGCATTCTGTAAAAGAGCAAGATAGGAAACACCAAAAATAAGTAAATTTATAAAACTAATAATTTATTGATAATTCACGGTTACATATTTATAGACTGTGAATGCAGTGTTTTTAATTCTCGGGGAGCCATAATTTTCAAGTAGAAAAAATGGTACCCAGTTTAATTTCTGATAGTTGCTGTTGCATCATCATAGCCTACTGTTTATGTGGCATGTGTATTTATTAATTAAGTACATTAGTGATGCAGAAATTATTGTGAAAAAAGTTTCTCAAATTTTGTTGCACTGGCTGTGCTGTTCATTGTGCATTTTGAACTTGAGTGGCCAGTGTAATATGGTCCCAGCAGAGGTAACATGGCCAGTCCACATTCCTTTTGCGCCAAAGAAGAGAAGCATGCAGTGACTAGATTTTGTCAGCTGAGGGCATACTAGAGGGCACAGATTGGTTGTAGATTTTCAGCAGTGTGGGAACATTGTTTTGACAGAGGGTGAAATAGAAACATCCAACATCACTATTAAAATCTTTTCAAAAGCAGCCATGAGAAAGTAAATTTATGTTGACACTTTTCTGAGACTCACAAGGACTAATTCTGGAGCACTGTGCACAGTGGAGTACAGCAGGAAACGGTTCATTCCAGTAGGATGTTCTGGGGCTTAAATGGTAATGCTTTCTCTAACTCACCCACATATGACATTTATTTTGAGTTTCTGAAATATAGTGGGGTCTCGATTATCCAAACTGTCCGTTATCAGAACCCAAGGGGGGGGGGGGGGGG
>Ga0123353_10012693_pt1 | contig 12007 bp, 8 predicted proteins | sample TergutLab28metaG_3_FD_92763 | JGI IMG/M metagenome (GOLD analysis project Ga0123353, IMG submission 92763) | Labiotermes labralis P3 segment gut microbial communities from Petit-Saut dam, French Guiana - Lab288 P3 | ecosystem: Host-associated > Arthropoda: Insects > Digestive system > Gut ... | reverse complement strand
AGGTCAAATTGGAACACTAACCCCGTCCCCCCTGTTCCAACCCCGTCCCCCTGTTCCAACCCCGTCCCTCTGTTCCAGCCCCGTCCCTCTGTCCCAAGTGAAAAAGACCCCAAGAGGGGTCTTTGGTAAATGTGGTACCCCGTACGGGATTCGAACCCGTGACCTCCGCCTTGAGAGGGCGGTGTCCTAAACCGCTAGACGAACGGGGCGTACTTTGCTCTGTGTCTTGGGATGCTGGCTGGGATGGAAGGAGTTGAACCCTCACTGACGGAACCAGAATCCGCTGTCCTACCATTAGACGACATCCCAGTGCTGCTAGTTCGCTAGCGGAAGACGCAGAGTTGTATATGGTAGCGGTCAAAGCCCTTGCCGTCAAATGTTGTTTTTGAAATCCGCCCAGAAACCGCCATCAAGCCATAAGAATCAAACCGAGGCAGGGTTACTGGATTGCTCTCTTAGCCAGGCCTGCATCTCAGTATCCAGCATGTCAAAGGGTACGGGGCCAAGACCGGTGAGCATCTGATGGTAGGCAATTGGGTCAAAACCTCCGCCCAGCTCTTTTTCTGCCTGGATGCGCATATCTCTGAACTTTACGAGGCCAAGCCCATAGGGCAGATAGGCAACCGGCTGCTTGAGGCTGGTGTCAAAGATTGCTTGTGCGGCGCTATCAAATCCCCAGTTGGACAGATAGCGTGCTGTTTCTTCAACACCCCAGCCCTGAAAATTGATTCCCAAATCCACGCGCGCCTGAAGGCCGTAGGCAAAGCGGTCATAGGCGTTATATGCCTCAACGATATTTGGCTCAACGTCCAGGTACCCCATCGCAAAACCCTGCGAATACATGGCCCAGCCTTCAATAAAAGCCGAGCTGCCCAGTATCTTGCTAATGTTGCTGGGCTCTTCAATACTGTAGGCAAAGAAGTGATACATGTGCCCCGGATAGGCTTCGTGGGCTACGGTGCAGTAAAGGTCAACCTCGTCTGAGATATTTCGGGGGAAGAATACGATGGTATTCTGCTGCGGGTTGTCTACCGGCGGAATGAGAAAGTATGCCATAGCGTAGTCATTGGGAGAGGCATCCGGAGCTATCTTGATGGTGTAGTTGAGCTCCCTGATGCCGGCAAATTCAGCCGTGGATTGCTCCCGCACAAACTCAATGAAATCTTCGGGGTCATCGCCTATCGCCTCAACCGCAGCCTTCAGAGCCTGGTCTCCAAGGTAGAGTGCCTCGGTGTCACTCATAATGATGCCCCAGTTTTCACGCAGTGACCTCTCGAGTGTTCTGATGGCTTCTTGCGGTCCTTCAGCAAAGCCCTGAGCCTGCATTTTGAGCGTGTAATACTCTCTACCCAGAGGGTAGTCAAAGAGGCGTGTGCCCGGCTTACAGTACTGCGCTAGTGATTCTAAGGTTTTGAGCAGGGTGTCATAGGCGGGAATAACAAACTCCTCGAGCGCTGCTACATTTTGGTTATTGAAATCACTGATCTGCTTGGTGGTAAGGTCGGCAAGATCCGAGGCGTCCCTTCCAGCCTCGCGTGCTTCCTCCACCGCCATTTGGAGCATTTCGCTAAAGGACTTATTGAGTATATGGGTGTCCGCTGAGCCGGTGTAGGCCCTGGCTTCTTCTATGGTGTCTTCCATAGCCTCAAGGGGCATAGCTAGTCCCTGGTTGATTTTTTCTTGTTCATTTGCTAGCAACTGATCAAAATACCGCGGAAAGTCCTCAAGAACCTCCAGGTAGATCTCTACATCCTCAACACACCTGAAGCTGTAGTCCATCAGGCTGAGCGGAAGCATGGCCTGTGCCCCGGTTGATGGCTTCAAGGGACTTTCATAGTAAAAGAATTCCTCGTAGAGCAGGGTGAGCTCAAGTGTTTCCTTTATGTAGCTCGCCTCGCGTTGTTGCTGAGGCGTTAAGGCATCAAAATTAATCTTGGGACTATTTTCCAGGGCATCTAAAATCTCGCTGTAGAATTGATTATCTGCCTGCCAGGCTTCTAATGAGTGGTCACCGAGTGTGGCAGGTCTGGGTACCTTGATACCAAGCTCCTTGGGGTTGGTTACCAATTGGTTCAAGAGGAGACTGTCGAGGGTTATCTCGTACTCAAAAAACCTATCGCAGAGCTCCTCAAAGGTGTAATCAATAAACACACCGCTGGTTTCATACTCCGGCGGCGTAAGCTGTTGCAGCGGCGGGTCGCTCGTTTTGTCATAGACAAGTTCATACACAAGAATTGGCAAGCAACCATGCAGAGTAAAAAGCAGGGTAGCTGACAATAGTATTGCAAGGGACTGAGCCGCACGTGCCTTAAGTCTCTTAAACATGCTGGTTCTCCTTTGGGGATAGTGTTTCAATTTTATCATTAAGCTGTGCTAGAATCATCGTGAGTGGGCCATATGGCCGCGCCTTTACCATGCTGTTACCGGGGTATTACCCTACTGCTTCAGCAGATGAAGGTGAGGAAAGTCCGGACTCCACAGGGCAGGATGCCAGCTAACGGCTGGGAGAGGTGACTCTACGGAAAGTGCCACAGAAAAGAAAACTCCAGCGCGCGCAAGTGTGCCGGAAAAGCTGAAACGGTGCGGTAAGAGCGCACCAGCGTTGCGGTAACGCAGCGGCTTGGCAAACCCCATCCGGAGCAATGACAAATAGGGGCGCTACCAATTGGCCCAATTGGCGCCCGGGTTGTCAGCTAGAGGATAACGGCGACGTTATTCCCAGATAAATGGCCATACATGACAGAATCCGGCTTACCGGCCCACTCATGAGTCAGTTGGGGCCGTCACTGGGACAAAAGGGGACGGTTCATGTGTCCTGCTGGTGTCCCAGGACACCAGCAGGACACATGAACCGTCCCCTTTTGTCCCAGTGAGTCACTTTCCCCGTCCCCAACTGACTCATCTCACCAGCAGTGAATTGCCGGTGAATTCTTCTGGGGACTGAAGCTCCATCATATCCAATAGCGTTGGGGCTATGTCGGCCAGGCGGGCGTCACTGCGTTGACTCAGCTTGAGCGGCTCTTCCTTGGATGCATCCAGGGCAGCCAAGGGTACGCGCGAAGTGGTGTGTGCCGTCCAGGGTTTGCCTTCTTCGTCGAGCATGCACTCAGAGTTGCCGTGGTCTGCGGTTATGAGAGCAATGCCCCCTTTGGCAGCCAGAGCATCAAGCACCTCAGCCAAACAGGCGTCCACGGTTTCTATGGCGGCAATGGTGGCCTCAAGGGAGCCAGTATGCCCCACCATGTCTCCGTTGGCAAAGTTCACTATGTACACGTCGGCCTTGTCCTCAGCAATGGCTGCTGCAAGCGCCGCGCTTACTTCAGGGGCGCTCATCTCAGGCTGTAGGTCATAGGTTGCCACCTTGGGGCTCTCTATGAGCAGGCGCTCCTCGCCCTCCTTGGGCTGCTCTATGCCTCCGTTAAAGAAGAAGGTCACGTGAGCGTACTTCTCAGTCTCTGCGATATGCAGTTGCCTCAGCCCCAGGCTCGACAGATAGTCAGCCAGAGTATTGAGCGGAAACTCCTTCTCAAAGGCCACTTCTGCTCCCAGGCTCAAGACAAAGGCCGGGTCGTACTCGGTCATGCAGACAAAGCGCACCGCGGGCTTGCGGGGGCGCTTAAAGGCGTAGTTGTCAAAGTTAGGGTCGATAAAAGCGCGGGTAATCTCACGTGCTCTGTCCGGCCTGAAATTGAAGAAGATGAGGCAGTCGCCATCGCCGATGCCGTCTTCGCCTATCGCTACCGGCTTAACAAACTCGTCGGTAATGCCTTTTGCATAACTCGCCTCAATCAAAGCGGCAACATCCGCGTTTTTCAAAACCGAAGAAACATTGGCCTCAAACGGCAGCACCATTGCCCTCCAGGCCTCTTCAAGGCGCTCCCAGCGCTTGTCCCTGTCCATAGCGTAGTAGCGACCGGTAACCGTGCTTATGCGCATGTCGAGCCCCAGTTGCTCTGAGACCAGGCCCTCTATGAAGAGGCTGAGCCTGCGCACAAAGGCCACTCCACTGTGAGGAGAGGTGTCTCTGCCGTCAAGGAACACATGTATACGGATGCGCCTTACGCCACGTTTTGCCGCCATAGCAAGCAGGGCCTCAAGGTGGGACTGCGTGGAGTGAATGCCGCCATCACTCACGAGGCCGAGGAGGTGCAACGTGGCGCCCTCCTCCTTAACAGTATCCATCGCATCAACAAGCACCGGGTTGGCAAATAGCGAACCGTTTTCAATGGCAACGTCGATGCGTGTTAATTCCTGGTTTATTATCCTGCCCGAGCCAATGTTGAGATGTCCCACCTCGGAGTTGCCCATCTGCCCGTCAGGAAGACCAACGTCTCGGCCCGCGGCGCTCAGAGTACAAAATGCCGGGTTCTTCTCAGAGAAAAGCGTGTGCAACAGGGGTGCTTGAGCCTGAAGGTAGGCATTACCCTCAAGCTCATCGCGGAGCCCTACACCGTCAAGAACGGCTAACAAGGCAGGAGTTCTCATGAAAATGCCTTGACGAGTGCCATAAAGTCATCAACCTTGAGAGCAGCTCCACCAATGAGGCCGCCGTCAATGTTAGGCTTGGCACTGAGTGCATCCACGTTGCCGGGATTCATGGAGCCGCCGTAGAGAATTCTCATGGCAGCAGCAACTTCTGCGCCATACAGCTCTTGTACGGTCTCGCGCAGGGCACCGCAGACTGCGTCGGCCTGTTCCGGCGTAGGGGTGCGGCCGGTGCCAATAGCCCAGATGGGCTCGTAGGCAATCACCACGGATCCAATCGCTGCAGGTGTTATTTGGGAGAGAGCAGCGCGTATTTGACCGGTGACAAACTCCACGGTTTTACCCGCGTCATAGACCTCAACGCTCTCGCCGCAGCACACGATAGGTGCAATGCCAGCCTCAACCAGTGCCAGGGCCTTTTTGGCTATATCCTCGTCGGTCTCATGAAAATACTCGCGGCGCTCGGAGTGGCCAATAATGCAGTAAGTGCAGGACACGTCCTTGAGCATCTCAGTTGAGATGGCGCCGGTGTAAGCACCTTGTGGCTGCCAGTACACATCTTGTGCTCCAATGCGAATCTTTGCGTTCTTGTCAAACTCAAGCACCACCTGGGCGCTCCTGAGCGCCGTAAAAGGCGGGCACACCAGCACGTCAACCTTGTCATACTTGCTGTCGTAGCTATAAAAGAGCTGCTGCAGGAGATTAGTTGCCTCCATAGCCGTCTTGTTCATTTTCCAGTTTCCTGCCACCAATGGTCTTCTTGTACTCATAGTTCCTCGTTTCCTTATCCTTATACTAACAACGTTCGTATTACTTATGCCTAATTACTGACTAGGCTCTTCGGCCACGCACTTAACACCTCACTCAGGATGACAGAAGAGCACTATAACTCTTATCTCTTATCTCTTCTCTCTTAACTCTTCTCTCTTCCCTATTCACTCTTAACTCACCTGAGTGCCTCAACGCCGGGGAGTGGGGTTCCTTCGAGTAGCTGCATAGAAGCTCCGCCGCCGGTTGAGATAAATCCAATCTGGTCTTGTAGGTTATAAACCTTGATGGCTGCCACGCTATCGCCGCCGCCCACTACGGTGGTTGCATCTTGCAGGGTGGCTACCGCCTTGGCTACCGTCTTGGTGCCAGACTCAAAGGGTTTCATCTCAAAGACACCCATAGGGCCGTTCCAAAACACGGTCTTAGCGCTGCTAATGGCACGCGCAAAGAGCTCTGACGTGGCGGGGCCAATGTCAAGGCCCATCATGGCGGAGTCCATCTCATCTATGGTGCAGATTTTGGTTGGAGCGTCCTCGCCAAAGTACGCTGCCTGAACGATGTCGATGGGCAAAAGCAGTTGCACTCCCCTATCGACTGCCTTTTGAAGCAGTTCAAGGGCGCCTTCTTGCCACTCATCTTCGCAGAGCGATTTGCCTATCTCATAGCCCTGCGCTTTAAGGAAGGTGAAGCACATGCCGCCGCCCACCAGGAGGGTGTCCACTTGCTCAAGCAGGGCATCGATAATCTTTATCTTGTCAGAGACCTTAGAGCCGCCGAGAATGGCCACAAAGGGGCGCTTGGGCGCCTCTAGCAGCGCGCTCAGCGTGGTAATCTCCAGGTCAAGCAAAAAGCCTGCATATGAGGGCAAGAGGCGCGTGATAGCCTCAACCGAGGCATGCGCTCGGTGAGCTGCGCCAAATGCATCGTCAACGTAGATATCAGCCAGCTTGGCCAGCTCAGCGGCAAACTCCTCGTTGTTCTTTTTTTCGCGCGCGTCAAAACGCAGGTTCTCAAGTAAAAGCACGCCGCCATCTTCCAGGCTGGCAGACAACTGCTCAACCTCTGCACCGGTGGTGCCCGGGGCAAAAGCCACAGGCTCACCTAAAATACGAGAGAGCACGCGGGCCACAGGAGCCAGGGAGTACTCCTCCTCAAAGCCCTCGCCCTTGGGGCGACCCAAGTGGCTCATGAGTATTATCCGAGCGCCGTTGTTTCTCAGAAACTCAATAGTTGGCAATGCCGCGCGAATGCGGGTGTCGTCAGTGACGGTGCCCTCAGCCAGCGGCACATTAAAGTCAACTCTTACCAAAACGCGCTTGCCCTTTACGTCAACACGGTCAATCCTCTGCATGCTCTGCCTCCTTTAACAGCTTTTGAACCTGCTCATCAATACGGCGAATACGATGGTTGATTGCGGATTTTGAAAGCGGCGGGTTAGCCAGCTCTCCCAGTTCTCGGAGAGACACATCGGGGTGGTGCAGGCGCAAGAGAGCCACCTCTTGCAGTGCCTTGGGCAGGGCATCCAGGCCCTTGGTATCCACCAGGAGCTGTATATTTTGTATCTGAGAGAGCGATGCCTCTATAGACTTGGCCTGGTTGGCCATCTCGGCGTTGACACGGCGGTTTTCGTCGTTGCGGATTGACTTGGTGACCCTGACCTCTTCTATAGCCAGCACCGCTTTATGGGCACCCACCAGGGCCAAAAAGTCCACGATGGGCTCGGCGCCCTTGATGTAGACAATCCAGGCATTGCGGCGCACTATGGCCTTTGAGGGGATGGCGTTTTGCGCCAGCAGAGCCACAAGACCGTTGGCCAGGCTCTCGTGCCCGCAGCTCAGCTCAAAGTGAAAGTCGCGCTTGGGGTTGGCGATAAATCCGCCGCCAAGGAATGCCCCTCTGAGGTAAGACACCAGGCAGCACTGGTCTTGCACCAGGCGGGGCACGATGCCCATTTCCAGACCACTTTCTGAGATAATCCCCAAATCGGTGAGAGCCTCTTTGAGGCCAAGCTGTGCCGGCACGGTTATCAGATAGCTGTAGGTTTTATGCAACACGCTTCTGCGAGTGGTGATTTCGGTTTTGAGATGATAGATGTCATGGAGCAGTCTCACCGCTATGCGGGCAACCGGTGCCAACTCGGTAACAACCTCCAGGCGGTATTTGCCGGAAAGATGCCCCTCAATGCGCACCAGTGCGCTGAGTTCAGCCTTTTTGCAGGGCTCATGCTCAGACTGAATACGAGTGAGTTCATCTTTGACTTCTGCTGTAAAAGACACTGACTCCACCTCACTATTAGTTGTTTTATCATGCGCCGTACGCCAATCAAGTTGGCGCACTTCGTTTCACCGGCAAATCCATACTCTCACTGTTTCACTGGCTTCGCCGATAAAACTCGTGCAACGGCTTAACCAGCATATCGGCGAATAACAGAGAGCGTTTGTTTCAATGTAATTCTAACGCAAACAGTGACTTAACCTCTCTTTGAATCAGCGATTACGCTCGCTAAGGCCGCCGCAAGCGTTTGGGGGTCGTGCCAGCTGGGGGTCTGCGCTGCGCTCATGGCACGAATCAACACCTTGACGCCTCTGTCTCGTATGCGTGAAACCACCTCGTCGTTGGCTATCACGGGCCTGAGTCCTGCATTTATCTGATGCTCGGCAATGGCGGCAGTTGTGGCGGCAGATCCAATTGCTGAAAAATAACCGGTGACGTTGCCACTTTCCCTTTTTTGCTCCTCTCTGTTGATAAGCACGTAGTCAAGGCAGCCCTCCAGGCCGTGGTCAAGCAGAGCGTCAGTGAGTTCTGCGGCGTCGAGGCCCCAGGTCTCTCCCTGTACATCAGCAATCGGACAGATGAAGACGCGTGCTGCCTTGCTGGTGGCTATGGCATCCCTGATGTCAGGGATAAGCAAATTGGGGATGATTGAAGTAAAAAGCGAGCCCGGCCCCAACACTATGAGATCTGCGTTTTGAATGGCCTTGACGGCTGCCGGGTTAGCCGGAGGATCCTCTGGCTCCAAGATAACGCGCTTGAGTGCTGTGTGCGACTTGCAGAGGGTGCTCTGACCCACAAGCTTCTTCCCGTCCTGCGTGATACCCATCAGTAAAACGCCGGTGAAAGAGGCAGGGTACACGTGCCCGCAGGTCTCAAGCAGCGCCTCGCAGAGCTCTATGCTCTCGGTGATGGAGCCGGTGGTTTGCTGCAAAGCAGTGAGAATCAGGTTGCCCAACGTGTGGTCGTTGGCATACTCAAAGCGCTCCTTGAAGGCCTTGACCCAGGGGTTTTGTTGATTGCGCGCCAGTGCAACGAGGCACTTGCGTATGTCGCCCGGCGGTACCTGACCGGTGTGTGTGCGCAACAGGCCGGAGGAGCCGCCGTCATCAGCAACGCTGATTACGGCGTCGGGGTATATGCCAAGCGAGGCCAGCGCCTTGATGCTCGAAGGCACTCCGGTGCCGCCACCTATACAAACGGTGTAGGTAGAGGCGAGCTCCTGTCTTGATATCTTCTGAGTCATGCTGAGGTTTCTTGATCTGAGGTTTCTTGGTCCTCAGCCTCACTGCCCCTGCCTGCGCCGGCCGTTCTGTTGGCCAACAGGATATCCCTGTGAGACAGGCTGGTACTATAGCCATAGTCCTTGAGGAATTGGGCGGTTTGCTCTGCCAGCACCACGCTGCGATGCTGCCCTCCGGTGCAGCCGATGGCAATCGTCAAATAGCGCTTACCTTCCTGAACATACCCGGGCATTATAGTGGCAAGCAGGCTGGTCCACTTATCGAGGAATTCTTGCGTTTGTTCATTATTGAGCACGTAGTTGCATACCTGCTCATCCAGGCCGGTAAGCGGCCGCAGTTCTTCTTCGTAGAAGGGATTTGGCAAGAAACGTACGTCAATCATGATGTCAACGTCTTTGGGAAATCCGTGCTTGAAGCCAAAGGACGAAACTGACACACTCAGCCCCGTATCACCAGAGCGCGGGTCATAGAGCTTGCGTATCTCCTTGCGGAGCGCGCGCGTGCTTTTGCCGGTAGTGTCGATGACGTAGTTGCCCATCTCGCGCACACTGCTGAGCTGCTTACGCTCAAGGTCGATTCCCTCGGAAAGCGTCATGGTGCCGCTGCAGAGGGGGTGCCTTCGCCTTGTTTCTTTGTAGCGAGTGAGGAGTGCGTTATCGTCGGCATCTAAGAAAAGCAGGTTGAAGTCCACGTGAAGCTCGGCCAGCTGCACCAACACCTTCTCAAGCTCGGCAAAAAACTCACCGGAACGCAGGTCACACACCACGGCGAGCCTGCGGCTTGCGCCACCGGGTATGCCCGCAAGTGACACCAAGTTGAGCAACAATGACGGCGGAAGGTTGTCAATGCAGAAATATCCAATGTCTTCAAAGGTATGGAGCGCCTGCGTTTTTCCGGCACCGGCCATACCGGTAATAACCACGATAGTGGGCTTGGTTTGCATTGCCTCTGGCTTGCCTTCGATACTGCAGGCATCTCTGTTGTCTTGCGTTACTTGACCTTCGCTGCTCACTATGGCCTCCCCTATTTCTCTTCGTCTTTGCTATCAGAACAGTGTAACGCAGAATAAACATTCTTGGCCACGTTGTCAGGGATTCCCGGCACCAGAGCGATTGCCTCAAGGCTGGCGGCCTTGAGAGCCTTCTGAGTGCCAAAGGCCTTAAGCAGTGCCTTCCTGCGCGTGGGGCCAAGCCCGGGGATGTTGTTGAGTATTGTATTGGTCATCCCCTTGCTTCTGAGCTTTCTGTGATGTGTGATGGCAAAGCGATGGGCCTCATCACGCACCTGCTTAACAAGGTACAAGCTCATAGAACCGCTGGGCAGGATTACCGGTTGAGTCTGCCACGTAACAAACAGCTCTTCGTTGCGCTTGGCAAGGCCTACCAGGTCCACTCCTTCTACTTGCGCCTCCTTGAGCACCTTGATGGCTGCGTTGAGTTGTGGCTTGCCCCCGTCAACAATGATGAGGTCTGGCTTTTTGGCAAACCGTGTGTTTTCTCGATTCTTCGTTGAGAATCTGCGGCTGAGCACCTCCGCCATCATTGCCACATCATTTGACTCCTCGCTTTGTAGCTTTATTTTAAAGTGGCGATATTCCTTCTTGGCCGGACGCCCTCCCTCAAACACCACCAACGATGCCACCGAATAGGCACCGTGGAAGGTTGAGATGTCATAGCACTCAATACGCATAGGGGTTTCATCAAGCGAGAGAGCGCTCTCCAGCTCAATGAGGGCGCTGTTGACCCTTTCTTCCAGATAGCGCGTGCGCACCATGTAGCGCACCAGCGCGTGTTTTGCGTTCTGCTCCGTGAGCTTGAGCAGCTCGTGTTTCTCCCCCGCCTTAGGTGTGGTGATGCGCACCTTGGCACCGCGCGCTGAGGCCAGCTTTTCGGTGAGCCAGTCTTCAATCAGTGCTGAGTCGCTGGGCTTGTCTCTCAGCAGTATCTCTTTGGGTATCTGCGAGGCTTGCTCGTAGTACTTCAGCAAAAAGGTGCGCACCAGCTCGTCGTCTGATACGTCACGCCCTTTGTCTAGGATGAAATCATTTCTCAGCAGCACCACGCCCTCGCGCACACTGAACACCTGCACGCCGGTGATGGTCTCTTCCCTAAAAAAGCCAATGCTGTCTGCGCTGAGGCGAGGACTAAGCACCACACTTTGCTTGTCTTTGAGGTGCATGAGGGTCTCAAGGCGCTTTTTAGTGCGCGCAGCGCGCTCAAAGTCAAGCTCCTCAGCTGCCTCGGTCATCTCCTCTTTGAGGGAGCTGATGAACTCTCTGCGGTGGCCGCTTAAGAAGCGTGTTATCTTCTTGACGTGCTCTCCGTATTCCTCATGCGTGCAGTGCCCTACGCAGGGTCCAGGACCCAGACCCACATGATAATCAAAGCAGGGTCGCGCAATCTTCTGAGCCTCTTCAAGCGCGCCACCGGCCGCTAAAGCCTTGGTGAGCCGCTTCCACTCTACACAGCTGGTCTTACAGAGCGGCACAATACGGCGCGCGGTATCCATAGTTTCCTGCGCCGCGCGCGCGTCAGTATAGGGACCAAAGTAGCGCGTTCCTGCTTGCGGCTTTTCTCTGGTGTACTTGATGGCCGGAAACTCATCTGCCAACGTAAGCGCAATGAAGGGATAGCTCTTATCGTCCGAAAACCCCACATTGAACTTTGGCGAGAACTGATCTATGAGATTCTTCTCCAATATGAGAGACTCATGCTCACTGGCCGTAACCAGATAATCAAAACTCCTCGTGCGCGCCATAAGCGTTGGGATAGTTGCACGCTCATCCTGGAAGTTCACATACTGGCGCATACGAGCTCTCAGCTGTTTAGCCTTGCCCACATAGAGCACCGTGCCCTCTGCATCCTTCCAAAGATACACCCCGGGTAAAGTAGGCACAGCCTCAAGCTGCTTCTTAAGCTCACCAAGATGTGAAAACTCCTCATTCATCATAAGACGATTATCTCATAGTCACTTGCAGATTGGCATCCGATTGGCACCGATTAACATCCGCCACTTGAACTGTTTTTTTCTTTTGCTATACTGGCTATTGCTCGTGGGGCCTTAGCTCAGCTGGGAGAGCGCTTGGCTGGCAGCCAAGAGGTCAGGGGTTCGATCCCCCTAGGCTCCACCAATCCTCAGACAGAAGCCTATAGGCTTCTGTCTGAGGATTCTTATGTCTAGGGGGATCGAACCCGTGAGGGGTTTTTGCGTTAAGCAAACGAGCCAGTGGCTCGTTT
>Ga0123353_10012689_pt1 | contig 12008 bp, 7 predicted proteins | sample TergutLab28metaG_3_FD_92763 | JGI IMG/M metagenome (GOLD analysis project Ga0123353, IMG submission 92763) | Labiotermes labralis P3 segment gut microbial communities from Petit-Saut dam, French Guiana - Lab288 P3 | ecosystem: Host-associated > Arthropoda: Insects > Digestive system > Gut ... | reverse complement strand
GCGGATCGGGACCGCGCTCGCGAACCCGCCCGCCGTGCCGTGGGACCGTCCCGAATTCGAGTTTCGCGTTTCTTCGAAATGACGCGGTGTGCCGGTTCGCAGGGAACCCGGCTTCGCCTGCATGGTGGCCGGCATCCAGAGCCGCTGGACGCCGCGCGCTCCGTGTGTGCCGTCCCCTCTGCCCTGGCGGGGGAACACCTGCGCCAGCGGTTGGGGGAGGTGAAGTATGGCCTATTCGGGGGACGAGCGAAGCGGCAGCCCGGGGATGATGTCAGTGCCCTGTGCGAGGCTGTCAGGTCGACGGTAAGGGGGGCGGATGAACGAGCCGATCAGCGAAGAAGCCGCTGAGACGATCCACAGAATGGCCATCTCTCGAATGCATGATGGTGCGATCGGGAGATTTGGCGTCGGGGTGAAGAGCGTACTGGTTGTCAACGATGCGGTTGTGCCCTCAGAGAGTAGGACGACTGATGCTTTCGGCTTGGAGAAAACGAGGGCAACGAGGGCTGCGGGAACGGTCATTAACGGACAGCACACGCTGTCGTCGATCGTTGAGTTGCTAGGAGTTCCGCCAACTCAGTTGCGTGGGACGGCATCTGCTACTGGAAATGATGTCCGGCCCGTGTGGCTTGAACCAATACCGTACGCACTTCGGCGGATGCGTGTGCGGGTCATCTCGGATGAGGCTGCCTACAACGCCGCATGCGAAACACTGTTGGAGCGTGAAGCAGCGGGCAGGCACGAGGTCCGCCGTGAGACGACGACAGAGCGCCGTGACCGGGACGACGCCGCGAGACGGGCAGTTCTCAGGCGCAGCGAAGGCCGTTGTGAGAACCCGGAGTGTCTTCTGCCGGATCTGCCGTATCGCACGACGACGGGAGAACCGCTCCTCGAAGTCGATCACATCGACAACCATGCGGCAGGTGGGCGCGACTACCCGAGCGCGATGATTGCCCTGTGCCCCAATTGCCACGCCAACAAGACTCGTGGCGCGGACCAGGATGAGCTGAGGGAGCGGCTCCGCGCGGTGGCTCTGCGACGTCACCAAGCGCTGCGGGGCAAGGGCCGGGACTGAAGCCGACTGCCCGAGGCCACCTGCCTCGGGCAGCTGTAGACGCGCCCGCTCGGGACACGTGCCCCGGAAGTGCTGCGTCTGCTGCTGGAACGGCGCAGGGACCACACGGGCTTGGCCGCCGGACATGCGTACGACGGTCCAGGTTGGCCTGGGCCCTGCGGCCGGGCTTTTTGACGTCGACGTGGACCAGTTCGCCGGGGCGGGCGCGTTCGTAGCGGCAGATGACCTGCCCGGTGGGCCGGTCCAAGAACGCGAGCCGGTTCAGTTTGTGCCGGGTGAGGATGCGGTGCACGGTCGAAGCGGACACTGCGAGGATCGGGCCGACGCGGGCCGGGCCCCGGTGCCGGCGGGAGCCCTCGGGTAGATCACCGCCGTCGGCCCGGAAAGCTCGGTAACCGAGCGGCCAGTGGACCGCATCGAGGTCCTCCAGGCTCAGACGGAGAAGACGTACTCCCGCACCGTCGGGAACCTGATCCTGAAGTCCGCCCGCGAACACCCCGTGGAGTGACCCCGTGCCCGACACCCGCTGCCCGCGCTGTGCCGGCCCGCTTGGTAACCGGCCAGCGCGGTCTCGGCTGACCACCGACCGCGACGCCTTTGTCTGCACTACATGACGAGGCCGTACGCGAAGCCACCGGGCAGACGCCAGTGTCCTCGGTGACTGGCCGGTGAAGTAGCAACTGCGCGAGGGGAGGTGCCTCCGCCTCTGCGTGGGTGGAGGCACCTCTCCATGGGTGAGACGTTGTCGGATCAGGACCGCGGCCGAATCGGAATTCTCCGGGCTTCCTCCACGTCGTCGGGCTCGCTCGCCGGGGGCTCCGTGAGCAGGCTCAACAGCCGGCGTCGGAGTGAGGCGAGGAACCTCAACTTCAAACGCGACACCCACGACCTGAAGCGCCGTGAGAGCCGACGCGCACGGACGCCGTACCACCAGATCGCAATAGGCAACAGCAGCAGGTAGGGGAGTAGCCAGAGGGACAACTGCACGATCAACCTCACGAGGGTCTTGGCACCCTCGCGCAAGGCTATGCAGCGAGGGCGAATCCAGTTGGGCCAGGAACCTGGGGCGATCCCGGAGCCCGGGGCACTCGTGGGGCGGCCAGTCGCAGGAGACCGCACGGTGAAGACGCGGTGGGCGGGACAGCAACGACTTCTCCGAGAGACCCGACGCAGCCGGTGAGAAGGCGTTGCGTGAGAACCAGCAACAGACCTGAGAGGGCCCGAGCGACGTCGGCAATGCCCCCGACTTCAGCCGCTGTGGGGCGGTGCCCGTGACGGTTGACGCGGCCTATCCGCTGAGTCAGCAGGTCGACGAGGGTCAGCGCTATCGTTGCTGTCTTACCGGAGCCCGCGGCGTGGTGAATCACGGACTTCAGTTCCGAGAGCCGGTGGTGGCCACCGGCCATCGCCGAGGCGCTGGCGGCCAGCGTTGGCTCCGGCCTGTGTAGCAGGCCGGAAGCGCTGCACGGGAAGCCAGAGGCTTCCTCCGCGGTACGGAGAAGGACGCGAGCTATGTCCAGACCTTCTGGCAGGCTGGAGTTGGCCATCGGCCCGACGATGAGCCAGGGCAAATCCACCAATTCGCGCAGACGAACGGCGGCTGAGTGCAGAAGGCCCACACGGCTTCGATCGACGCCGACGGACAGCATGTTGGTCGCCACTAGTAGGCTGCTGTACTGCTCCGCGACGGGGTCGTTCGGAAGACGGTCGCTCACGGACAAGAGGCTACGTCATCTCCACGTTGGGGCGACACTGTTCTTAGGAAACGTGGAGCCGCGCCTTGGGTCGCGGGCAGCGGGCCGACGCCTCGCCCGGCCCTCTGTCGGTAGTGGCCGAGAGCGGTGGAGTGCGTCGAGGTCACGGGGCGGTTTGCTCTGCGCAGACCTTGTGGGACGGCTTCGCATCGTCGTCGAGGAGGCTGGCAGGTTTCCCGCAGCGACGGCATGGCTGTGGTTCGGGCAGGAAGCGGTCGGGGTCACTCCAGTCGAGGATGCGCTGACCCGGCACGGGGTTCGACGACGCCGGCTGGGGACGAGATCGGTCCTGCGAGGTGGATTGGTTCGGGATGGCCGGGAGGGGGTTGGTCTCGATGGTGACGCCGAGTTCGACGCTGTCGATGCCGCGTCGCGGCAAGGGTGCGCTCGGGGGCCAGGTCTGTTCGCCGAACTGACAGGTGCTGTCGGCCTCGCTGCCTGAGAAGTGCAAGTCGTCATCTGCCGGGGCCGGCTCCGGCCCGTCCGGCGTGGCCCCGTCCTGGTAGTCGGTCCACGTTGCGTGGTCGTCAGCGGGGACCCACATGAAGCTGCCGCTCCGGTGGTCTTTGCGGCTGGGCAGGAAGATGGGCAGGACGCTACCGGTGGCAGCGCCGATGATGGTGCGGCCGACCGTGACACCAAGCCGGTCGCCCCGATCGCCGGTGTAGCCGCTCGCGATACCGTCGGCGGCGCGTGGGGTCTCCCAGAACAGGTGGCGCTTGCCGCATCCGGTCTTCGACTTGCCTGTCGGGCACGACCGCACGGATGCCGCAGTGCAGAGCCAGTCGGCGAGAACGCGGAATCCGCCGACGAGGGGGAGGTCGGCGGCGTTGTCGATCTCACGCCAGGTGACATCGCGGATCAGCATCCACTGGGCCCGGTCGACGAGATGGAAGGTGTCGTCGTGGGTGATCCAGTTGGAGACGAGCCCGGCCTCGGCCTGCGCCTTGGCGCGGCGCAGGACGGTGCTGGGGCTGGCGTTGTAGAACTGGGCCTCGCAACCGAGGTTGATGCCGCCGCGGCCATAGATGGTGACATCGGGACGGGCGCAACGGCTCTTGGTTGCCTTCTCGACCGCCCTGTTCAGGCCCGCGCGCTGGCAGGTACGGTCGAGGAAATCCTTCATCGCCTTGTGCCGGTCGCTCTCCTCTGGTGTCATGGCGTGCATCGTGGGCAGGTGCGCGGCACGTAATCGCAGGGCGCCATCAGGGCCCCGGTGCCGACGGACGTACATGTGAGGACTCTTGACGCCGGACACCTCGGCCTTACACGTACGGGCGAGAGCCTTCTCCGCGCAGATGAGCAGGTCTCGCCTTCTGGCGGCAACCGGCTGAAGCAGTTCCTCGATCACGTCGGTCACGCTGACGGCGCTGTTCGAGAGCCCGAGGTCCGGCTTGTCGAGCTCGAGGACGCACTTCAACTCGGAGTGCCACACGCCGTTCGCCACAAAACCCCCTGGCTGGTTGTAAGTTGGGTCTTCACGGTAGAATGCACCATTGACAATTCCCCCGACCAGCGCATTCATGCCAGGCGGCCGAGTCAGCACGATGCGGTTCAGAGCGGCACTCGCCTTCCTGTGCACGGTCGAAGTGGACATGCCTGATCCCTTGCGGTCCGATGACGTGTCGCGTTGCCGATACCGGGCCGCGTCGGACGGTCAGAATCGTGAGGACGCCACGACTATCGACAGGCACAGTGCTCAGCGGAGCTCGTTGAGGGCTTCTTCGAGCAGGTGAAACCGCACGCGTTCTTGTTCAAAGCGCACGTTGGGGCCGAACTCGCCGTACACCAGGCTGTCGTAGACATCGGCTTCATCCGGTGTGAGCGTGCCGAGGGACTGGTGTGTGGGGGCGTCTTCCTTCACCCACTGGCCTCGGTGCTCCAGGAGAACGTTCCGATTCATCAGGATGGACCGTGTGTGCGGGAAGGCCCGGCGCAGCCGGTCGAGGATGGTGAAGCCGTGGGTGTCCAGGTCGCCCCAGTAGACGAGGCGTGTGCCGTGCAGCCAGGTCAGAGCAGATAGTTGAGTGACGGCATAACCTCCGCCGTGGATCACGATGCTTTGAGGTTGGTCGGGGAAGGCGAGGTAGGTGGTCTCGTTCTCAACGACGTACACGGTCGTGATGCCGAGCGGTGGCGCGGTGAACTCGTCCGCGCGGACCGTGAGCTCGCGAAAGCCGGCCACTGACGCACCGTCGAGAAGCCGAAACCGCAGGTAGGCGGGCTTGCGCAGGAAGCGAAAGCGATCGGCGAAGTCGGCGCGTACAGCATCGGCGTTAATGCGGTCCTCGGGAAGGCACTGCTCGAGCAGGGTGGTCAGGATGGCGCGGTGGCGTTCGATGAACTTGGTGTCCACGCCCGGTACGTCAAGCTGGCGGAGGTAGACCGCTGGACCGCGATAGCCGGTGATCCAGCGGATTGTGTCCTGCAGGCGGGGCCAGTCGGCTTCGCGCTGGAGGACCTGCATGGGGTGACCGGTCATCCACTCGACGAGCTCGGGCAGCACGTTAAGCGCAGATGTCAGCAAGGTCTCGTAGCGGGCGACCGTGGGAATTACGCCGAGCAGACGCCAGAGGTCGTCGCGGTCGTCGATCCGGACTCGGGCGGGGACGTTGTTCACGCCGGCCAGGCGCCCGCCGAGGCGGCGGTATTCGATACGCAGGTGCGGGTGTGCGGTGGGCGCCCACGATTCGGTCCAGGCAAGGACGTGGTCGTAGTGACGGGTGATGTCGCCGGCTTTCGGGCCGCGCAGGGGAATCTCGACAGGTTCCCATGATGATCCGTCCGCGAGCTGGGTGAGGTAGGTACCCGTGTTCCAGCGTTTGCGAAGGCGTTCGAGGACGACCTGCGGCGTGGTCCAGTTGAAGTCTTGATGCGTCGGCATCTCATGCCCCCTGTACGGCGGCAGGCTGCTGACTGGCCAGGGTGTGAGCGAGGCGTTCTTGGCGGTACTGGGCGATGGTCAGGGTGCGCAGGCGGGAATGGTGTCCGGTGGGGTTGTCGACGAAGCCGACGGCGGACACGTAGGGCTCGATGACGTGGATCTTCTGCAGTGGGGTGACGATGAGGAGTTGGAGGCCCAGGCGTTTGAAGAGGTCCAGGGCGAAGCGGGCGGATTCCTCCGAGCCGCGTCCGAAGGCTTCGTCGATGACCACAAATCGGAAGGTGCGGCTCCTGCTGCTGGTGGTGTCGAGCTTGAACTGGTAGGCGAGAGAGGCGGCCAGGATGGTGTAGGCGAGTTTCTCCTTCTGACCGCCGGACTTGCCGCCGGAGTCGGAGTACACCTCGTACTCGGAGTCGTCCTCGCGGCGTCGTTCACTGGCGCTGAAGACGAACCAGTACCGGACGTCGGTGACGCGTTTGGTCCAGGCCCGGTCGCTGTCGGTGTGGTGTTCGCGGCCCTTGAAGCGTTCGATCAGGCGCTGTACCTGGTGGAACTTCTCCTCGGAATACAGGTCGGAGTCGTCGCCGGACAGGACGTCGTCGGTGCAGGCGCGCAGTTCTGCGGTGAACTCTCGGATCTCGGTGTTGGGCGTCTGCTCGGGCTTGAGCATGATGTAGCGGCCGGGGTTGTAGTCGATGTCGACCAGCGACTCGTTGATGGTGTTGATGCGGTCGCCAATTTCGTCGGCCCAGATGTTCAACTGGGCGTGGAATCCGGCGATTTCGCGGATCACGTTGGTTTTCAGGTAGGTGCGGAACTGGTTCTCGAAGCGCGGCAGGTCGTCGGCGACGAGCTGTTGGTGCAAGGCGCGGTAACCGGGCGCGGAGGCGACGGAGGCGTCGAGTTCGCTGGTCTCGACCTGATAGGTGGTGTGGAAGGAGCTCATCTGGGCGGCGATCGTCTGGGCGAGGCGCGTCTGCTCCTTGGCCCAGCGGTGCTTGTTGGCCGCGATCTCTTCGCGCAGCCGGGATTCGGTCTGCGCGCACTCCTGTGCGGTCCGGCATGCCAGGCGGGCGTCGGTCAGGCGCTGGTCGAGGGCCGGGAAGTGCGTCTGCGCGTCGCCGGCTGCGGGTTCGTCGAGTACGGCCCGGGCCTCGTCGCGGGCGCGTTCAGCGGCGTCGCGTTCACCGCCGACCCGGCCCCAGCTCTGATGGGCCTTCTCATAGGCGGCTTCCTGTGCGGTGATTTCGCCGGCGATCTCGGCGAGCCGGCGGGAGAGTTCGTCCAGGTCCTTGGAGTCGGCCTGCAGACGCTGCTTCTCGCCTGTGAGCTCAGTGATGCGCCGAACCGTGGACGGCCAGTCGATCTCGCCGTAGTCCAGCATGGCTGCCAGCCGGTCGAGGACTTTGTCACGGCTGATTGCGTCCTCGTAGGTGGCGTCCAGATCTCGCTTCTTCTTCTCCATCTCGCGCTGGTCACCATGGACCCGCCCGGCCTGGTCCAGGAGGGCATCGATCTTGGCCTGGTTCGTCCAGCCGAGCACGTACGTGCTGCGGTCGTCGATGCGGGTGGTGTCGTTCTTCTCGTGGCGGCCCCGCACCCCCTTGATCAACCCCTGCGCACTGATGGCGAGTTCGGCGTGCCGGAAGTCCTCCATCGTCGGCACGCAGGCGTGGGAGGCGCGGCGTTCGAGCTCGCCAGCCATCCACGGGGCGAACGGCGAATCGTCGCGCACTTCGAGCTTGGTGAACAGCGCCGTGGTCGTGCCGGTGGGCAGGCGTCGCGGCGGGAGCTTGTCCGGGACGCGAAAGTAGACCAGCTTCGTCCCCAGGTGGTGGTCATTGATCCAGTCGGAGACGCGGGTGTACTGGTCGCCGGGAACCAGGAGGGACACGGCAAAACCGCGCAGCAACCGCTCGGCGGCTCCCGCCCACGCCTGTTCCTCGTCACGGACCTGAATGAGTTCGCCGGCGAACGGCAGGGCACCCTCCTCGATGCCGAGTTCGCGGCTCAGGCGGGTGCGTACCTCCAGCTGCTTGCGGGGAATGTTGCTGCGGCGCGAGCGCAGACTGAGCAAGTCTGCGTTGAGGTCCTCGGCCCGCCGCTTCAGCTGCGCGGCCTCGACGGCAAGTGTCTCCAGGGCCGTCCGCGTCTCCTGCGTGGTCGCAGCAACGTCTTGCTGGGCCCGGGCGATCTCCTCGAGCCGATCGGTGAACTGGGCCTGATCGGTCACCGGGGCCAGCTCAGCCTGCTCCAACAGGGCGGCGTGCTGGCGGGCACGCCTCTCCTGAGCGGCACGCTGCTGCTCCGTCTCCTTGATCTGGCGCTCCAGCTCGCCCAGACGACCGCCGCCCAGTCCCTCACGCTGCAGTTCCCACCGGCGCTCCTGGCCCCGCAGCCGCTCCAGCTCGCCCTTCGCAGCCTCCTTCTCGCTCCCCAGGCATGTGAGCGTTCGTTCCGACTCGGCGCGCTGGGCTTCGTGCAGCACCGACGCGCGCTCGGCAATGAAGTACCGCAGAGCGGCCTGCTGCGCGTCAGCCTCGCCGATGCGTGCGGCCAGGCCCTCGTAGGCGTCGCAGTCCTCAAGCAGTGGGGTGAGGGCCTCGATCTGAGCGCGGGCTCGCTGAACGGAGTTGTAGGTGGTGGTCAGCGCATCGAAGTGGCTGACGATGTTGTCGGTCATGGCCACTGCATCAAACGGTTCAAGCATGTGGCTGCGCACGAAGTCGTCCAAGCTCCCCACCGACTTCATCGACACCGTCTGGTGAAAGAGCTCCAACGCCTGCTCGGACTCGATGCCCATGCGGCGCCGGAAGTCCTTGCTGTAGGGCGGGAACGTCTTGTGGACACGGACACCGCTACCTTCGAGTCGCTTCTTCAAGGAGCGCACCTCGGTGCCGAAATCGGCGAAGTCCCCGGCGACGGACAGCGCCCGGTCAGCGACGAGGAACAGCCGGTCGGGGCTGGTGGCGTTCCCATCCGCCAGCCAGAACACCTGCCCCAGCGTGACAGTCGCCGACAGCGCCTGGTTCGTGAACACACCCAGGATGACGGAGTAGCTGCCCGGCTTGCGCAGCGCCACCGGCTTGGTCGCCCCGGTCGTCTCGTTGCGTTCGGACTTGTAGTGGCCCAGCACATAGGAGCGCAGGCTGCGCTCGCCGCTCTCCGCGCCGGCTGCCTTGTTGTAGGCAATCTTACGAGCGGGCATGAACAGGGTGGTGATCGCGTCCACCAGGGTGGACTTGCCGGAACCGATGTCCCCAGTCAGCAGTGCGTTGGCACCGCCGATGCCGAACGTCCACACGTGCTTGTCGAACGTGCCCCAGTTGTAGACCTCCAGACGCTCTAACCGGAAACCGGCCGCAACCAGGTCGGTGGAGGCACTCGTGTCGGCGGGGCCGGACTGGGCGGGGATCACTGCTGCTTCTCCTGGGGGGTGTGGGTGGCCGCGTACTGGGCCAGGTTCATTTCGAAGTCGGCGAGCCACTGCCCGTCGACGAAGGCTTTGATGATCCGCTGCACCTCAAACAGCTGCTCCTGCCCGCGGGCACGACGCAAGAACTGCAGGTCCACCACCTTGTTGATGTGGCCGTCGATCTGGTCGACCAGGCGTGCCTCATTGCTGCCGGCCGGGAGGAACATGCGGATCATCTCCACGAGCTCGTCCCGCGTGATCATCAAGCGGGTGCCGTCGGCGCCTGCGTCAAACTCGGCGAGCCGCTTACGCAGCAGCACGACCAGCAGACTGACGGGGTAGGACAGCGAGCGGCGGGGCATCAGCCGCGGCGGCGCCATGCGGGCATCGCGGGATTCGTCCTCGTCGTCCGGTTTCGACTGGAGGAAGGCGTAGCCCTCCATCTCGTCGATCACCACGCGCAGACCCATGACGTCGACGTAATCCTTCACGCCGGCACTGTGATGCAGCAGTGCGTCCCAGGCCCGCTCGTGCTGGTCGCGGAAGACCGGGCCCTTGAGCAGCTGGTTGACCGGCAGGGAGAGAATGGACGGCTGGCGCGGGGTGGGGGTGGCAGGCGTGGTCATCGCCCCTCCTTCGGGCTGGACGCCCAGGCGATGCCGGGGTTGGTGCGGGCAAAGGTGACCACGGGCACGGTGGCGACCTGCTGGACGTCGTCTTCGCCGGTCCACGCGATCTCTTCTTGGCGCTGGTCGTCAAACACGGTGGTAAACCCGTCGTCCGGCAACGCGAAGTAGGCGACCAGCTCGGCAAGCCCCTGCTCCAGGGGGTGCACGCGCAGCGTCTCGGCCAACGACACCTGCGTGCGGGAGCCCAGTGCCTGGTGCACCGCGGCCGTGAGCCGCGCCGGATCCACATACACCGCCTCGAACAGAGCGTCGGCCGTGAACTCCTCGTCCCCCGCCACGATGCCGGTGCTGTCGATCGGCGCCTTGACCAACGGCGTGTACAAGGGCCGCTCCATCGGCAGGGCGATGGCCAGCGCGGCCGCATCGATCCCGGCGATCACATCCACCCCCGGCACATCGCGCAGCGCCAGGGCCTGCGCCTCGATCCCGCGCACGAGCTGCAGGACACGGCGATCCTCCGAGCGCACCTGGTCGTCCAGAAACCGGCGCAGCTGACCCGACAGCTGCCTCACCGTGATCTGAGTACGTTCGGCTGCCTCCAGCCAGTCCCGGGCCATGCGCCGCATCCTCGGGTCGGGCTCGTCGATGGCCTCCATGGCCTCGACCTCGGCCAACAGCGTCTTGAGCTCCTCCTGACGGCTCGGGGCAAGCAGGAAGTCGTAGAACGCCTGGAAGGTACGGCCCTGGTCCGATTCCGCGATGCTCTCACGGCTGCCCAGCACCTCATCCAGGAGTTCGCCCTTGGCCCCGTCCCACGCTGCGATCTTGCTCCGCAGGTCCCGGTCCAGGTCCCGGAAATTCGCCTCGACCTCTCGGAAGTCGGCCAGCAGCCCATGAGCCGTGTCGGTCACCTGCTGATAGCGGTCCCGCAGCGCCGCGCTGTCCAGGACGTCCACCTCGCCGGCCTCAACACGCTCGATCTCCAGGTCGATTTCATGCCGCCGCCGAGTGAGTTCCGCCAGTCGCACCTCGGGATCGGTTTCGGTCCCGAACGTCATCTGCCGGAGCAAATCGAAGATCGTGTTCAGCCGCGACTCTGTACCGACGAACGAACGCTCTTCCAGCGACCTCACCCACGCGACGGCTTTCTCGACCGCGGCCGTGGCGTCATAGTGCGGCTCGTCCGAATCCGGCGGGTAGTACTTGCGCAGCCAGCCGTTCTCCGGTGCCGACCAGCCATCCAGATATGCCTTCGCGGTCTTGGAAAACGTGCCCTGCCCCAGCCGCTCGTTGAGGGCGAACAACTCGTCGTCCAGCCGTTCGACAAGCTCCGCACCAGCAATCGAGCGCACTCCCTGCTCGACGAACACCTTGTTGAAGAAGCTCAGCATCAGCGCAGCGTTGTCGGCCTTCAGTAGCCGCCAAGCAGCGCTCTGCTTTCGCAGGGCGACCAGACGGTCATAGTCCAACTCCACGTACTCCCCTCTCACTGCCCCAGCGGGTTCGACCGCGTTTCCCCGAACGGATAAAACGCACACCGCCGCATGGCATCCATGCCCGCACAGGCATTCCACGCTGGCCACAGACAACCGTAGAGGCCACCACTGACAACGGGACTCGGCAAAGCCGACGCCTAGGTAGGCCCCGGCAGCCGCGAAGAAGGGAAACAGCAGGCAGGAGGGCAGAGGCATCCAGATTCCGGATTATTTCCGATCCTCGGCCCGGCAGTCATTTACGAACACAATTTCGAGTGCAGGTCGGGGGGCTTAGCTCGCCCACCGGTCCGCCGGTGCCCTCTCACGTCTGGGCAGACGTGAGGCCGTGTCATCGCATCTGGATCACGGGCGGTTAGTGGCAGATAGAGGCGCCGTCGGCAGATCGGGCCACCGGACAGCACGAGCAGGTACTGCAAGATCAGAGAGTTCCATACTCCGGCTGGGTTTTCTGCCGAGATTCCAGTCGTTGTTTCCCTGTGCCAGTGCCTTCGCTCCGCTCCCCGGTGCGTCGAAGCCCGTTCGCCGCTTCCGCGGGGCGATCACTGTGGCCGACTGCGTGTGAAAGAGGGTTCCAGCCCTTCGTGCCGTGGTCGACGAAGGACAGCCGGTAAGGCGGGCCATACGGCTGTCCGTCATCGCCGGTCTCGAGTGGGCGGGGAGTCATCTCAGTGTCAGCTTGCGCCGGCCAGGTTGGGCGCTGGTTCGGACGAAACCATCCGGCTGTGGTCGGGTCATGCGGTTGCGCTGGGATCGAT
>Ga0123353_10012688_pt1 | contig 12008 bp, 8 predicted proteins | sample TergutLab28metaG_3_FD_92763 | JGI IMG/M metagenome (GOLD analysis project Ga0123353, IMG submission 92763) | Labiotermes labralis P3 segment gut microbial communities from Petit-Saut dam, French Guiana - Lab288 P3 | ecosystem: Host-associated > Arthropoda: Insects > Digestive system > Gut ... | reverse complement strand
GTTACAGAGGCTGAAAGGAAGCATGTCAGGCGACGTGCGCGATTTCAACAACATGGAGACGCGAGCTGTCATCATGTTTTTTTATTCTCCAAAGCAAGGCGCGGAAGGAAATTCACGCCATTCTGACAGAAACTTTAGGGGAACATGCACCATCGTATGTCACCGTCAAAAACTGGTGGCCCAGTTTAAACGTGGTGATTTTTTCACCTGTGATGCGCCTCGTCCTGGTCGACCCAAAACAGTGACCACCCCTGAGATTACTGATCAAATTCCCGAGCTAATCTTGGAAGACCGCCGGATTTCGGCCAAATCAATAGCTGAGCAACAGGGTATTTCACGTGAGCGAATTGGGTCCATCATTCATGAAGATTTGGAAATGCGGAAGTTCTCCGCGAAGTGGGCCCCGAAATGCCTGAACGCGGATCAAAAACGTCAACGGAGCCAGTCGTCTGAGCAACTTTTGGAATTTTTCGGCGCGATTCAAATGATTTCCTGTCGGGATTGGTGACCATGGACGAAACCTGGTTATATCACTATGACCCGGAGACAAAGCAACAATTAATTGAGTGGAGGCATAGTGGGTCACCCTGCCCCCAAAAAAATCCGACTGCAAAAATCCGCTGGAAAATTTCTCGCCTCGATTTTTTGGGATCAAGACGGCATCCTCCTCATTGATTATCTTCCAAAGGGCCAAATTCTCAATTCCGAGTATTACTCACCTCTGCTGGTGCAATTGAAGGACATTTTGAAGGAAAAACGCCGAGGGAAGGTCACCAATGGGGTCTTGTTCTAGCACGAAAATGCCTCGGTTCATCGGGCACTTGCCACAAGAAACTCGCCTACCTGGGCTTCCAATGTCTTGATCACCCACCCTATTCTCCGAATCTGGCCCCGTCGGAGTACCACCTGGTTCCTGGACTGAAAAAAAAAACAATTGAAAGATCGCCATTTTTCGTCTGACAAGGAGGTCATTGCTGCCGCGGAGACCTGGTTGGATGGACAACCTTCTGCTTTTTTTATTTTGAGTGCCTTGCAAAAGTTAGAGCAAGGGGCTAAGAAATGTATTGAGCTTCGTGGGGAGTATGTTGAATAAATCCCGAGTTTGGTCGCTGTAGCATGTTTCCTTCCTGGTCGGGCTAAGGACTTATCAGCATCCCTTCGTATGATGTATAATGGGTTTGGTGTAAAGGGCGACCGTTATTAGATCTGTTGAGACATCTAGTAACAGTCCCTAAGTTTTTCTGTTAGCAGTTCTCTAAAATCCATGGGTATAGAAGTCTGGGTTTGCGCGTTTCTTGAACATGTTTTTCACTGAGCAAAATTTTCGCACCATCGTTTCCCGAGACAGTTCGAAGATTAACTGCTGAACTAGCGTTCTTTCATTTTGATTCGCACAACGTTCATATATTATAATTGTGTTTCTTTAAAACGGCAGTGTATATAAATAAATAAATAAATATATATATATATATATATATACATATTGCGTTTTTGCACCCTTTAACATATGCAAAAGCTTTAAGAAATTAGAAATACACAAAAATCCGGGCATTTATAAAAACGGTCTGGACGGAAATTTTTGGATTTAGGTGTCATTGTCGCGTTGTGTTTTAAATAAATAAATTCCATTTAAAATACAACGGGATGATAAAATCCCAAATTCATTTCTCCTTGTCAAGCACATCTTATCAATAAATAAAGTATGTTAGTTGTGTTAATCCGAATACATAAATTCGGAAATTTTTAGGACGAAAAAGGAACATGTCCGGAAAGCAGAGGACGTATAGTAGGCCCACTATACCATTTAAGCAAAAAAATAATCTAAACGCCTGTTAGGCCGACATTTTGCCGGAAATTGTCCATTACCTCAAGACGCGCTGGATATCAATCCAATATAAAGAACTATCATTTCGACTGCCGACAGTAGGCCTACAGACAGCTGGAAATTCTATTCAAGAAGACACAAGCCCTCCGGCTTCCTTTTTCTTATTAAATTCAGAGCAACGCCTCAATCCAGTTCAGGGCAAGGAATTACAGAACCAACCGGAACGTATACATACACAAAGCCTTGGAAACCCAAAATTCGAAATGCCACCAATATACCACTAAAGGTGCGGGTGGTTGTGGAGGGCTTTAACGATTGTGCTGAAGGAGGGGTAAAGAATCGATTCCTACAGTCAATAAACCCTTGAGTCTCCACGTGACACGGACAAAGCTGTGAGGAAATCAGGAGACTATACAGAGTTGCACTGATTTGCTGTGCGTTACAGAGGCCCAATCGGTGGTCCGAGGACACTGCAAGTTCGCATTCTGCAGACGTAGCAAACTTAAGTTTTTCTACAATTGTGTTTAACGTTCAGGTGACCGCTCATCGTGACATATTCTTATAATAAAACCAACTAGATGCACTAATTTCTCATATTTACTTTTGGAATAAAATTCTACACGTTTCGGACAGTTTCTCTGTCCATCATCAGGAGTCTAGCACTATATACACAGCAATAGGTATATGTCATACAGGTTTTGCTGCAAGCTTATGAGCAAGCTGTCAGCAAACCTGTATGACATATACCATTGCTGTGTGTACAGTGAAAAACTCCTGATGATGGACAGAGGAACTGACCGAAACCTGTAGAGTTTTATTTCCAAAAACAAATTTGAGAAATCAGTGCATCTAGTTGGTTTTATTATAAGAATTCTACAGCCGTGTTGAACATCACTTCTAAAATCAGTTAATATAAACCCCTTAATATGCTACTACTGAACTACTGTCCATTTACTTATTGCCCAAAACTTAAACCTAATAGAATTTATGTTTGGCCTATTTGATTGAAACAGTCTGTAACAGCAATATTATTCCAAAATAAAAGTTACTAATTAAACTTGCTCATTGGCTCTCCTTCCTTTTGAATCATTTCGGCCCAACTGTTAACGCGAGGACACGGGTTCTTGGTTGTCGGCTGTAGTTATGGAGAAACAGGCATGTTAGAAACCCATACTGGGCCGGGATAGCGTGGTCGGTATAGCGACTCGCTACGGGCTTAACGGTCTGGGGATTGAATCCCTGCAGTAGCGAATTTCCTGCACCCTTCCTGACCGGCCACAGGGGCCAACCAGCTGCCTATACAATGTGTACCGGGTCATCTTTGTTGGTAAAGCGGTCGCAGAGAGGGGTTAATCACCCACCCCCCTCTAGCGCCAAGTTTATCTCCTCTGTGTGTTCATGGCAGGTTACAGTACGACCAGTACTTCTTCTACCTTTTACAAACCCAGGTTCTTGAAGACAGGTAAGTATATCTCGCAATTACAACCATTTCGTATGCTGCCGCGCACAGAGTTTCCTAACGACTCTACAATGTAGTGTTTTCTACAGCCGCCTTTATCTGATTATACGTTGCGCATGTACTGAAAACACAGCAGTTAGAACTGTTAGAACAAAGCCTCTAATTCTGGGTGTCACTACAAGTTTCAGCGCCAAGTCTGGACTCAGAAGAATGGTTCGTCACGTCTAGCCGCTTATTAATATCAATCCCGCAGAGTTCCACGGACTTTTATAGTTGCTGTAATTCCATCTTAAGGACCAAATATAAGGCGACAACCTGCTGTAGTTTTTCACATAGAAAAACAACACAGTATTATTTCCGACATCAACATGTCCGTATATTTTAAAGAATGCAAAAGTTGGAATAAAAATGTTTCATGTTTTGCACATTTTAATAGGATTATAACAACGCTGTAACACACCATTTTGAAACAAATCTACAAACACAGACATATTAACATAAAGGGAACCTGGTTGAACTGTTTCAGAATCCATCTTCCTACTATAATTTCACATGACATTTGTTTTAGGTTTTATTACATGACTACTCACACCAATTAATTTAACTTTGCTTTATTTAGAAGTGGAGGCATCTCAAAAACGTGAAGTGAAAAGAAATAAATGACCTACTAATGAGCTAAAAATTAACGTACAAAATTCGCACAGAAAGCAGTGACAGAGACAGACAGAGAGAGAGAGAACTCAGAGAATGGGGCATTAATCACAACAATGAATCGTGACGTAAGCTCCTATGTAGTTATAGTCTTTGCCTGGACAACGGCTGTTCATTGTAGGGGCAGGAGAGCGCTCGCCAATTGTTCACAGCAAACAGTGTGAACCATATATTTGGCCTCGGCAGAAAATAAAGGCTTTTGGGTAATATAGTGCCAACCATCCACGTTCCTAACTACCAATTAGACAGGGCATGAGGGTGGGAAATACAGACAAAAAAAGTCACCCTACTATTGCGAACTGTTCACATGCCCAGCTCTGTCCGCAGAAGCGAGGGTATACATGCCCAAAATTTCACCACTTACTATGATGAAATTATATATATGAATATGTACTACACCACCACCACCACCACCGCTACCCCCTCACAACTCACTTCAAACCTCGCCTACCTCTCACCGTCACCATTCCCTCACCTCCCTTCCTTTTCCAAAATGCCAGGTATGCATTTATTTGGTTTGTGCAACTACCCATAAATTACTCTATACATATTCATCGCAGCAGTGCACGATTTCAAAACACACACACATACTGGTAGCGTGTGTCCAGCATAAATGCAATGCATGTTTGCTCCGATTTCCTACCGAATCGTAAAATACAACACCCCTCTCTCTCTATCACCCCTCCCCCCATCTCCTATATATATATATATACACACACACACACACACACACACACACATATATATATATATATATCTGGTCTGTAATTCCCAAACCTTCACTCACCGATACTCCTATTGTTTTCATTATTGTTTTGTGCTATTCGGTCTAACCCCCAACCCGTATGGTTTACACAATGGAGGTACACTGTGCAACAAACACACATCACCACGTCAAGTTTTCACCGAGTTGGTAGATGGCATTCCACACAGACAATATATGTGTCAATCATGATAGGGTAGCGCTGAGTCCTGTCCGCTAGTTCCCCGAGTGCAGTCTGTATATATTCGTGTTTTCGCTCGCTTATTAGTAGTCGAATAACGATGAGACATGGGTAAAAGGGTTGGAATGGAACCGTACACTCGTTATCGCATAAACACGGAACCGCGACAGGAAATTGTAACCGGACCTTACAACATTATATGAGGAAGAGTAGGTAATTAACCTATTTCATGACGTTGAGGGGAGGGGCTCCAAATGAATGGGCCCAGCTCGTTCAGATAACAATGCGCAAACATACTCTACCGTGTCCGCTCACTGGATTTGAACAATTCTCTTTTGGTGTAGTAAATTCGGTCTTTTAACTGGCCATAAAATGCAATGAATTATTTTTAACCTTTTTGCTGACTATAGGCGAAAATTTTCGAAAAGTCTTTGCTTTGACTGCATACATATCAGATTTTACTCAGTTACTGAACCTAAATTTCAAATGTTTTAGTTTCCTCTTATTCTCCACTTGTATATTCTCATTTCATGAACGACTTGTATTTGACTATTAAGCACAAGTTTGTTTCAATAACCAGTAAATAAGAAGGTGCGTTTTTTAATTCTCCAACCCCCTCGAGCACTGCCCGCTTGGGAGGCAAACTGCTTTTCAGATCGTCAAGAAATTCCCTACATTTTACGAAATGCGACAGTTCACTACCGTTCCGACAACAGCCTGCTACTGTTCCGTATTCTGAGTCAGGTGAAACCAATCCACATCCTCCCATGATGTTTCTGTAACATGCATTTTAATATTAGCTTCAAATCGGGCCTCACATTACTCAAATGACCTTTTACCTTCAGATTCCCCTACCAAACAGCTGTATGTACGTCTCTTAAACCCTACGCGTGCCAGACACTCTGCCCGTTTCATCCTCCCTGATTTTGTCATCCTAATACAAATCACGAACCTCCTTACTTCACCATCCCGCTACTTCCTCTCTCTTAGGTCCAATTATTCTCCTCAGCACCCTATTCTCGACCACCTTCTGCCAATGTCTTTCTTTTAATGTGAAAGACCAAGTTTCACGCCCATGCAGAAGAGCAGGCAAAATAATAGCATTGTGCGTTTTAATGTTAACGTTTTTAGATAGCAAACAAGAAACAGTGGACTCAGAACTGAATACAACCAGAACTCCTGACACTACCGAACTGCTAACGTTTCGTAACCTGCCGCTTGTTTCACGGTTCCTCGTGGGGCGGCCCTACACTAGCTGCTAGAAACTAACGTCCTCGGCAAAGCATAGGGCCGACACCACCCTCCACCACAAGTAAAGACCTTATCTGACGATTCTGGTAAACAATAAAAATAATTTGGGCCTCTTTTCTCTTCATGTTTTAAACGGATATCTGTACTGAAGTACAACTATTTACTTTGTTCAAACACTGTTTCTGAGATCAGATCAACTGGTTCACCTACTGTATGATCTGTACATACTATATGGAGTCAGTGGCCAATTTCGGTAATCAGTGAGCCGGCACAACAATTAAGTCAAGAGGCGCACAAGTCCGACTTTAAACTGTATGAAATTGAATAATTATGATACTGCAATCTGATATTTTCGCACTAAGTTGGCGTCCCACTCAAGGGTACGGCTACACTGGAGCCAGAACCGACACAACACAACAGTCTGGGCAGACTCCAGACAAGGAAGTAAACATCAACCACTTTATTGCGTATGGTAGTGGCTGAACTGAACCCGATCCCACTGGCGTGTTGTCTTCCAGCAACCCCCGCTGTCTGGCCCAACAGAAGGTTTGTCACGAGCCGACCATCTGGCCAGAAACTTGATGCAGTTAGCATATGATATGAGCATTCGTGCAGTGGACGAAACTTATCTGATAGAACTTGTGAGAGATATGTCGCCTTTTGGGGACAAAAGATTCAACAAATTACCACAAGAGAGAGATCAAGCCAAGACTTTGGGAGTAAATACGCGAGAAAGTAAAATAGAGGGGTAAGAACGGAAATGATAACACTAATGAATTAAAGTACAGTACAGCAAACGTTACTGCCCATGGGCAAAAATTCGTCCCAATCATCAGACGCGTACATCACGTAACTTTCACATCAGCTACAATAAGCAGACTAAGGAAAAAGAAGTCCTTTTGTAGGTAGAAGTCTGGACAGACATGTCGGATTATAAGTAACCACACATTGCTGGCGATGTATATCCAGACAAATGTCGATTTGCTGTGTTGTGTCGGTTCTGGCCCCATTGTAGCCAAACCCTAACTCGGCGCCCTAGGCGGCAGCTCGGCTTTATGGGTGGGGCGCCCCTGGCTCCTCGTCATAACAGCAGTGGAGGATCACCCCCTATTGGCTGTACACGACCGTTTATTCAACATACTTGCAGCCGCAGTATCTCTCACCGAACGAAACTGCTCTCCGGGCAGGCTACAGCCCAGTTGGCTCCTTTCGCTCGTCATCGGCTGTACGTTCAGCATACCACTGCAGGACAAGTTGGTGGCGGAGCACGTCAGTCAGCTGTACTGTGCCTCCTATGGTGCTGATAGACCCTAAGTACGGTAAAGTGTATTTTACACAACCAGATTTCCTAACGATAATCAACCGTTTAAAGAATAGTGCTTAGTACAGACGTGCCACCAGGTTTAACGTTAAAAACTCTTAATTTTTCCCACACATCGTAGTGACGAGTATGTGTTACGGTAAATTCTCGCGATAAAGAGCATTTATCCCCTTCTATAACCTTCACCAATCGGTCTTTCTAACAGAGGCGTACTGTGGTCTTTGTGAGGTGCGAGTTGAATCTTTATACATAACTGAGATTCATCTTAATCTAAGCTACCTTGGAGGCAGCTGGCATTAGGACAGCATTTGGTAGAATCAGGTCGCACCCACTGCAGTCTTTGTATAGCATCCCAGCCGTATCGCTTGCATAACCAGCAGCTTCACAGAGGTGCGCAAATGAGTTGCCCTTTACAGGGCACAATTTTGGGCTTCATATTGAGTTTCCTTGATGAAAACCAAAATGCCGCGTTCCGTCACCATTTCGGGCAGCAGCATTCGTCCGTGTTCTGGGCTGTTTTCTACATCGTCAGCATGAAGAAGTAGAAGGGGAATGAAGGTGGGGAGAGTCCACGCGCCAAACGGAAAGGCCATGCAATCAGAACCTCGGATATGAAGTCCCTCTCAGAAACACCTGAGTCTCGACACTTCGTGCGGTGTTCAGTTAAACAAGGGGCTAACTCACACAGCCGCAACTTCTGCCATCACAACGGATACATCCAATCGTCTATATTGCGTGTGACAAGCGCAAGCCTACCAAAATGTACTGCTCCAGAGACGCTGTTTCAATCTTTATTTTAAAAAAAGGTCGATGGACGAAGTCCAAATAGTAGATAATTCCAAATACATTATACCTTTCCTCAGAATCCCAAAGAACTTCAGGTCTACTTTACAACATAATTGTATCGAACAAACTGGCTCAGCCAATACCGCTGCAAACTTCATCTTTTTCTGGAATGAGACCTGACATTGCCTTCGTCTTCTGGAAACCATCCCACATGTGGTGCAGATTACTGCAGTACAATTAGCTGCAATCCATTCACGCTGTACTATACAGCTCATGTAAAAAGAGTCATCTGCACTTCAGCATAATGCTAACACACAATAAGCACCATGATGCAAGATCAAGACACTGTCTGCTTGAAAGAACCCGAAGATCCACAATCGTGTCCTCAGAACACCATCACTGGACTCAATGCTACGCTCGACTAACAAATTCACATCCTATTTAACCTCTATTTTCAAATTATATGTCTATCTACGACCAGGCATTGCAAGTGGCCTCCTCCTCCAAGATTTAGCGACGCAAATCTTGTATGCATTTCTCACCTCCATCCTGCGTGAAATCTTTACATCTCAAGACAACATTTTCAAGATTACTTTAGTCATAAGGTGTATGACAAATCTCAACTCGTTAATACGCACGTCGCATAGAAGTGGGTGTCACTTATGTCACTCTACAACGAATCTTACTCAGCACGGTGAATACTGGCGTCCCTTGTATCTGCCACCTAGGCTGCCGTTCCACATAAGACACCTAGGTCGCAGAATAAAACATTGTATGTGTTGGATATCCAATTTCAACCGCAATATCACACATCACTTTATAAACAGAAGTGTCTTGCACTTGATTTCTGCATACAATACGGTGCAGATACTGAAAACCAGGACAGAAAGTCAGTGCGAGGGGCCCTGCTTACAGTGTTCACTGTAAATCTGAATAAAGACGAGCAGAGAAATGCGACAACAACGGCATGAAGTAGCAAAATTAAAATGAAAGTCTCCCCACCATTTTACTCCATGTTTACGAGAAACCGTAGAGACTAGATTTACTGCAAGAAAATTATGCACGAGGTATGATTCGATCCTACGACCATTTTATCAATAGAAAACACGGCAGCCCATCAGTTAACATGTTGTTGTATTATAAGCAAGCGTTAAAAACACAACACTAGTTCGACTGGCAGCTATACAGAAGTGCAGTACGCCTTATAAGTTCCTGGGAACTTCTTGGTGTGTGCACACGTGCACGCTTTCTTCGTCAAGTGAAAGCAGAGGCTTCCACCTCATAACGACACGAACCACGACACTGTACAGTTGTGCTAATCGACTCATCACACCGCTCACTTGACTGCAGAAAAACGACGTGCAGTTTCTTTAACGCGGATGCAAAGCATATGAAATTGGCCCTGAAGATGGAGATGATACAATCCTCCGAAACGCCGGTAACTGTATACGAGGCGACACGACGTGGAATCTCGGAATATCTGAATCTTCAGAAGCAGCACTGTGGGAACCTCAGATAACGCAAACATTTTCATCAATCTATTAACTGTTGTTAGTCAAACTACAGGCTTACTCTGCCCAGGGCAACAACTATTGGTAATATCAGTGAATGATTAACATTCGTATATATTTCGATTTATGTGATTTCCTTTTCAAGCCCGCTGCCCGCCTTGTGCTTCCCTTCTGACGTAACACAGCCTTTCCCGAGCTACAGAAGGGCAAATTAGTTTTCACTAACTCACAGCACACCACGTCTCAGTGAGCCACATACCCATGTGCACATGCGCAAAAAGGGTAATGCACTGTGCTGTGCTGGCAGCGGGAAAGGGTCAAACCTGGAACATTACGTCATATAATTTTAGTAATTAACCAACTTAGTGCACAAATTCTCGCTTCATAATAAGTTTATTATATTCCTCTACACGTTTCGAGCACAAAAGTGCTCGAAACGTGTAGAGGAATATAATAAACTTATTATGAAACGAGAATTTGTGCACTAAGTTGGCCAGTTACTAATATTTAACTGAGATGCATGGTAAACAAAACATTAAAAAAGGTCACATGTCCGTGGGGGTCAGTTCCAACATTTATGGTAACTGTAAGTACAGTGCCCACAAAGTGACTTCCACTCTAAACCTACTTCTGACAGGTGCACACAATCTGTGTAAATAGGTGTTTTGTTATTCTCTTAATTCGCCGTATTTCCAGGTGTGTAGGACGTAAGTGTGCATAAGGATTTTGTCTACACACACACACACACACACACACACACACACACACAAAACCGTAACAATTTTTACGTGACTTCCGAACAGCTGAACAGGCACCACATACACAATATCAGCACCATTCAGACACCAGTAGCTACAAGCAAACTCCAAAACGAGGCGAATCTCGGACAGCCAACCCAACATAAATCAAACCGTGCAGGACAGCTATGAAGTCTAGGTCATCTTTTATCTGCTAAGTCAAGGCACAACAGTACAGTCCACACACATTTTAAAACAATCTTTTAACTCTTTAACGTTACATTTACTTTATTTTATTGTATACGATTTGATCAAAAGAGCAACATGTATTTTAACAAAACTCTAAAAATCTTACTTCTCAATCCTACGCATAATTACAGTTGTATACAATCCCATTTATGCACTTTATACCACTGGACTGAGATGAACCTCTGTAGAATAAGAACATTACCACATTACAGATGTAACATCTACTAGTCGTGTTGACCGATACTTCATTTTTCTTAAAACAAACAGTAACCTTCGATATCACACCTATTCAGACCTGGTGTATTACTTTGTGTACGGATGTGCTGGCAGCAGACTGACTTTCTGTTCTGCGTCCTTAAAACAGTACGGTGATAAACTTACAGATGCAGAATGCGAGTATGTATCCTAATAACATCTGCGTACACTTAGCTACAGACGTAATGCGTGGGGATGGTTAATGAATGTAGAATTGTAGACACTTGCATCTAACAGACAAAGTTCGCTAAACTACTCTATATTAGTGTGTAGAACTATTGGATCACAAACACGTAGGTTACGTCGCCTGCTCACAGATGGCACGATACACAACAACGGGTCGCCTGGAAAACGACAGCAGATCCTATACCTACAACAGTAACCTGTTCTCTAAGTGTGACACACAATCCTCAGGGAGTCTGCAGTATGAAACAACTGCTTCCCCAAGGGGCGGTACTGTCTTTATGCCTCCGTTGAGTTCACAGAGACGTGTTACGCAGCTTCCGGTCCCACGGAACACACAAGGTTGGACACCGTATATTGAACATTCATTTATCCAGTGTTTCTTTTTTTTTTTACGATTAATTACGACGGCAGTTACTAAGATTACGGTGTCGGTAGCAACTGCCTGAACAGGGACGAATAATTTGTGAAACGTTATTCAGACAGAACGAAACCGAAAAACTAGTAGGAAACACACCGCAGTGCCACATTTTCCACCACAAATGCCACACAGAAAGGTCTCGGACTGAAATCGGACCTCTGCGGTGGGTAGACAGCATCTAACCACCTAAGCCGGGTCATATACCGCTTAATGTTTAATTGTTGAATAAAGTGAGACCAACTTGATGTCACTTGCTTTTTTATTTCATTATTTAATGCTCAACATGTTTCGGATGTTAATACATCCATCCTCAGGAGCTTGCGACTTATTTGTTGAGTTATTTCATGGGTTGTAT
>Ga0123353_10012687_pt1 | contig 12008 bp, 10 predicted proteins | sample TergutLab28metaG_3_FD_92763 | JGI IMG/M metagenome (GOLD analysis project Ga0123353, IMG submission 92763) | Labiotermes labralis P3 segment gut microbial communities from Petit-Saut dam, French Guiana - Lab288 P3 | ecosystem: Host-associated > Arthropoda: Insects > Digestive system > Gut ... | reverse complement strand
GGAAGACGTCCTTCAAATGGCGGGCGAGGTGGCGGCCTATGCAAAAGCACAGGGTCTCGTTGTCGAATTCAGCGCGGAAGATGCTTCTCGTGCCGATTTTAAGTTCTTAAAGGAACTTTATGCGGCCGGTGTCAAAAACGGCGCTGACCGTCTTTGTTTCTGTGACACGGTCGGTATGCTGACACCGGAGCGGACTTTTACGATTTTTTCCGAACTGGCCTATACGGCGGGCGCGCCGGTCAGCGTTCATTGCCACAACGACTTCGGTTTGGCAACGGCCAACACGATTGCGGCATTCCGAGCGGGCGCCGCGCAAGGTCATGTCACAATCAACGGCATCGGCGAGCGCAGCGGAAACGCGTCGCTTGAAGAAGTTGTCGTTCAGCTGGAACATCTTTACGGTATCAACACGGGCATCCAAACCGACAAATTATATCAAATATCCAGATTGGTCAGCCGTTTGACAAACATTCCGGTCGCGCCGAACAAAGCGCTTGTCGGCGGCAATTCGTTTACGCATGAAGCCGGTATCCATGTTCACGATTTGGTGAAAAATACGGCTTCTTACGAACCAATCTCTCCCGAATTTGTCGGAAGAACGCGCCGCATCGTTCTCGGAAAACACGCCGGCGCCAGCTCTGTCGAGCTTGCGTTAAAGGAACTTCGGCTGGACGCCAATCCGGCGCAGAAGCAGGAAATTTTTAAGCGCGTCAAAGACATGGGAGACAAAGGTCTTCGCGTGACGGACGCCGATTTGCAAACGATTGCGGAATCCGTTTTGGAAATCCACTGTGAGCCGGCGGTCAAATTAAAATCGTTCTCGGCGATTTCCGGCAGACCCGCCATTCCGATGGCTTCCGTTATACTGGAAGTGAACGGCAAAGAAGAAATCTGCGTTGACACAGGCGACGGTCCGGTCGACGCGGCGATCCGCGCCATTCAGCGCGCCGTTTCATCGGTCGGTGATATTGTTTTAGAAGAATATCACGTCGATGCGATTACGGGCGGAACGGATGCTTTAGTCGAAGTGACGGTCAAAATGTCAAAGGATGGTAAAGTCATTACCTCCCGCGGCGCCCGGACCGACATTATCGAAGCATCGGTCGAAGCGGTTATTAACGGCATGAACCGGCTCGTTTGATCGGGCCCGTTTTGGCTGTTTTAAGCGCGTATCTGTTTTAAAATGATGCCGCTTCTTTGAAGCGGCTTAAATCTTTTTGAATGCTTACTTTTCCGCGCTTTAAAACAATCATTAAAACAATCATTAAATATCATGCCTTAATATTCAGTTAAAATAATGAACCGCTCAGATTTAATCAAATCGGCAGCGGGTGATTTAACGAATAACAAAACTCATCAATTACAACTCAACAAACCGACAAAAAAATAAACAAATTAAACAAATGATTGAATTAGAATAAGGCCGGTTTTTCCGGTTTTAAATATTACAGGAGATGCTGTTTTAATGACAAAAAATTCTGCGGAGCAGATGAACGGCGCCAAAGCGTTCATCGAATCTCTCAAAAAGGAAGGCGTAGACACCATATTCGGATATCCGGGCGGTGTTTTACTTCACATCTACGATGAGATTTACGATTCTGATTTGCGCCACATTCTTGTTCGCCATGAACAAGCGGCTGCGCACGCTGCCGACGGTTATGCCCGCGCGACAGGTAAAACAGGCGTCTGTCTCGCAACATCCGGGCCGGGCGCCACGAATTTGGTTACCGGTGTTGCCACCGCTCACATGGACTCTATTCCGGTGGTTGCTTTTACCGGTCAGGTGACCAGCTCTTTGATCGGAAACGACGCCTTCCAAGAAGCCAACATTACAGGGATTACGCTTCCGATTACAAAGCATAATTATCTCGTTCAAAAAGCGGAAGACATTCCGAAAAGTATTAAGGAAGCTTTTTACATCGCGTCAACCGGCCGCCCCGGTCCCGTTCTTGTGGATATTACGAAGGACGCCACCATCAACGAGTTTAAATTCTCATATCCCGAAAAAGTGCAGCTGAGAAGTTATAAGCCGACCGTGAAAGGCAACATTCTTCAAATCAAAAAAGCCGCGGCAATGATCGTAAACGCTAAGAAGCCTGTCATTTACGCAGGCGGCGGCGTTATAGCGGCCGGCGCGTCTTCCGAATTATACAAACTCGCGGAACTCATCAATGCGCCCGTCACAACGACTTTGATGGGAATGGGCGCTTTCCCGACGGACCACCCGCTCTTTATCGGTATGCCCGGCATGCACGGTACAAAATATGCTAACTTCAGCATTCAGGACTCTGATTTGCTTATTGCAATCGGCGCCAGATTCGATGACCGCGTGACCAGCAAGATTTCATCTTTCGCGACCGGCGCGAAAATTATTCATATCGACGTCGATCCCGCCGAAATTTCTAAAAACGTGACGGCCGACATCCCGATTGTCGGCAACGCAAAATCCATTTTGGCCGACTTGATTCCCGTGGTTTCCGAAAAAATCATTTCGGGAAAAACCGACGAATGGATCAAACGCGTTGCTTTGTGGAAGAAGGAATATCCGCTCGCATACATTGACGACGGTTCTTCAATTAAGCCGCAGTTTGTCATCGAAACTTTGTGCAAAGTCGCTCCCGACGCGATTGTTGCAACGGAAGTCGGGCAGCATCAGATGTGGACGGCTCATTATTTCAAATTTAAAAGACCGCGCCAGCTCATTTCATCGGGCGGTCTCGGGACGATGGGTTACGGCCTTCCGGCGGCAATGGGCGCAAAAGTCGGCTGTCCCGACCAGATTGTTTTCGATGTTGCCGGAGACGGGTCTTTCCAAATGAACTCACAGGAGCTTGCGACATTGGTTGTTAACGATATTCCGGTCATTTCCGTGATTTTAAACAACGGTTATCTCGGAATGGTTCGCCAGTGGCAGGAACTCTTCTATGACGGTCATTATTCGCACACCGATATTATTGACAGCGTCGACTTTGTCAAATTGGCAGAGGCTTACGGGGCTCTCGGTCTTCGCGTTGAAAAGAAATCAGAGCTCAAAGAAGCGATTCAAAAAGCGATTAAATCCGGCCGGCCAACGGTGATCGATGTCCGCGTCGACCGCGGCGAAAACGTGTTCCCGATGGTTCCGGCGGGCGCGTCTATCAATGAACTGGTTGACGAAAGAAAATACGGAGGCATCTGAAATGACTGAAATGCAATCTCATACGCTTTCCATTCTGGTTGAAAACCACTACGGCGTTTTAACGCGTGTCGCCGCGCTTTTTGCGCGCCGCGGCTACAACATTGACAGTTTGGCTGTCGGCATGACGGAAGACCCGGATGTTTCCAGAATGACGATTGTTGTTTACGGCGACGATGCCGTTATCGAACAGGTGATTAAACAGCTTTACAAACTGATTGAAGTCATTAAAGTTGTTGACTTGAGTCAGGAAGAATATGTTGACCGCGAACTTGCGCTCATTAAAATCGCCACGACATCCGAAACGCGCGCCGACATTTTACAAATCGTTGAAATTTTCCGCGCCAAAATCGTTGACGTCGGATCGAATACAATGATGATTGAAATCACGGGCGGCAGCGACAAAATTTCAGCGCTTGAGAAATTGCTTCGCCCGTTCGGTATCAAAGAATTGGCGCGCACCGGAAAGGTCGGCCTTTTAAGAGGGCCCAAGGACACTGTAAAGGAAAAGTAAACGATCGATATTTGCTAAGGCAACTGAAGAAATGAATCGAAAGCTTAATGAGTTTTCATCATTTTTTCAGTTTTAGTTTTATTTTTGAAATTTCATTTTTTCAGTTTCAGTTTTGTTTTTTGAAATTTCATTTTTTATTTCATTGATTTATTTCATTATTCATTAATCGGAGTCACAAATATGGCACAAATGTACTACGACAAAGATGCAGATCTCAAGGTATTGAAAGGAAAGACAATTGCCGTCATCGGCTATGGAAGTCAGGGACACGCTCAGGCGATGAATTTGAAAGACTCCGGTCTTAAGGTGGTTATCGGTCTCCGAAAAGGCAGCGCCACCCGAAAAAAGGCGGAGGCCGACGGTATGAAAGTGATGGAAGTTTCGGCCGCGGTTAAGGCTGCCGACATCGTTCATATTTTGGCCCCCGACGAAACCCAGTCCAAACTTTACTATTCCGAAATCGAGCCGAACTTGAAACAGGGCGCAGCACTTTCTTTCTCTCACGGCTTTAACATTCACTTCAATCAAATCATACCGCGCGCCGACTTGGATGTCTTTATGGTCGCTCCGAAAAGTCCCGGTCACATTGTGAGAAGAACATTTACGGAAGGCATCGGGGTCCCCGGTCTTGTTGCCGTTTACCGGGACAAAAGCGGAAACGCGAAGAAGATCGGCCTCGCGTTCGCCAAAGGCATCGGCTGCACGCGCGCGGGTGTCTATGAAACAACTTTCCGGGAAGAAACCGAAACCGATTTGTTCGGCGAGCAAGTGGATTTATGCGGCGGCGCCGCCAGTTTAATGAAAGCGGCTTTTGAAATTTTGGTTGAAGCCGGCTACCAGCCGGAAATGGCTTACTTTGAAACCGTTCACGAATTGAAATTGATCGTTGACCTCATCCACGAAGGCGGCCTTGAAAAGATGTGGTACTCCGTTTCCAATACCGCCGAATACGGCGGCATGACGGTCGGCCCGCGCGTCATCAACGCCGAATCCGAAGACGCCATGTACGAAGCGCTTGCGCGTATTCAAAACGGCGAATTCGCGAAAGAGTTCATTTTGGAAGGTATGCTCAACCATCCCGTTTTGAAAGCGATGGAACGCCACGAAAAAGAGCTTGAACTCGAAATCGTCGGAAAGGCCATCCGTTCCAAGATTCCGTGGCTCAACAAGGGAATTGACGACGACTGATGAAGGCTGATTTTTTCAGCCTTTTCTTTTTCATTACTTTTTTTAATTTTTTCTTAGTTTCTTGCAGAATTTACACGGTTTCTTACAGGATGTGTTTTTTTGATTCGGAATGAAATGATTGAAATGATTTTTTCCCGCCGGAGCGTCCGCCGGTATACGGCCGACTCGGTCTCGGATGAAGCCGTTTCGGCAATGCTTGAATGCGCTCGGTTCGCGCCGTCGGGCTTGAATAATCAGCCGTGGCGCTTTATCGTGATTGATGATAAAGAAACCGGACGGCAGCTTTCGCCGCTGACGCATTATTCGGATATCATCACATCCGCCCCTCTTTTGATTGCCGTTTTCTTAGACACGGCGGCCTCTTATCACCGCGAAAAAGATTTGACGGCCATCGGCGCTTGTATTCAAAACATTCTGCTCGCAGCGCATTCTATGGAACTCGGCGCCGTCTGGCTTGGTGAAATCCTCAAAAACAAAGACAAAGTTTCAAAAATATTAGACGCGCCGGCTGAGTTTGAATTAATGGCCGTCATCGCTGTCGGGCACCCCGTACCCGCCTCTTCGGAAAGCGCGAGCCGAAAACCGTTGGATGAACTTGTTTTCAAAAATAAGTATTCAAAATCATGAGTCTCTTGAGTCTGAGATAATTCATGCGTCCGGGATAATTCATGCGTCTGAAATCATGAGTTTCGGATGAACAAAAAATAAATCAAAATCGGCTGTTAAAACAGCCGGCTTTTTATTTTTCAGTAAGGTATCGCGAGCATCGTCGCCATCATCAAAAAGATAAATGCGGTGTATATTAAAACAAAGATGATGATAGGGATAAATAAAAATGCCGCGACCGTTGCAAAACTCGGGGTTTTAAAAGGCACGTCTCCGTTGTTAATTTTCTCGGCTTCCTTATATGCGTCCCACATTGCGTAGATCCAAACGATCAATCCCGGAATGAATAAAATACACAATCCGATCCAGTAACAGGCAGTGAAAAGAATTCCTTTTCCGAATTTTCCGTTATACAGCTGCCCTAATCCGGGCCAAACGAATGATAAGACGGCGGCAAGAACCAAATTTTGATTCGCATTTTGATAATTTTCATAATTTTGATAATTTTCATTTGAAACAGATTCCGTTTGCGTCATATGCAGCGGTTTGCCGCAGTTGGTACAAACGTTTGCGTCGGGGCCGGCGGCCGGTTCGCCGCAATTGGAACAGAAGTTACTTGTCATCAGTTTGTCTCCATGTCGTTGTTGTCATATTGTTGTCATATAAAAACACAATCATTTTTAAATATATTCGTTTGACCATTAAAAAATAATGATTTCAAACGAAACAAAAAAATCAATCAAAGCCGGCTGTAAAAAGCCGGTTTTTTATTTTTTCAGATAAGCGCTCGGTATCAAACCAAAAATAATGATAAAAGCGCGAACCCTGTCAAACCCAAAATTATGATGAAAATCATGATAAATATTATAAGCCAAATGATGACCCAGAAGAATATGAACGCCATGATTTCCCAAAAAGTCGGCTCTGAAAAAGGTATTTCTCCTTTGTTCATTTTTTCGGCTTCCTTGTAAGCGTCCCAGCATGAATAGATCCAAATGGCCAGTCCGGGGAAAACCAACAAAGATCCGATTGTGCAACCGACATTGAAAAAAAGTCCTTTCCAAAATCTTCCGTTATACAGCTGGCCCATTCCGACCCACAAGAACGATAAAATGACCGCAAAAAAAGGACTTTTCGAGTCCGAGACGATGAGCCGGCTCTTCGGCGTTTCATTGCCATTCGCCGCTTCACTGCCATTCGCCGCTTCACTGCCATTCGCCGCTTCACTGCCATTCGGCGCCTCATTATAATTCTGCTTTTGATTATCCGCCGTATTTTGATCATTCCCGTTTGAAGCCGATTCCGGTTGCGTCGTACGCAGCGGTTTGCCGCAGTTGGTACAAACGTTTGTGTCGGGGCCGGCGACCGGCTCGCCGCAATTGGAACAGAAGTTACTTGCCATATCTGTTTCTCTATCACTTAATTATATAAAAACTGTCGGTCTGAAATCATATGTTAACCACCCTTTCGAAATTCGGTTGACATTGAGATAGGTTTAAATCAATTGCCTTCTGTCACCTTATATTTATAAATTGAAAACGAGGTATCATTTTGGAAAATAAGAAAGCGGCCGATTCCCGAAAAGTCATCGTTGACGTCAGTGATGTCTATAAAAGTTATTATTTGGGGCACGAAGAAGTTCCCATTTTGAAAGGCGTGAATTTTCAGGTTTTTGAAGGCGATTTCGTGGCGATTGTCGGCCCTTCCGGCTCGGGCAAAAGTACGCTGATGAATCTTCTCGGCTGTCTGGACCGCCCGACATCGGGCGTTATCGTTGTGAACGGCCAAGATGTCAATCAGTTGGACGACAACGGACTTGCACGCCTTCGCGGTATGGAAATCGGTTTTATTTTCCAGCAGTATAACCTGATTCCGCGGTTGACGGCTTATGAAAATGTCATGCTTCCGACTTACGCCAGCAAAAAAGAAAACATCGACTACCCCAAAAAAGCGAAAGAACTCTTGAAAATGGTCGGTCTGGAAGACCGTATGCGCCATAAACCTTCGGAACTTTCCGGCGGCCAAAGCCAGCGCGTCGCCATTGCCCGTTCTTTGATTAATGCGCCGTCTATTCTTTTGGCCGATGAGCCGACCGGAAATCTGGACTCTAAGACCAGCGAGGAGGTCATGGGCTATTTCCGCGAACTGAATCGAAGCGGCGCCACAATCATCATGATTACGCACAACAACGAGCTGGCCGTTCGAACCGACCGCGTTATTACCATTCATGACGGCCAAATCACGCGGGATGTGCCGGCAGTCGATTTTGTCCAACACATCAAAGAAGAACAGCTGACGGTGATGGAGCATTTGGCGGCACATGAAACAGGTATCAGATAACTGCATCGGATAACTGCATCAGAAAATTGAAAGATATATATAGTTTAATGGTAAACTAAGTTTTAAAATTGGGTAAACATTAGAACTTTGGGATATCGTTTTTAGTGTGTCTGCGGTGTTTTAATCTTTGAATCTTTATCTTTAATCCTTTAATCTTTCTCAGGTGAAATATATGGCTATGGTAAAAAAAACATTTAACTCTGCGCTTTCAGTTCTTCTCATCTTTGTGCTTATTTTATCTCTTTTTCCGGGGATTGCGTCGGCTCCCGCCGGTTTGAAAATTACGCTGGTGGACCAGACACCGTATCCCGTGCAGCCCGGGCAGCAAGTCCGTTTCTGGATTCAAGCCGAAAACATCGGCAACGGTCCCTTAAATAACGTCACGGTCGAAGTTGTTCCCGACGGCGTCTTCTCCGCATCTTCTTACGATGTCTCAAAAACCTACAGTACGATTCACGCGGGCTCTAAGGTTTACCATGAATACATTATGTATGTCTCAAGCGACGCGCCCGACGGGCCGCGCGACCTGACTGTCAGATATAAGGAAGGCAACAACAGTTTGTGGATTGAGCAGAAGTTCACGGTCGGTATCGGCGGCATCATTGACCCCGGCAACCGCGGAACGCTCATTATTGAAAAAGTGACCAGCAGTCCGGACGTTTTCATGCCGGGCGACACGGGCATTATTTGGGTGACTTTAAAAAATAACGCGACAGCCCTCGCCAACGGGTCCAACGTCACAAACGCGAGAATCCAGTCAGCCGACCTCTATTCCAAAGACAACATCATTGTTACCAGCGATGCCGTCAACGCGCTCGGCATCATCGCGCCGGGAGACAATATCTCCATTCCGTTCCGTGTCAGCATTCCGGCAGACACGCCCGACGGCACTTACCTCTTAACGCTCGGTGTCAATGGCAGCTCTTTTGAATACAACATCAAAAGAAATATTGAAATCAAAGTCGATGCCGCGGGCATCAAAACCATCCAATCCAAAGCCCCGTACGCATCCGCCGCCGGCAAAACGATTGAAATCGACATCGTCAACTACCACCAAGGAACCGTTCGCGGCGTCTCCATCATTCCCGTCGCCGAGGGTATGACTTTTTACCCGACCGAATATTTCATCGGCGAAATGAAGCCGGATGACTTTTACACTTCCAAATTCAACATCACACAAGGTTCTGGCGATTCAAACGTTGAGTTCAAAGCCGTTTACTACAACGGCGACAATGCCCATGAAGACAGTGTCGTCATTGATATCGGTCCCGTCATTAAACCGCCTTCTAAAATCATGACATATCTCGTTTATCTCATTATCCTTCTCTTGATTGCCGCGGTTGCCGGACATTTCTATCTCAAGAAAAAGAAGAACGTGTCTCTTTTAGAGTATTTGAAAAATGGAAAAAAACAGGCTGAAAAGAAGGAATAATTTTTAAATCCACGCCTGAGTTTTCGGAGGCTTTTCCGGCGTAATGGCCGGCCTTGCCTGCCGTTTTCCGTCTGCTCGGCCGGCCTGTAACTTATCCGTTCAATATGAAATATCCTGAATCAAAATGAATTCGCGTTTATTGAAAATGAAAGAGATGCCGAAATGATCAGTCTGTCCTATTGTGTTAAAGCGGCTGTTTCAAGCTTGAGAAGCTCAAAGCTTCGCTCAGGGCTGACGGCTCTTGGTATCATTATCGGGATTGCTGCCGTTATCGCGACTTTTACGATCGGAAACAGTTTCACAGGCTATATTACGGAAACACTGGATACGCAAGGGTCCAATTACATTGTCGTGTCCGCATCCAAACCGAATATTTTTTATGACGTACAATTGGACATTATTCGAAACACCCCCGGCGTGACGGATGTCGCGGCGGAAATTACAAAGAGGGGTCTCGTCACTTTTGCAAACGGGCAGAAAAATCTGACGATATACGGAATGCACGAGGCCGGGATGGAAATCGGGTCCATTCCGATATATGAAGGACAGATGTATTCGGATAAAGATTCCTATGTCGCCGTTGTCGGGAAAGATACGGCGGAGGATGCGTTTCGCAGAGAAATCGGCCTCCGGAGTACAATCGATATTACGCTTTATAATTCCGATACCAAAGAATATGTAACGGAGTCCTTCAAAGTTATCGGCATTGCGGGTACCGATAAAACCGATATGTTATCCGGCAGCGGGGAATATACGATGATTTTCATTCCGATGCATATTATGCAGGAAATGACGGGAGAAACATCTTATAATCTGGTTTACGCGATGTCCGACTCGCGCGATGACATTAATGAGACATCGGATGAAATCAAAAAGCGTCTTGCCCGAAATTTGGGCGTATCCGAACGCGATTTGGATGATAATGAAAAAATTCCGTTCATGGTCATCAATCAGGCCGAGATTTTGGAACTGGTCGGCACTTTGACAAATACGCTTCAAACGTTTTTGCTTGCGATTGGCGGCATTTCTCTGGTTGTCGGCGCTGTCGGCATTATGAATATCATGGTCGTGACGGTCACGGAGAGAACGCGCGAAATCGGAATATTGAAGGCGCTCGGTTATTCTTCGAAAGACGTTCTGATTCTTTTTGTTGTCGAATCCATTATAATCAGCGCTGTCGGCGGGATGATCGGCACGTTTTTCGGCTTAATTATCGCTTACATCGGCGCAAGTTTTTTGGGATTGCAGATGGCAATTCCCGTATCGGGCGTTTTATTCGGCGTGGGCTTGTCCGTTATTGTCGGCATTCTGGCCGGCGCGCAGCCGTCTTACCGCGCCGCAAAAATGAATCCTGTTGAAGCTTTGAGGGAGTAAAAATGATCAGCATTTCTCAAAGCATGAAAATGGCGGTTGAAAGCCTGAAAAGCTCTAAACTGCGTTCGGGGCTGACGGCTCTTGGAATTATTATCGGCATTGCCGCGGTTGTCGCCACTTTCACCCTTGGCGCCAGCTTTGGCGCTTTTTTCTCGGACCAAATCAGCTCCAGCGGTTCCAATTACATTATGATTGTTTCTGCTAAAGAGAATCTGTTCTTTGACCAGCAGGTGGAAGTTGTTCGAAATACGCGCGGCATCGAAGCCGTTTCTCCCGTCCTCTCGACATCGGGAACGGTGACGTATATGGGGGAATCCAAAAATCTTACCATTTACGGCATTTTAGAGGATTATGAAGAGATTGGCGCCGTTCCGATGTATGACGGAACCTTCATTACCGATCGGGATACTTCCGTTGCCGTTGTCGGTAAAAACGTCTCTTTGGACGGTTTTACAAATCAAATCTCAACGCGGGGGTCTATTCAGATTACCGTTTATAATAGTGAAACCCGGGAGAACGTGACCCGCACGTTCAGCGTGAAAGGCATTTCCGGTTCGGACCAAACGAGCATCATTCGGGCAAGCGATTCTAATTCGGCGATTTACATTCCGCTTTCCGTTATGAAAGAGATGACCGGAAAATCGGATTACCGGACGATTTTCGCCATGACCGAATCCAACGAGACGATTAAAGAAACGAATGACGAAGTCAAGAGGAATCTGGCTCGGAATTTGGGCGTTTCGGAAAGAAATTTGGATAACGCTGAGCTGATTCCTTTCTTTACCATGAATCAGGCGGAAATTTTGGAACAGGTCGGCACGATGACGCAGACGCTTCAGATGTTTTTAATTGCCATCGGCGGCATTTCTCTGATTGTCGGCTCTGTCGGTATCATGAACATCATGATTGTGACTGTTACGGAGAGAACAAAAGAGATCGGAACGTTAAAAGCGCTCGGTTACACATCCGTTGACGTTTTAGTTCTGTTCCTTGTTGAATCCGTTGTCATCAGCCTCGTCGGCGGCGCCGCCGGAACAATTCTCGGACTAACCGTTTCTTATATCGGCGCGTCCTTTTTAGGAATCACGATGGCGTTGTCATACGGCGCAATCGCTGCCGCCATTGTTATTTCCATTGCCATCGGCATTGTGGCCGGCGTTTATCCCGCAAAACGGGCGGCTGACATGAATCCGGTCGATGCGCTTCGGTCGGTTTAATTCAAAAAAAGGCGGAGACGCCCGAGATGGCAGATGATTTTCCGCGGCTGAAGATATTTCAGAATGATGGTGGATTTGCCGTGGCTGAACACATTTCAAAATTAAAGCAGATTTTCCGCGGTTTTCCAGGATTTTCTGACATAATCGGGAAAATCGCCGTGT
>Ga0123353_10012686_pt1 | contig 12009 bp, 8 predicted proteins | sample TergutLab28metaG_3_FD_92763 | JGI IMG/M metagenome (GOLD analysis project Ga0123353, IMG submission 92763) | Labiotermes labralis P3 segment gut microbial communities from Petit-Saut dam, French Guiana - Lab288 P3 | ecosystem: Host-associated > Arthropoda: Insects > Digestive system > Gut ... | reverse complement strand
CTTCATGACAACCGGAATTAGGCATATAGGCATGCTGCCCGAGCCGATTTTGCGCAACAATCAGAGAAAGTGCCTGATAAAATTGTTCCGGGGGCGAAACATCTGGATTACCGAGACTAAAATCATAAACCTGATCTTCACCGTAGGTTTGTTTCAGGGCAATTCCTGCTTCAAACATTTTTCGAATCCAAGAAGATTGGCTTAATGTAGTTTCAATTTTTTTTGAAATGCTCATTTTCTTATTTCCTTTACGCCCTGGCGGAATAAAACGCCTTATAAAATTCCATGAAGCGGTTTTCTTTGATCGCAGACCGCGCTTGTCGCATTAAATCAAGATAATAATGTAAATTATGAATGGTATTTAATCGATACGCTAAAATTTCTCGAGCGATATAAAGATGCCGCAAATATGCTCGTGAATATTTTTGGCACGTATAACAACTGCATTTTTCATCAATCGGATTTTTGTCTTCTTTATACTGTGCATTTGAAATGTTTAAAACCCCTTGATGTGTAAAAAGCTGTCCGTTTCTGGCATTTCGGGTGGGCATAACACAATCAAACATATCCGCACCCATATGAATCATTTCTATTAAATCTTCCGGCGTTCCGACCCCCATGACATACCGAGGTTTTTCTTTCGGCAAAAGAGATATTGTTATTTCACCCATTTCTAACATGAGTTCTTTCGGCTCTCCAACGCTAATTCCGCCAACCGCATATCCGGGAAAATCAAGCTCTTTTAATTCTTCGGCGGATCTTTGCCGCAATTGAGGGAACATGCCTCCTTGGACGATGGCAAACGGAACATGATCTTTATATTGATGCCTTATCCAATACTCTTTACATCGTTTTGCCCATCGGGTGGTGAGAGTCGCTGCATTTTCGGTACGTTTTTCGTCCGAAGGATACGCAATACATTCATCCAGACACATCATAATATCCGAATCAAGCGAAAATTGAATTTCCATTGCTTTTTCAGGCGTTAATACATGAAAAGAACCATCGATATGGGATTGGAAATGCGCTCCTTCTTCTTTGATTTTATGTAAACTCCCCAACGAAAAAATCTGAAATCCGCCGCTATCTGTCAAAATGGGTTTTTCCCATTGCATAAACGCATGAAGACCTGAAAACTGTTGAATAACCTCTATGCCGGGCCGTAAATATAGATGATACGTATTCCCTAAAATAATCTGAGCCCCTAAGACATTTAAATCCTCCGGCGAAAGAGCCTTTACCGTTCCTTGTGTACCGACAGGCATAAAGATCGGGGTTTCGATCACGCCGCGGTTAAATTCCATTTTGCCTAACCGAGCTTGCGAATCTTGGCTTTGTGTAAGAAGCGTAAATTTCACGAGAATTAATTTCCCTATAAAATTAACATGGCATCGCCATAGCTATAAAACCGATATTTTTCTTCGATCGCAATCTGATACGCATTTAGTATCGTCTCTTTTCCTGTAAAGGCGCTCACCAGCATTAAAAGGGTGGATTGGGGTAAGTGAAAGTTCGTAATCATACCGTCAACCGCTTTAAAAGAAAAGCCTGGATAAATAAATAGGTCGCAAACGCCTTTTTGAGAACTAAATTCTTTTTCTTTTACAATATATTCCAGCGTTCTAACGCAAGTTGTTCCAACGGCAATAATGCGACGGCCCTCTTTTTTTGCTCGTGTAAGCCGATCGGCGGCTTCTTTAGAAACAAAAAAAGATTCCGGATGCATGACATGATCTCGAATATCGTCTGTCCGAACCGGAATAAACGTTCCGTATCCGACATGGAGCGTAATGGATACAATTTCTATCCCTTTTTTGCTTAATCGCGTTAAAAGATCTTTTGTAAAATGAAGCCCTGCCGTAGGCGCCGCTACCGCTCCTTTTTGAGAGGCATAAACAGTTTGATATGTATCTATGTCTAAAAAAGAATCCTCTCCTTTTCGAATGTACGGCGGCAAAGGCATATGTCCGTATTTGGATAAAATCTGATCCACTTCTTCTAAAGAAGAAAATTGAAGATGTGTTTGTTCGTTTTCATGTCCTACAACCTGGACTTTCAGATCGTCTTCAAAATATAAAAAAGAACCCACCTTGGGTTGTTTTGAAGATTTAATAAGACTTTTTAGAATTGGCGTTTGACTTGAATTTGAAGGATATCCCAATAAAAGAATCTCGGCTTTTCCGCCAGTTTCCTTTGAGGCAAACAGTCGTCCCGGAATTACTTTCGTATCGTTTATAACTAAAACATCGCCGGGGGAAAGCAAATCAAAAATGTCTGAAAACACATGATGAGAAATAGATCCGGCTTGACGATCCAGACAAAAAAGACGAGAGGTATCTCTTTTGGGGGTCGGATATTGCGCAATACGGTCCGGCGGAAGAAAATATGTGTAATCAGCTCTTTGATACATAGACGTTTTAACTCTTAAAATAGAATCGTTCGATATGTATTACCTTTTCTATGCAGGCGGTGTCAAAGAAATTCGACTGTTTTTGGGTGGTTAGATGAAAAATGGGATTGTTGTGAAGACGAAAAAAACCTTGACTATAAAAGGCTGTCTGCCTAGAATAAACAGGTTAAATAGTGTCGTTTAAAATTTTTCAAAGAGTATGGGTAGGGCGGGTTTTTTATGCAATTTGAACCAGTTATTGGTCTGGAAGTTCATGCTCAATTAAAAACGAACACAAAGATTTTTTGTGCTTGTTCGACCGCTTTTGGAGCGCCGGAAAACTCTCATACTTGCCCGATATGCTTGGCTCTTCCCGGAACACTACCTGTATTAAACCGAAAGGTAGTGGAATATGCGATGCGTGCCGGAATTGCAACGCACTGTACAATTAACCCTGTAAGCGTATTTGATCGAAAAAGTTATTTTTATCCGGACCTGCCCAAAGGATATCAAATTTCTCAACTTGATTCTCCGATTGCAGAACACGGATATTTAGATTTAGATATAGACGGGGAAACCCATCGCGTAGGAATTACCCGGATTCATATGGAAGAAGACGCCGGAAAGCTCATTCATGATACAAGACTTCCCGTAAGCCGGGTGGATTTAAATCGAGGCGGCATGCCTTTGATTGAAATTGTAAGTGAGCCGGAGATTTTTAGCGTAGCGCAAGCCATTCGTTATCTTCGTCAGTTGCGGGCGATTGTGAAATATATCGGCGTGTGCGACGGGAATATGGAAGAAGGTAGTTTTCGCTGTGATGCAAATATTTCTCTTCGACCCGTAGGTCAAAAAGAATTCGGCACTCGGGTGGAAATTAAAAACTTAAACTCGTTTCGACATGTGGAACGCGCTTTAAATTACGAAATTGGTCGGCATACAGAAGCGTTAAAAGAAGGTCAGCCCCTTGTTCAAGAAACACGGCTTTGGGATCCGGACAAACAAAAAACCTTTTCCATGCGAGGAAAAGAAGAAGCGCACGACTATCGTTATTCACCGGACCCGAACTTGGCAAGCGTTGAGATTTCCGAAGAATGGATTTTGTCAGTAAAAGAGTCCTTGCCGGAACTACCGATTGAAAAACAAAATCGATACATAAAAGAATTAGGTCTTTCAAAAGAAGAAGCAACGATTTTGACCGCTGACGTTGGATTGGCATCTTTCTTTGAAGAAATTTGTACGACCCTAAATGAGCCTAAACTTGTTGCCAATTGGCTGATAGGTCCTTTTTTAGGATTTATGAATGCAGAAGGACTTGAAATCGAAAACTTTTCAGTATCTGCGCAAAAAATGGCGCAATTATTAGAATTGGTTTCGAAAGAAGTATTAAATTTAAAAACAGCGAAAGTTGTATTTGAAGAAATGGTTTCTTCCCAAAAAGATGCCGAAACCATTGTTGCAGAAAAGAATTTACGTCAAGTAAGTGATTCGTCCGCATTAGAAGAAATTATACGTTGCGTATTAGAAGAAAATCCAAACGAGGTAATTTCCTTTAAAGACGGAAAAGATAAGTTGATGGGTTTTTTCGTGGGACAGGTAATGAAGCTATCTCAAGGCAAAGCCAACCCTAAAATGGTAAATGAATTATTAAAACAAAAGCTTTCGGAATAATTTTATTTCCGAAACTAAAGGAGGCCCCTTTGAAACCTCTTCGGTATATGTTGATTTTGTTTGGGCTGATCTTGCTATTTCCACTCATGGCGATAAGCGCACCTGCTAAAGTAGCGTTATTGCCGTACGTAATTAACGCAGATCAGGATTTAACCTTTTTGCAAAACGGCGTGTTTGACATGATGTCATCGCGTTTTTCGGCAGCCAATGCGTCGGTCATTGACCGAAATACGATTCATAAAACGCTTCCTTCGTCGACAAATGCGCTTTCGCCTGCCGCTGCCAGAGAAATCGGTCAACGCTTGGGCGCAAATTATGTTGTGTATGGCAGTATTACAAAAATCGGAAATGATATTAGTTTAGACACCAAAATATTGCCTGTGGCGGGGGTTGCAGAGCCGGAAACATTTTCAGAAACATGTAAAAATATGGGCGAAATTATTCCGAAATTAAATAATACAACCGCCTTGATTAATAACCGATATTTTGGCGGCGTGAAGTCTTCTGCGCCTGTTGTAGTTGCGCCGGCACCGACTCCGGCACCTCCGGCACCTCAGGCACAAGGTCCGGTCTATGACAGCCGAATGGATCCGAACAAATTGATTACCGCCGGAGGAGGAATTAAGGCAGATGTAGATATATCAGATGCCAAACGAGTCGCTGTTGCCGGTCAGTTTTGGAAAAGCCCGTTTTATAAAGAATATTTGACAGGCGTTGCAATTGCCGATGTGGACGGATGCGGGAAAAACGAACTGATCGTTTCGTCAAAGCATAGCGTTATTGCGTATAAATTTGAGAATCAACGCCTTATAAAAGCATATACACTGATTGAAAAAACAAAAAATACCATTGTCAGTATTGATGCAGCCGACATTAACGGAAGCGGAACTGCGCAAGTTTTTATTTCGGCAATAGGACCGAACTTAAATTTAATGGCATCCAGCGTAATGCAGTACGACGGAAAACAATTTAAAACAATTGTTGCAGACAGCCCTTATTTCTATCGTGTCGTAAAACCTATGGGCGAGATGACAAAGCGAATTGTATTGCTAGGACAATCCGGCATTGGCTTAGACGCACCATATCCGAGAAATTTTCATGAACTTGCCTGGACGAACGGAGCCTATCAGCCAATCCGGACAATGCGCATTTCTCGCGGACAAAATGTACTCGGATTTTCAATGGGAATTTTTAGCAAAGACGGCGGGGAACTATTTTTAGGATATAATACAGAAGAAAAATTAACTATGTTTGCACCAGACGGCCGTTTTACTTGGAAAGGCGATGAGCCCTTAGGCGGTCGCCATGAACACATGAATTTACGCGAAACGAGCGTAAGCGACTCAGAGAACTACCGCTATTTGCCCATGCGAACATTGGCGGTGGATTTAGGAGATAAGCCCGGCACGTTCATTACCGTAAAAAACGAACGGATTAGTAATTTTATTTCGTTTAGAAGCTTTACGTCAGGACAGGTATTGATTTTGAACTGGGATGGTCTTTCAATGGATACAACATCGGCTTCCAGAAAACTATCCGGTCATATTAACGATTTTACGGTAGGAGATTTTAATAACGACGGCTCTCAAAAATTGGTTGTATTAAATGTGGCTGAAACCGGCGCTTTGGTAGGAACAAGCCCAAAATCAATCATTGTCGTTTACGACTTTCATTCTCCAACAAAAAAATAAACGATAAAAAAACAAAACTAAAAAAGGGCAGCGACTTTTATCGGTCGTTGCCCTTTTTATTTGTCCAATAGAAATTTTATTTAAAATCAATTCTCCACATAATACCAAACGTGGTTAAAGCGCCGTCATTTACTTTTACGCTACCGTTTTTACTCGTCATGGCATCATAATAAACAAATTCAGGCATGATAAATACGCCCGGCGCTACGGTGAAACGAGCGTGTAAATACGCCGCCTGACCGTTATCGGATTTGTCCGCTACAGAATGATCTACATACCCGTAGCCGGCTTCAAGAAAAAATAAGTCGCTGAATTTATATCCGACAGAAACTATACCGCCCCATGTGCTTGCGTTTTTCACATCACCACTAACAATATGAGCAATATCTGCGCGTTTTACATTCGCAATATGCTGCATTCCGATTCCCCAAGAAGAAAAACTATTTGCCGGATTGCCTGCGCAAAGACCGTAGTTCCCGCTATTTTGAGCATATTTGCCCAAGGCGGCAATACTAAGGGCTTTATAGTTATATCTTGCGGTAACGGCCAATATATACGAAGTAATACTTTCAGACGTACCGGATGCGCCTACAGCATAGTCATTTGCTTTATAGGTTTGAAGCCCGCCGATAAGCGCATAATTGAAATTGGTTCCGATTTTACCGTTGTACTTGGCTTCAAGTTTCGGGAGATACGCGTTTACGGAACCCACCGTCATACCGCTAGGATCAATTGCGGTGTACGGCGTAATCAAGGCAAACTGCAGATTGCCGAATTTTAATTTCATTTGGGCAACTCTGGCTTCATTAAATCCTAACCCGCCCCAGCCTTGCATATCGTTATCAGAATGGTACAAACTGGATACATAATGATCCGTCAACGGAAAATCCTGACCAATTAATAAAGAGCCGGAACCAAAATCCCATACGCCGTATGCCAAGCGAAGACGCATCGCGCCGCGCTCAGATCCGCCATGGCCTTTTTGGTCATAGCCTGCAGCGTTGGTCGCGGCATCAATTTCCCATTTACCGGTAATATCGCCGGATTTGAAGTTCATGCCCAAACGAGACAGCCCGTCATTTTTCCATTCGGTAGTGCCCCAGCTACTTCCCATAGCATCGCTGTTATAGCTATTATAATACGTTCTAAAACGAAGGCTACCGTATAAATCAACGGCAGCGCCGGCAGTGACTACGGTAGCACCTACCCATATGAGACCTACACATAAAATAATCCATTTTTTCATCTTTTTTTCCTTACTAAATTTAAAACAAAACTCCAAAAAGAAAAGGCCAAGGGCTTTTTTGCCCTTGGCCTTGATTGTGTGCGCAGCGTGGAACTTGTATCAAGCGACATTCAAAACAGGAGCAAGTCCTATTTGAAGTCGATTCTCCACATAATACCGAAGGTGGTTAAAGCACCATCTTTTGAGTAGTAACCGCTACTTGCGTTTTTACTTTTCATTGCATCGTAGTAAATAAATTCAGGCACGATGAATACGCCCGGTGCTACGGTGAAACGAGCTTGCAAGTAAGCTGCCTGACCATCGTCATGGTAGCCATAATTACCGCCATCATTCCAGTTTTGTACATAGCCGTAACCGGTTTCAAGAGATAATAGGTCGCTGAATTTATATCCAACAGAAACCAATGCGCCCCATTGTTTCGCATTGTCTACACTACCGCCACCGTAGACGTGAGCTCTGTCTGCACGGTTTCCGACTCCGTTAACGCTGCCGAATGTTTGAAAACCAGATGCCGGGTTGCCGAAGCAAAGACCGTAGTTACCGGCGTTTTGTGCATATTTTGCCAATGCGCTTAAGGTAAGAGCTTTGTAGTTATATTTGAATGCGGCGGCCAATACATAAGAAAGGATATTTGCGCTATTGCCGTCTCCGCCAACACTGTATCTGTTTGCCTGATAGGTTTGAAACCCACCAACTAACATATAGTTAAAGCCGTTTCCAACTTTGCCATCGTACCGAACTTCAAGTTTCGGAAGATATGCGTTTATGGAACCCACTCCACTAGGAGTAACAGGGTCAATTGAGGTGTACGGTGTAATTGCGGCAAATCTGAGTCCGCCGAATTGCAGTTTCATTTGAGCAACACGAGCTTGCGTAATCCCTAATCCACCCCAGCCTTGAAGGCCGTTATCGGTGTGATAAATGCTGGTTACATAGTAGTCCGTTAACGGAAAATCTTGCCCGATTAATAAAGAGCCGGAACCAAAGTTCCATACGCCGTATGCTAAACGAAGACGCATTTGTCCACGGTCAGCTCCGCCATGACCTTTTTGGTCATAGTTGGCAGCGGTAGTCGCGGCATCAATTTCCCATTTACCGGTAATGTCGCCGGATTTGAAGTTCATGCCCAAACGAGTTAAGCCATCGTTTTTCCATTCGGTGGTGCCGTAGCTAGTTCCGCCTGTGGCATCGCCATTATAGTTATTATAATAGGTTCTAAAGCGAACGCTACCGTATAGATCTACAGCGGCGCTTGCGGTGGCTACTGCAGCGCCAACCATGGCGAACGCAGCCAATAAAACAATTATTCTTTTCATCTTTTTCTCCTTACTAGGTTTAGAAAAATACAGAAATCGCGGGGTCATCAACCCCCATTCTTCTGCACACACACTTCTTTATTGTTATTTTCTATATCAAGACTATAAATCAAGGTCAAGTGTTTTTTATGGAAATATGTATTTTTAATGTGTTTTTTTAAAAAAATGGGCCTAAAACCGCTTATTTGAGTTCATTTTTATATAACTATTGGATATAATTATAGATATTATCGTTTTTCGTATGTCAAACAGGAAGGACAGTTGACCCGATTTTTGTTTTTGCCTACAATAGTAGATAAAAATTAAGTCAATTACGCATATGGTAAAGATATGAATGTATATCAGCAAACGCTGGCTGAGCCCGTTACCTGTACAGGCGTAGGGATTCATTCCGGCGAAAAAGTTTCGGTTACAATTACACCTGCGCCGAGTAATCACGGCATTACTTTTGGTAGAACAGATTTGCCCGGTACAACGGCGGTGTCTGCGTTATTTAATAAAGTGGTGGATACAAGTCTTGCTACTGTCATCGGGCAAGACGGATTTATTGTTTCTACGATAGAGCACATAATGGCCGCTTTAACAGGTATGCAAATTGATAACGCTAAAATTTTAGTTTCCGGATATGAAATACCCGTTATGGACGGAAGCGCCCTTCCCTTCGTAAAGGCGTTCAAAAAAGCCGGATTGGTTTTTCAAGATGCACCTCGATATTATTTAAAAGTAACAACCCCCATTGAACTTTCAGAAAATGATAAAGAACTCGGGCTTTATCCGTTTGACGGGTTTGAGATTTCGTGTGAAATAGAGTTTGAGCATCCTGTGATCGGAAAACAAAAAAAAGTGTTCGCCTTAAACGGCGATACGTTTGAAACCGAAATTGCCGGCGCCAGAACGTTTGGCTTTTACGAAGATGCGAAAAAACTTCAAGCCCTGGGTCTTGGGAGCGGCGGAGAATTAACAAACTGCATTATTATTAAAGAAGACCGCGTATTAAATCCGGAAGGACTTCGCTGGGCAGACGAATTCGTGCGGCATAAAATTTTAGACTGCGTTGGTGATTTTTCTTTATTAGGACTACCTGTATTAGGACGTTTTACGGCTGTAAAATCAGGCCATGCGTTTAATCATGCTTTTTTACAAAAATTTCTAGCGTCCAAAGAACACTGGGAAACCCATACGTTGATATAAAAAAGAACAAACCATCTGTCTTGGTTTTTATGTGGAAAGTAATTTTAGTATGGCGAAAGCTGAAAATTCACCCTTATTAACGGAAGCGGACAAAAAACGGCGAAAAAAAGAACTCATTTTCATTCCGGTGATTTTAATAGCGTTTTCTCTTTTAACGTATCTTGAGGTGTTATTACTGCAAGATAAAATTGCGTTACCAATTTCAAATGCCATTCTTCTTTTCATTATTATCAATTTAAATTTACTGCTTTTGCTTTCGTTGTTCCTTCTGGTTTTTCGAAATATCATCAAATTAATTTATGCCCGCAGACGAAAAGTATTGGGGTCCCGCCTTCGAATACGGCTCATTTCTGCGTTTGTGGGATTAACACTATTTCCAACCGTGGTTCTTTTTCTTTTTTCCATTACGTTTATTACCAATAGCTTTAACTTTTGGTTCAATATCCCTGTTGAAAACACATTGGAAACTTCCCTGCGGGTCGGAGAAACGTTTTTTCTTCAGACAGATTCTAAAACCAGAATTTATGCAGATCAAATTTCCGCACGATTAGGCGAAACCCACGCATTAGCACCCAATTCTATTGAAGAAACAACTCAAAACATTCGTTATTCATTGCTGTTGGACGGCTTGGAAATTTACGGGCCTGATTTGAAACGCCTTTCTATTTCTACCAAAGAAACATTTCCGACAGATTTTTTACCGCCGATATCAGAACAAACTTTTTTAGAAGAACTTAGAAATAATCAGTCCTGGACACTCACTTCAGAATCACCGGAAGGAACTGTTGTCAGAGCCATTAGTGAAATTCCTTCTGACACAGGTTCGGCTGGATATGTGGCGGTATCTACAGTCATTCCTCCGTCTTTTTCAATCAATATGTTAACGACAGCAAGAGGCTTTGAAGAATATAAACAACTCAAGCGGCTGAAAGAACCCATTCGCGGAACGTATTATATTACGTTATCGATTGTTGGTATTTTAACCTTGTTCGCTGCGATTTGGCTAGGGCTTTATATAGCGAAATCCATTAGTATTCCTATTGTGGAACTGGCCAAAGGAACTCAAAAAGTAGCACAAGGGGATTTAGACGTTCGGATTGAAGCAACCACCAGCGATGAAATTGGTTCCCTTGTAGATTCGTTTAATAAAATGACAAAGGATTTAAAAAATTCGCAAGAGGAAATCAGTTTTGCTCATATTCAATTGCAGCAGCAAAACAGTGAAATTGAAGAACAGCGGCGACATATGGAAATTGTTTTAAAAACAATTTCCACAGGCGTTATTACGTTAGATGCAAACGGGATTATTTCCTCGATGAATCCTTCGGCTGAAAAAATCCTGATGATGCTGGCAAAAGACGTGTTGTTCAAGTCGTACGAGGAGTTTTTGAACGGCGCTGTAAAGGAACAAGTAAAAAATATTCTTCATCGAATTTTAATTCAGGGAGAAGAATCCATTGAGGCTTCTTTTTATGTGACCGATAAAGATAAAATGCGAAATGTCTGGACGAGTTTTAACGCTTTAAAAGACGAATTCGGAAATTCTTTAGGAATTGTGATTGTAATTGACGATTTAACGGAATTAGAAAAAGTGCAGCGCATGGCCGCTTGGAGAGAAGTTGCCAGACGAATTGCCCATGAAGTAAAAAATCCGTTAACTCCGATTGCGTTGTCGGCACAACGACTCAAACGGCAGTACTCCAAACGAATTAATGAGGACGTGTTTGAAGAGTGTACCGGCATTATTACAGATCAAGTAGAAATTATTCGAAATCTGGCAAATGAATTTTCGCAGTTCGCCCGATTTCCGAGTGCCAATTTAAAATTAGGAGATTTGGGAGTCCTGCTGACAGAAACCATCGAATTATATAAAGACAGCTATCCGAACTTGACATTTGATATAAACATAAAAGAAACGATTCCGCGAATTATGCTGGACAGACAACAGATAAAACAAGCGTTAACGAATTTGATTGATAACGCAATTGCGGCGACAAAAGCCAAAGGAACCATTTGGCTTTCTGTAGAAACAATGGTAGAAAATCAAAAAATACGATTAACGATCGCCGATGACGGAATTGGATTTCAATCCCACAACAAAGCCCGTTTGTTTGAGCCGGAATTTTCAACCAAAAAAACAGGCATGGGGCTAGGTCTTTCGATTGTTGCAACTATTATCAAAGACCATAACGGAACGATCCAATCAGAAGATAATGTTCCGAACGGAGCAAAATTTATAATCGAATTGCCGATACCCATTCTATAAAGGAACCAAGCATGGACGCTCCTTCAATTTTACTGGTAGATGACGAAAAAAACATTTTGCAATCTTTAAGCGGACTGCTTAAAGACGAGGGCTTTGAAGTCTTTACGGCAGGAAACGGATATGATGCCTTAAAAATAATCGAAGCCGAATCGCCGGATTTGGTTTTATTAGATATCTGGCTTCCCGGCATGGATGGCTTAACCGTATTGCAGGAAATTAAAAAACAGTTTCAAACCATT
>Ga0123353_10012679_pt1 | contig 12011 bp, 9 predicted proteins | sample TergutLab28metaG_3_FD_92763 | JGI IMG/M metagenome (GOLD analysis project Ga0123353, IMG submission 92763) | Labiotermes labralis P3 segment gut microbial communities from Petit-Saut dam, French Guiana - Lab288 P3 | ecosystem: Host-associated > Arthropoda: Insects > Digestive system > Gut ... | reverse complement strand
ATGACATTATGCTGCGTCATATCACAGAATATCGGATCCCTGCCAGAGCATTAATTGGTGAAGATGTCACTTTGCTGCGTCATATCACAGAATAACGGAACCCTGCCAGGCCAGTAACTGGAGAAGATGTCACTTTGCTGCGTCATATCCCAGAATAACGGAAACCTGGAACAAAAATAACTGGAGAAGATGACATTATGCTGCGTCATATCACAGAATATCGGATCCCTGCCAGAGCATTAATTGGTGAAGATGTCACTTTGCTGCTTCATATCACAGAATAACGGAACCCTGCCAGGCCAGTAAGTGGAGAAGATGTCACTTTGCTGCGTCATATCCCAGAATAACGGTAACATGCCACAAAAATAACTGGTGAAGATGCCATTATGCTGCGTCATATCACAGAATAACGGGATCCTGCTAGACCAGTAACTGGTGAAGATATCACTATGCTGCGTAATATCCCAGAATAACGGAATCCTGCCACAAAAATAACTGGTGAAGATGCCAATATGCTGCGTCATATCCTAGAATAACGGAACCCTGCCACAACAATAACTGGTGAAGATGCAAATATGCGGTGTCATATCACAAAATAAAGGAATTCTGCCACACCAGTAACTGGTGAAGATGTCACTATGCTGCGTCATATCACAGAATAACAGAACCTGCCACACCAGTAACTGCTGACGATGTCACTATGGTGCGTCATATCCCAGAGTAACGGAACCCTGCCAGAAAAATAACTTGTGAAGATGCCACTATGCTGCGTCATATCCCAGAATAACGGAACCCTGCCAACACAATAACTGGTGAAGATGCAAATATGCTGCGTTTTATCACAGAATAACGCAACCCTGCCAGAAGAGTAACTGTTGAAAATGTCACTATGCTGCTTCATATCTCAGAACAACGGGACCCTGTCAGACTAGTAACTGGTGAATATGTCACTTTGCTGCATCATATCCCAGAATAACGGAACCCTGCCACAAAAATAACCTGTGAAGATGCCATTATGATGCGTCATATCACAGAATGACGGAAACCTGCCACACCAGTAACTGGTGAAAATGTCACAATGGCACGTCATATCTCAGAATATCGGAACCCTGCCACAGCAGAAACTGGTGAAATTGTCACTTTGCTGTGTCATATCCTAGAATAACGGAACCCTGCCACAACAATAACTGTGGAAGATGCCACTAGGCTGCGTCATATCACAGAATAACGGAAAACTGCCAGACCAGTAATTGGTGAAGATGTCACTATGCTGCTTCATATCACGGAATAACGGAATCCTGCCAACCTGTAACTGGTGAAGATGTCACTCTGCTGCGTCATATCACAGAATAACAGAACCCTGCCACAGCAGTAACTGGTGAAGATGTCACTATGCTGCGTCATATCACAGAGTAAAGGAACCCTGCCAGAGCAGTAACTGGTGAAGATGTCACTAGGCTGCGTCATATCACAGAATAACGGAACCCTGCAACACGAGTAACTTGTGAAGATGCCACTATGCTGCGTCATATCACAGAATAACGGAACGCTGCCACACCAGTAACTGGTGAAGATGTCACTATGCTGCGTTATATCACAGATTAACAGACCCTGCCACACCAGTAACTGCTGAAGATGTCACTATGGTGCGTCATATTCCAGAATAACGGAACCCTGCCACAAAAATAACTTGTGAAGATGCCACTATGCTGCGTCATATCCCAGAATAACGGAACCCTGCCCCAACAATAACTGGTGAAGATGCCACTATGATACGTCATATCACAGGATAACGGAACCGTGCCGCACCAGTAACTGGGGACGATGTCACTTTGCTGCGTCATATCCCAGAATAAGGGAACCCTGCCAGACCAGTAACTGGTGAAGATGTCAGTTTGCTGCGTCATATCCCAGAATAACGGAACCCTGCCACAACAATAACAGTTGAAAATGCCACTATGCTTCGTCATGTCACAGAAAAACGGAACCCCGCCACACTGGTACCTAGTGAAGATTTCACTATACTGCGTCATATCCCAGAATAACGGAACCCTGCCAGACCATTAACAGTTGCAGATGTCACTCTGCTGCGTCATATCCCATATTAACGGAACCCTGCCACAACAATAACTGGTGAAAATGCCACTATGGTGCGTCATATCACAGAATAACGGAACCCTGCCAGACCAGTAACTGGTAAAGATGTCACTATGCTGCGTTATATCACAGAATAACGGAACCCTGCCTGACCAGTATCTGGTGAAGATGTCACTATGCTGCTTCATATTCCACAATAACGGAACCATGCCACAACAATAACTGGTGATGATGCCACTATGGTGCGTTATATCCCAGAATAACGGAACCCTTCCACAACTGTAACTGGTGAAGATGTCACTATGCTGCGTCATATCCCATAATAACGGAACCCTGCTACACCAGTAACTGGTGAAGATGCCACTATGGTGCGTCATATCCCAGTATAACGGAAACCTGCCAGACCAGTAAACGGTGAAGATTTTACAAAGCTCCTCTTTGTGCCGTTTCCTCTCCCTCTACGTCCCACCATTTCCTCAGCGCCCTGTTTTCAAACATCCTCGGTCTATGTCTTACCTTAAGATAATGAGCGAAGTGCCACACCCAAACAATTCATGTCAGTAACGGAGCACGTCATCTTGCGCTCCGGCCCATTAGCTTAGCACTTGGGCCGGAGGTGCCTGGCAAGGCGAAGAAAAACAAAAAAGTTTGTATTAGAAAGCCACAAATTTAAGGACAGCGCTTCTAAAATTCCAGGCCCCCGAAGATTTAGGCACTAGTTTCCTCCGAAACGTGTGGAAGCATTCACCCGACAACACCGCGTCACCTCCGCCTGTGTTTAAAAGTTCTGCTGTTCGTAAAGCATCACAATTTTCCTACACGTGTTTAGTACGCAGGAACCGATGTTTGGAAAAAACCTACTGTCTCCATCTTCAAGGTAGATGTCTACATGACGTCACATCTGAACACACCGCAATATTAAGTCTGTTTGTGGCCTTCAGTCGTCATAAAAACACGTTGTAAATATTTTAGTTTTAAGTCGCGATTTGTGTCTATCGTGACTGAGCTACTCCGTGTTAGTCCTTATTTCGGCAAAGAAAATAGGCCAATTCTACAGTGTCCTTTTTATCGTGACCCTCGACAGCTGTGCGATACATGTCGTGCTGAGGAACATGACACCAGAGATAGCCTGTAGCTCACGGTATGAAACATTTCCGTATTCCCACCTCTCCCTTCGTGTGTTGTCCTTTGCACCTGGTGCACGGTGCGCGAGATATCGACCGGTACTGGCGGTCGGTCGGTCCGCGGCTGCTGGCAAATCGCAAAGTAGGCCACAAGGCGAGAGAGCGTCAACAATGTACTGTCTGAGGCTAACTGCAGATTCTGATGGCACGTTCTTTGCTAACTGATGTTTCAGAAAAACTTGTGAGAGAGGAACTGGAACTGGAAATAAAACTTGAAAGTCTGTAAGTATATAAAATATTGTCTCTTAGTTATATGCGAGTTACAGTAAGAAGCTAAAACATTGGATTAAATTACAATTACGAAATGGGGAATGGTGACGTCACAAAAAGATTAACAACTTCCAGCTTTGCCGATCCCGGTGACCGCGCAGTCTAAGGCGTGGGTCTGCGGTCGCTCGCTCACTGGGATTACGGGTTCGAATCCTGCCGGGTGCCTGGTTGTCAGTCTCTCGTGGGCGTTGTGTGTTGTCAGGTAGATGTCTCTGCGACGGACCGATCCGTCGTCAAGAGGGGTCCTACCGATTGTGGTGTGCCTGAGTATAATCTCAAAGTCTTAACAATGAGGTGGTCTGGACCCGAGTTCGGCCGTTGGGCTACAGGCAAGAGCTGCAGGCTGCAGACCGTGTAGAGCAACGTTTTGTTGCACAAGAGTCATTTGAAAATCCGCAAATCCTGCGCGGGCGGAAAACGATTGTTAACAGTAAACGTTTTGTCTCTTCAACAAAAAGTTGTAATTTATTAAGCGATTAAGGGATTAAAAGTTTGTTCATTAATTTTCAGTAGTGTCGCATTAATATTAATATAACAATTGAATGTACCATAATTTAATTTTTAAAATTTGCATTTCCTGGAGACTGGAAGGACGTCAATGCGAAGAGTTCCACGTTTCTTTGTGCCGATAGCTGTATTACGAAACATCCTAAATGCTGTCCTGATTGTCACCAGATTACACTGCAAACTGAGGGAGGAAGCGGAACGCCGGAGCTCGCCACTCCGTATTTTTCTAAAACCTCCCACTGAAAAGTTTCGAACGAAGTTAAAGAAAGTTTGCTAGAATTAATTGCGTCTGCTAAGTTCACCAGAGCACTCAAAATTGTCCTCCGTGCTGACGGCGAGGCGCGCGTTCCGTGTGTTTGCAGACTTTGGCTGGCTGGACGTAAGTGTGAATATGGTTTATTTGATAGCCACACAAGCGCACATTTGATAGACCTATACGTGCACATTTTAAATCGTTTATCTAGCTACAGAAACTATAATACTGGAAAGAACAAGGGCTATACATGTTGTGCATTGTACAGTTAGTCAACTCGTCGCTAGTGTGGAGATACGTCTAGAAGTGGAAGCTAATAGAACTAAGTACATACATACACACATACATACATTACATACGTACATACACACACGTCTCATGAACGCAACCGAGCACAACAGATACGTCACAAACCCTCTGAAAATGTGGCACAGTTCAAACATTTCCGAAAGACACTAACAAATTAACAAATCAAAATTATACGCATGAAGAAATTAATGAGCAGAATGAGTGGAGGGTGTGCCTGCTGCCATGCGGTCCACAGTACTTCCAGTTTGCTGTCTAAGAATTTAAATGTACATAGTGTACTGTCGCCTGCTGTTTTGTATGGGTGTGAAACTTGATCTGACAGTTTGAGGGAAGAGAATACAGTGCAGAGGGATATATCTGGGTGTGTCAGAGAGGAAGTGAAAAACGACTGGAGAAAATATCTTAGTGAGGAGCTTCATGACTTGTACTGCTCATCAAATGTTGATATTGTGGTGACGAAATCAAGGACGGATGGACGGGGAATGTGGCACTTAGGGGGTAGAAGAAAAATGCATATAGGTTTATGGTGGGGAAACTCGAAGGAAAGAGGCCACTGGGAATATGTCAGTGTAGATGGGGGGATAACATTAACGGCTCTAAACAAATATGCTGGGAGAACGTAGAGTGGATTCATCTGGCCCAGAACAGCAAAGAAGTGGCGGGCTGTTGTTTATACGGTAATGAACCCCTGGGTTACATAAAATGTGGGGAATTTGTTTTGTGTCTCAGAAACTATCAGCTTCTCAAGAACTCCGCTTCATGGAGTCCGTCAGTATGCATTACAGTGATACCAGGGTGGCCACAACGTGGCAGGCACAAGGTGCTGGCGAAATAACAGTCAGTAGTTTACATGCACAACAGGCTGACCGTAAACGATGTTTCGAAACACCTTGTACGGAGACTCACAACTACATGAAACTGGGTGAACAGAAGTAAGAAGCTACGAAATAATGTAAAAGTAATTCATTTTATTAATGCATGGCTCTTGTTTAAGTTGCCTACAAAATTGCGGCTGCCGAAAGTCGTCTAGCTGGCCACCCCTGTACTGTATCAGTCAGCAAGGTATGATAAATACCAGCATAAAAAAAAACAAATCGTTTCTGGTTATGCCTCCAACCTTCCTCGTTATATACGTAACCTTGCTCGCTTTGCACATGGCTGTTGACGTCACAGCCAGATGCGACATAGCAAGTGTTACCGCTGTACACACGTGTTGACAGGACGGCAGCAGCAGCAGTCTAGCGAGTAAGCCGGCAGCGAGGGCTACCGGAGTGGTGTCGAAACCTAACACACAGAGCTACCGTAGTTAAAACACAAAATATTAGGGCTGAAAATTCGAATCGCACTCCTCCTTTCCCATAATCGCACACTGTTTGCAACAGCCAACCTGCAGTAGAAATCTGTGCATTCTGTGTTTGGTCAGCGGTGCATAACACGTACATTTTTGTACAGCCTTAGGACACGCTGCATGATTTCGTTCTAAATGCAGTTTTGTTAATTTACTGGCAGAAAAGCTAAAAAAGCCGCGGCCGAAGACGTCCGGAAACAAGACGTGGAGGAATTGTCAGCCCGAGCTGTTGCCTTCAGCTCACACACTGCGACTAACTTGGCGACACTGCGAGAAAACGCTTCTAAACGTAACGAGGCTCTGTTAAAGGTAAGGGCCTCTGCACTCTCACACTTACGAACACTAACCACTTGTTTACAACACATTCTCGAAGCCATTTCCTGGAAACAGAATCCTTCAGGGGCTGGTAGTGGCTCAGCAGCTTGCAGAACTCACAGGCATATTCCCTTAACTTTGAAGACGTAAACGTCCCACGCTTGAGTCTGCATTCTAACAAGTAGACTGCCTGGTTACACAAGACTGGTCACAAGTTCAGTCGAAGTTTCATATGAAACCGTCTACAGCGTGCAGCTGCATAACACAAACGTTGCTGCATTAAGACGGGTTATCACCCAACGGCCGCTCGCCGCGTTCCTGACAGCCACCACTATCGTCTGTCAGGCTAAATAAATCAGTGCACGTCACCACACCCTATTTAAGATACACGCCAATGATGGCCTATCTACGCCTAGATCTAGCAAGTGGGCACTGCCTTTCCGCGTTTCCGACCAGAGTGTTTAAGCATCTCGCACCACTGTCACGCGTTTTACATATACGAGGGAGAGTCAAATGAAAACCTTAAAAGTGCGATAAAAATTCGAAACACAGCTCGATTGTCTTGTAAGTTGACAACAATGATACTCATGGTTTGAAGAGTGGCCGACAGGTGGCAGTACGATGCAGGAATGCAAAACGACGGCGCAGTAGTAGTGTAAAGATGGCGGCTCCGCTTGCAACATGCACCAAAGAAGAACAGCGGTCTGTCATCCGGTTTTTACGTAGTGAAGTGGTGAAATCCATCGAAATTCATCGACGAATGAAAGTTCAGAATGGTGATGCATGTATGTTACTACAGCAAGTGAACGAGTGAACTAGGAAGTTCTCGAACGGCTTTAGTTCTGTAACAGACACTCCTCGACCCGGTCAGGCTCACCGAGTAGTGACATCAGAGACCATTGCAGCAGTTGAAGCCATCGTGAAGGAAAATCGCTGCGTAACAGTGAATGAAATAGCCGCGCATCTGGATATGGGTCATGGATCAGCACACAATATCGTCCATGATGTTCTGCAGTTCCATGAAGTGTCTGCAAGGTGGGTGCCACGCCAACTGACTGCAGAATTGAAAGAACGACATGTTGATGCCTGCCAGGAACTTTGAAGCAGGTGATGGCTTTCTAGGAAGAATTGTTACGGGAGATGGAACCTGGGTCCAATACCACCAGCCGGAAACCAAGAAAGCGAGCAATGAATGGCGCCATACCTCCTCACCAAAACCGAAAAAATTCCGCACACAACCATCTGCGGGAAAGGTTATGCTTTCTTTTGGGATGAACGAGGGGTGATTTTGCAGCACTACATGACCAGGGGGAACACTGTGACCAGCGCTATGCAGATCTCCTAAAGAATCACCTGCGTCCTGCAATGAAGTCCAAACGACGTGGACGTCTCAGTACAGGTGTTTTGCTCCAACTTAATGCTCGGCCCCATACTGCCTGTCCAGCTGTTGCAACAATCCAAGACCTGTCCTTCGAGTGTCTTCCACATCCGCCGTACTCGCCCCCAGTGACTTTTATGTCTTTGGACCGCTCAAAGAGGTGATGGGAGGCAATTCTCTCAGGACCGACGAAGAGGTGAAGCAGGCGCAGCACGACTGACTGCGCTCTCAGCCAAAATAATTTTTTTTCTAGAGATATCCATGCACTTCCGAAGCGCTGCAACACTTGTATGGAACGCAATGGAGAGTACATAGAAAAATTAAGTCATTGTGTGCCTTTTTGTTCAATAAATTACGAGATAACAAATATTTTAGGTTTGCATTCGACTCTCCCTCGTGCTGTCCAATCTGTTCTCGTTGATTTCTTTAGCAAAATGTACGGCTGATTCGATACCCAACAAGACACAATGTCCGAGAAGAACATTTTGTTAGTCGCCACATCTTCAATGCATTCCACCTGACACAACAATTTTGACAAAATTAAGGTTTAAAAATTCGGATCCACACACACCCACCAGTCGATTCTGTTGTTGCTGAAACAAACGCACGTGCCTCTGCACCTTCTTGAAGTCTTGATCACAGTCGGTGCTCCATCACCAGCTCTGCTTCGCAACACACAAGATAGTGACACACACACATACAAAAACTGGAATGTGCAAAAGTCCCTCCGGCAATGCAAATTTACATGAACTGCAGCTGTTGAAAACCAACGCAGCAAATCAGCTAATGGCCAGACGTGTTGCTGAAGGTAAACACGTTGCGAGCCATCACTAACAACTTAACGTGTACACCTTCAACAACATATTGGCGAAATAAGATCTTGGGCGTCTTGTAGTGTAATATGGTACTCTGAGTTCCTAATGCGATAAATACTGTTCTAAGATGTGACGCCGTACATACCGGTAGCTAGTAACACAACAAAACACACCTACCAGACTACACGGCTTCATAGCCCACAGGACCTCAATACGAAGCTTGACCGCCACAACACTGGCTGATGTCACGGACTGGCTCAAGTGAGTTTTATCCGGGCTGTAGACTCAAATTATGGTCGAATTCTGGTCTTTTGCATCGTGCATTAAAACTTTGTTGCAACGTATCGGAAGAAAGTATTGCTTCCAGCTTCAGGGTGACTTAATCTAGTCAGGTTGATGTTGAAGTAGTTGGGAGGAAAATACGTGTCGGATATATGGGAAGGAAGGAGAATATTTTGGCCAATTAGAGGCATGGAAGGGGAAACAAGAGACAGGATTTGGGCCAATTAATGGACACAGTCCTTCCCAACTTGTTCAGCAGCTGTCTGAACCAGACTGTCATAGCAGGATGGAGGCAGTTTTTTCCCCTGAAACACTGACACCAAACGTGTTAACTGTAAGTTCCCTGACTACAGGAACTGCAGGTGCAGTCAGCCAAACTGAGATCCAGGACGTGCTTCTGTCCCACCGAACTGCAAGTGAACAAACTGCAGGCACATTATGTGAAGGCGAGGACAGCACTTTTCACAGGTCAGTAGCCTGACTTTTGTGTCCAGCAGTGATTAATAATAACCTCAGTAACATTTAAAAATCCAGTGCATACCATGCAGTAAACATGCTCTATTTCAGTAATAAAACCCCATCAGTTGATGTGGTAGAAAAAATAATCACCATGCCATTGAGGCACACTGGGGGCAAGGCAGTGCAGAGCAGAATCCTCGAAGTCTCTGCTTTGGAAACCTTGAACATCACAAAACCAAATGCCTAAAGCCCCTGCAGTTAATGGTCCGCTCACTTACGTTTCCTCACATGACAATATAAAACTGAAAATAATAAAGCTCTCTCTATCATGTCACTGACAGTTCATAGTGCAAGAAAATGATGTCTGCAGCAGATGCCAGCCCCCCGCTGGACTTCTCATTCCGCAATTTGACTTCTGTGAAGGACCTTGGCAGTACAAAACCAAGATACAGTGTGAAGCGGTATCGCAAGTCTGCTTCTGGCCTCTACGACTGTCATGCAATCCGTCTCAACAATAACCACCTCATGTCCATACGCGGCATTCATGCCACCTTGTATCAGGTTTGGAAATTACTGATTTTTGCAGTGAAACTTTCCATAAGATTCTCACAACAGTCAGTACTGAGTACGTGTTGTGCACTCTGGGAGATGAATGTGAAGTTCTACATGTGCATACATACATATGTTCACACACACACACACACACACATAAAATACATTTCTATTACAAAGCATTGCATGGATCCAAATGTTGTCACAGCACGAACAGGATGTGGAACAAGTTATGAACAATTCAAAGTGTACTGAACTGACACAATACAAAATATTATAAGGACAACATATGAAGTGTTCAAATGTTTCATTAAATCCATTATACTGTTAAGTTTCACAACTGCTGGTCTTAGTAATGTTTATGTTCTGAGGACATATGTGAGATGCACATACTGTACACTTATAATGTTAAGTTATACAACTGCCCACATTATTGTGCTACTGCAGGTAATGGAGCAGCCTGAACACTTGACATGGCTTGACCTATCGTTCAACAAACTGACAACGATTTCTACAGAGTTGGCAGAATTCTCCAGCTTGAAAATTATGTACCTTCATGGAAATATGCTTAAGGAACTTGGCAAAGTTCTACAGATTTTAAGATGTCTTCCAAAACTGTACAGCCTTACACTGCATGGCAATCCTCTGGAGGAGCACAAGAGGTATCGCATGAAAATCCTGAACAGCTTACCGCAGCTACGATCCCTGGACTTCACCAACGTGACTGTGTCTGATAAACTACATCTGAAGAACAAGGTTAAAAAGACAAGCTCCTCTGCAACATAGCATTTCTTCAATCACACATCCTGTCTTCAATAATGTCCCATATGAGGCATGTTAAATATGTAAGGTTCCCTACCCTGAAACACCTGTAGTGTGAGATTAATGCAAATGTCACTATAGTCAGTCAGATGCTATGGGATGGGATAAGTTGATATGCAATGGCAACAACACCAGGTACTTGTTCTAGCAAACATACTGTGTATTGGGCTATGGGACATCATGCATTTTTGGTCTCTGTTCCTGTGGGCAGTAAATCAGAGCCATATTCCAGTAGAACAGAGACCTCAAGACTGTAGTGTTAGCTACTGTGTACAAGTAACACCTATTTCCCCTATAAAAATTCACCACCAAGTGACACACATGTTTATGGTGATGACATGCCAAAAGTGCAATATGTCACAAAATTATGCAGCAAGTTTAAGAATAGACAAACGAAAAGCAATGGTCATAGCAGTCCATCCAGCACATCAAGGATGTACGTGAACACAGAACGAGAGCAGGTACTGCTTTTGCAGAACTGAAAGAGTCACAATATATCTGGGAGTCAGACTCCACAATAATAAGGAAGTGAAATGGTTTCGAACGTAACAGCCTGACTTAAGGTCATGACAGAAATGCTGGACTTTAGCCAAAACAGAACAAATGCATCGAGGGCTCATCAGTTCTGTTGAGAAATGATTATATTACAAGCAACATTCTAATGACTCCTCACGTGAATTTTGTGGTACAGGGAACTTTACTTGTTGAACATTCTTCACATTACTGCATCATATCTTGAAGCTGAAGAGAACCACATTTTCAGAAACAGATTACGCTGTTTAGCTACACCAGATATACTTATCGCATTGCACTTATTATAAAAGAAGGCCTACAATATAAGCAAATCCACTCAATCTCACCTAATACCTCAAACAAGTAGGCCAACTCCCCATACTCTGTGAACTGAATTTCACAAATCTGTAATGAAGATGCAGGAGTACGTCAATTGTGTGAATATGTTGCCATTCAACTGAATTTTGTATCATTTAAAGCAATGGTACCCTACCTGCAGGGTAACCTGTGTGTCAGGAATGATTGATGGGATAGAAATATGGAAAATAAATGGTGAGGGGAAATTACAGATAATATGCAGGAGAATGCTGAGGTAACCACCAAGTACAGTAAATGGTGCAGCAGAATACAGACTTGGTAGAAGAACAAAACACTGGTGAATCAATTCCTTTATACAACATAGCATGTGACACTTCCCCTCAACATGCATGCATATAAGATGAAATTTGTATCAATCCAAAAGATTTGTTTACATTTGCATGCAGTACTGTACGTTAATTCATAGAGGGCAAACCAAGCATTTAAAAAATTTCATGTATATACTTCGATCCAATTTTTCTTTTATAATAATACATCACATTTAACATTTGATGTTCTTGTTAGAACATTACAACCATTTACAGATCTT
>Ga0123353_10012678_pt1 | contig 12012 bp, 9 predicted proteins | sample TergutLab28metaG_3_FD_92763 | JGI IMG/M metagenome (GOLD analysis project Ga0123353, IMG submission 92763) | Labiotermes labralis P3 segment gut microbial communities from Petit-Saut dam, French Guiana - Lab288 P3 | ecosystem: Host-associated > Arthropoda: Insects > Digestive system > Gut ... | reverse complement strand
TCCGGCTGATAACAGTTTTTCCATCAGGTTTTTGTCTTCTGGATTCAATTCTGGTTGTAATGTTTTCATGTTTCAATTCTATCATATTTTTATTCCGTTGTCTGTATTGGACGGAACACTAGCGTTCAATTCCTCATTAAAAGATTGAGTAGTCATGTTGAAAGCTCCATAGTCGCATAACACATACACAACATCACCAACCCACCCAATCTTCACAAAAGTAATATTCAGCCCAAAGTCTTGACCAGCAGCAGTACGATCAAATTCTTTAGGCATATCCGCAAACTTGATAATCATACTTTCATCAAAGCGGTCATAAATGACACCGTCAGCCTTAACCCACAAACCATCACGAAAACGAGCCTTTTGTTTTTCAGGTAGGGCATCAAGAATATCAGAGATATAATCCTCTGGAAGATTTTCTTGATTATCCATCGGATTAAGAAGCATAGATTGATAAAGCTCTGGTTTCTCCAGCGGTTCACCAGTTTGAAAAGTCTTTTTCAAAACAAATATTTTATAAGCCCAATGCAAAGGCGAGCCAGGATTGCAGTCATAAAAAAATAAGTTACGGCAGCCTTTCACTTTCATTGCCAAACGTGAATAAGCCGTAGTAACTGTTATATAACTTAACTGTGAAATCTCATTAAAATAAATTGTGTTATACTCATGTCCGAGTATTTTGTCCGCTTGCTCTTTATCACCCAAACCGCCAATCCAAATTTCAGAACCGTTAAAGAGTGTTATTACACTTTCATGCGTCAAATATGTATAACCGTTTTTTCCGACAGTATTATCCAGCCACGGAAAAAGTGTTTCCCTCAAAACAGATGACCTTGCATCCTTCGCACGGTATCTGCAAATCAAATGACGGCTGCCAGCATAAACCAAAGCACGGAAAATAATAGCCATTACAATAACGGTAGTTTTCCCAGAACGTGAACCGCCAAAAAGTAAAATATGTTTTGCACCGCCTTTGAGTAAAGCAAGAGCTTTACGTTGTACCGATGTTGGCTTAAAAACTACCGAAGTTCCCATATTTACAATCCTTGAAAATCAGAAACAAAGTTTAATTCGCCCTGTTTAGTTTCAGGCTTTCCGTTAGGCGCAATTATTCCAGCCCCTTCACGTTCAGATTTAATCGCAGTCTGCACCCATTCAGTAACAGTACCTTGCGTCAAATCTTCGGGGTTAATAGTGTCAAGTTTTTTAATAACAACATCGAGCATCTTGCCAGTAACTTCTCTATGCTTTTCTCCCTGCGCTTCGATAGTTTTGCGAAACTCCGATTGTTTCAGTTTTTCGACATACCTGTCATAATCCGCAGCACGTTCTTTCCAGCGGTATTGAGTAGCCCAAGCCCTCCAAGTCCTGTATTTCTTCGCACGAACACCCAAATCTTTTTCAACACTGTCAATCGCCTTGCGAATATTCCTGTCAGCTCCAAAATCACGAAAAACGCAAAACGCCGAAAACGCCGCAGAACTTTCCCCTTTCAGTTGCTCCCAGCTTTCAAAAGGCATAACTTCCGCCCTTGCTTCCTCGATAACCCTGTCAATATCAGTCATTCCCAACCTCCAAAGCCGTACCGTCAGAGTTATCCTGTTTTGTTTCCCCACTATCAGCAGTCAACCCATCAGAAGCCAAAGGCAAATCAATATTTGTAGTTTTACCCGTAATCGAAGCAGCACCCCTTTTATTCGTATCAAGCCATTTTTCAATATCAGAAAGCCGAAACCGTATAGTTTGATTTATTTTCAAAAAAGGAATTTCCTCGTTCAGTACCCATTTATAAATAGTTTTTTCCGCAAAACTCAAATACTTAGAAAGTTCCTCAACAGTAAAATACTTTTCCATTCAGCCCCCAAAAATCTCTTTACTCAAATATCAGGGGAGAGAAGCAGAAATAAAACTATACTTTTATATGAAATGCAAGAAACACAAAAGGGCAAAAAAAAGCCCCCTGCATTTAAGCAAGGAGCATAATTTAATAAATCCAGTCTAAGACGCTTTTCTCCTGCGTCTAGGCAATTCGTCAGGATCAATCTCATCAGGTTTGACCAGCCTTAAAACAGGCTTATCGTCAGTTTTTACAGCGGTTTGTTTTTTGCCAGCTTTCGACTTTAGCAAATCTTTCTGCACATCCAAAGCCTTGGAAAACTCTGTCGGATCAAAATGAGCGTAATTCTCCGTCATACGCAAAGACTTATGCCGAGTAACCGCCTGCACCTGCGGAACAGAAAGACCACCCTTCAAAAGTTCCGTATTGCAAAAATGCCGCCAAGCATGAACATCAAGATTGCGTCTTTTTCTTTCATCTTCGTTAATCCCGATTTTTCCAAGAGCTTTTGAAAAACCAATCAAAAGCTGTCTTTCATTAACAGGCTTTTCTCCGCCGTCAATCGAAAAAATAAAACCATTCCCATTAACCGCTTTTAACTTTTTCAGATCCGTCATAATATCTTCCGCCAGCGCAATATTTTCTTTTGTTTTAGTTTTAGTAAGACGATAACCAAATCTGTCATATTGTGCGCAAACATGGATATGCTCATCATAAACAAATTCGCCTTTAAGCCCCAATATTTCACTGCACCGCATAGCGCTAAGAGCCGCCAGTTTATTTGCAGTACAAACAAGCAAATCATTATTCCAGACCATCTTCCAGTTATCAACAAACAACGCCTTAAACTCATCTTGGGTAATAATAATTCTTTCGTCAGCGTCATTAACCAGCTTTTCAACATCAAGAAACGGATCACGGGCAATAACCCCTTTTTTGGCGGCATACTTAATCATTGTTTGCAAAGTGCTGTAGTAGCTATTGCAAGACGTATTCTTGTAACCCTCGCCAATCATGTAATCAAGCCAGCCGTCTATCACTTCGCCAGTAATCGTATCAAGCTTCATTTCCCCAAAGTACGGCATAAGATTTTTCCTAACAACCCTTGCCCCAAAACTCGCATAGTTTTCTGTCAGCACCCTGCGTTTTCTTCGGTCTTTAAGATACGGACTATTATCCCAATCCCAAAACCCATCAGCCCAAATCGCAAAAGTAGGCATCTCATTTTTGTTAGGAAGCAAAACCCCCGCCTTAATCAAACGGTTGCAATAATTCCTCGCCGCCGTTTTACTCTCCAGCCCAGTAGACCATGGACCTAAACGCTTCCCCTTGTCATCATAAGCATAGTAATAAATGACCTTCTTCCCACTAGGAACAACTCTCGGAAACAGTGTAAAATCATTACGCATACACAAAACCCCTGTTTTTTGGAAATTGATGTCATACCTGATAACACCAATTTTCCAGCACTTTACAAGCACCGACCTAGCAACGCTAAGTCTATACAGGGTAAGTATTTAGCAATGGAGTAAATATGCACAACTATACTTTTATACGGAGTTCGTATGGTTCGTGGTCAAAAAATTTGCATCTTGTCGCAGCAAAAAACTTAAAAAGCCTCAACTGACATTCTTTTTATTTTTTTTGTGTAAAAGTTCCGCTACTTGTTCAGGAGATTCGGCGTTTATTACTTCTTCACATCTATCGTCATCCCTTAAAAGCGCTCCAACAGCAGCAAGAAATTGAAGATGCGGGACTGATGCCTTTTGGGGAGAAACAGTCAGAATAAAAAGCCTTGATTTTTGCCCGCCTATAGAACCAAATTCAACGCCCTCTTTTTTAATGCCTACCGCAACTTCAAGATCATTAACTCCGTCGGTTTTAGCGTGCGGCAGGGCAATACTGTGCGACATACCGGTACTCATAATTTTTTCCCTCTCCAGTACATCCTGCAGAACCATATCACGATCGAGAAGCTTGCCTTGAGCAGCCAGTATATCCACCAGCTCGGTGATGATCTCTCTTTTGGTTTCGCCTTTCAAATTGATGGAAATACATTCATGATGTATAAACGAAAGCAGATCCGAGCTGGTTCTGCCGTCAGATTCCATCAGTTCTTTTTTCATCTTTTGCGGATTTGAAAAATCCTTGAGTTTTTGAATTGCTTCGTACAGCTCCATAATAACTTCAAAAACAACAGTTTTTACAAAGGGCATATCGGTTTTAGCAGTTTCAATTGTAACAGAGTCTTCATTCTCATAAATGGAAATTGAAATATCATCTTTTCTGGCCTTGCAAAACCCTTTGTCTAAATTTATCAATTGCACATAAAAACCCTCTTTACGAAGTTCATCAAAGATGGTGTTCAAAACAAGGTCTGCAACTGCGCCGGAATGAAAATTCCATGTCATTGACTCTATGTCATCATTTTTTACAGGTTTGCGTGTACCGGAACCCGGAATCTTAAGCATTAAATTCAAAAACGGAGGAACCACCAAAGTGGTGATAAGGATCATCAGAATAAGAACAGCGAATATCTGCTGGCTGAGAATCCCCATTGCAAGCCCGATACCGGCTATGATTAGAGTCATTTCTCCGCGCGGCGCCATTCCCAGACCAATTCGCAATGCGCCTTTTACATTAAAACCAAAAAGCAGGGACGGGCCGCCGCAGCCAATAAGTTTCGCAAAGATGGCAGCCGCGGCGTATATTCCGCCGAAAGCAAGCACCTGCGGATTAATTACATCACGGAAATTTACCATCATTCCCATAACAGCAAAAAATACAGGTACGAATAATTCATAAATGACCTTGATATGTTCATGAATTACCGGAGCAATGTCGGTTTTTGAAAGGGCCAGGCCTGCAATGTATGCACCGATAATCATCGCAAGCCCCTGCTTCTCGAAGATCCCCGCAAGAATCAAAGCAAGGCCCAATGCCAGTATGGAAAATACAATTGTATTCTTAAACAATTTAAGGAAACCGGCCAGTTGTTTTGAAAACAACAATCCCAAAATCACAAAGGCCAGCCATATTCCCAAAGCTTTGCCTGCAATAATTAAAACTTCCGGAGCAAGACCTGTGGATTGCGCAGCGCCGGTAACCACAGAAATAATTCCCAATACAACTGCAAGAACAATAATTGCAAGAATATCGTCAAAAACCGAAGTTGCCAGAATTGTAACGCTTTCCGGCGTATCCATCTTTTTTTGATCGGAAAGAAGCCGCGCGACAATACCCAGCGAATTTGAAGCTATTAATATTCCCAAAAAAAGACATCTTGGATCCATGAAATGAGTGTTAAAAACAAACATCCCTACAAAAGCGCCGGCGGCAAAGGAAACAGCTACGCCTCCGGTACTGATAATGCTCCCCGCAAATGAATAACGGAGAAAGAGTTTAATGTTTGTCTCAAGACCGGAAGTAAAAAGCAGAATTATTGAAGCTACCGTGGCGAATGCGTATAATTCAACGCTTACTGCCAGATTGCCGCTGGCTGCAAGTGAATCGGAACTAAGAGCAAAAATACCGTTGGGAAAACCCGGCAGTTTTATTCCGCCAAGAGCATAAGGCCCAATAATGATACCCGCAGTCAGTTCACCCAAAACCTGAGGTATCCCGATTTTTTTTACAAGTGAGCCGAAAAAACGTACTGCAAAAAAGATAATTCCCAGTTGCAGGATCAAAATTGCCATCAGCCCGGTAATTGATTCAGATTCCATGACTCTCCATAAAACGCTACTACATCAAAGAAAACTGTTTCAGCAGGGCTTTCAGTTTTCCTGATCATGATCTCAACTCTTGTCCCCGTATTGATCATATTATACAATGGAAGAAGCAAAAAAGGAAGAAATAACGAATAAACTATGGGAACACAGATCAAGGATAAACCGGCTTCTAAAACCAATGAAAAATACAAAGAGCCGGAATCATTCAGAGTTATCCTCCTTAATGATAATTATACAACCATGGACTTTGTGGTTGAAGTATTAATGGTTATTTTTCATAAAAATCCAGAGGATGCGTTCAGAATAATGCTGGATGTACACAGAAAGGGCAAGGGAATAGTAGGGGTTTTCACATGGGATATTGCCGCTACCAAAACTGAACAGGTTCACGCAGCAGCCAAGGCCAATGAGTTCCCCCTTCGATGTATCGTAGAACCAGCTTAATCGTGATATAATATTAATAGAGGGTGAAATATGAGAGTTTCCGGTCATGTACAGGCAATAATTGACGCAGCGTACAATGAAGCAAAACTTCGAAATCACGAGTACCTGACGCCTGAACATATTTTATATGCGGCTCTGGCTTTTGACGAAGTACAGGGAGTATTATTTTCCTGCGGAGCGGATATGGAGCAGCTTAAGCTGGGGATGGAAAGTTATTTTGAACAGAAGCTGCCGCTTACCACAACAGGCGAACCAACCAAGACAGTGGGTTTTCACAGCATAATCGAGCGGGCTTTGATACAGTGCAGATCATCTCAGAAGGAAATGATCGATGTAGCGGATATCCTTGTATCGCTTTTTGATGAAGAACGCTGCTACAGCGCCTATTATTTGCGCAAAGCCGGAGTTAAACGGCTGGAATTATTACAGGTACTGTCCCACAACTTCGGGAACGACAATTTCTTTAATTCGGAAAAAAATGAGCAGGACGGCAAATATGCAAACGTTCATGATGATGAGCAGGTTGACGGCCAGAAGAAGAATAAAAAGAGCGCTCTTGAACGTTATGCGATAGACCTTACGGCGCTGGCCCGTGAACAAAAACTGGAACCCGTTATCGGCAGGGAAGAAGAACTGGATCGCACAGTACAGGTACTTTGCCGCAGGATGAAAAATAACCCAATTCATGTGGGAGACTCAGGCGTAGGAAAGACAGCAATAACCGAAGGCCTTGCGCAAAGAATTGTCGCGGATCAGGTGCCTCCGACAATCAAAGGGTTCAGTATTTTTTCACTTGATATGGGAGCGCTTGTTGCAGGAACAAAATACCGTGGCGATTTTGAAGAAAGAGTCAAACGTGTTGTAGAGGAAATGCTAAAAAAAGAAAAGGTCATCCTCTTTATTGATGAGATTCATACCCTTGTCGGAGCCGGATCTGTTTCAGGCGGCGCATTGGACGCTTCCAATATGCTCAAGCCCGCTCTTACATCCGGCAGGCTTCGCTGTATCGGATCTACAACCCATGAAGAATACGGAAAATTTTTTGAAAAAGACCGGGCGCTTTCCCGGCGTTTCCAAAAGATTGATATAAACGAACCTTCCGAAGAAGTGGCAATTGATATAGTAAAAGGACTGAAATCCCGGTATGAAAATTACCACCATGTCCATTACAGCGATGAAGTTGTGGAGACAGCAGTGCGTCTTTCCGCCCAGTTTATCACAGAACGCCGCCTGCCGGACAAGGCTATTGATGTGATTGACGAAGCCGGCGCATTTGCCCGGATTGAAGCTTACAAAAACAAAACTCAGGAAGATTCGGCGCAGGAAGCGTCGCAAAATGCGGCGCATCCTGCGTTGCAAGAAGTCTCACCCGAAACGCCGGAAAACAGTTCCGCGGACAACAGCATGACAGCTAACGAAGTTTCCGCATCAAACAATCCGGCAGACGGCACATCCGCTACTGTTCAGAATGGCCATGTTGAAACAATAGAAATCAGCCTGCCGGTTATAGAAACAGTTATTTCAAAAATTGCCCGCATACCGCAAATGTCTGTAGGTGAAAGCGAAAAAGATAAACTTAAAGATTTGGAAAAGAAACTTAAAGAGCGAATTTATGGCCAGAATGAAGCAGTTGCGGCAGTTGTTAAGGCAGTTAAACGCTCAAGAGCCGGTTTCAGGGCAGAGGGCAAACCTGTAGCGAATTTCCTCTTTGCAGGCCCTACCGGTGTTGGAAAAACTGAACTCGCACGGCAGCTTGCGGAAATACTCGGCGTAACAATGCTTCGCTTCGATATGAGCGAGTATCAGGAAAAATACACAGTATCCCGCCTTATCGGTTCTTCGCCGGGTTATGTTGGTTATGAAGACGGAGGCCAGCTTACAGACGCAGTGCGCAAACAGCCTCATGCTGTAGTATTACTGGATGAAATTGAAAAAGCCCATCCTGATATTTACAATATTCTGCTTCAGATAATGGACTATGCCACCCTGACCGATAATCAGGGACGCAAGGCCGATTTCCGCAATGTAATATTTATTATGACAAGCAATGCCGGAGCAAGAGAAATCGGCAAAGGCCTTATCGGTTTTGGCGAGCGTATCATGGATGAAAGCGCAGTAGACAGCGCAGTAGATAAAATCTTTACTCCGGAATTCCGCAACCGGCTTGACGCAGTAGTACGTTTCGGACATCTTTCGCGCGAAATCATGGTTTCCATTGTTCAGAAAGAGCTTGATGCTTTTACTGTCCAGCTTGCCGGAAAGAATGTAACTATTACCGTTACGGGAAACTGTGTGGACAAACTTGCTGAAGAAGGCTACAGCCGTGAATTCGGAGCCAGAAACGCAGGCCGTATAATCGAAGAAAAAATTAAAAGTTTCTTTGTGGATGAGGTTCTTTTTGGCCGTTTAAGCGAGGGCGGCAGCGCCACTGTGGACTGGCGTGAAGGAGAATACTGCATGAATGTTGAGGAAGAAATGGCAATTAGTAATTGAGGCTTTTTCAAATTAAAGTTGATCTAAAAACATGAAAAAAGAACCTTATATTCAACCCGGCCCCGATCCTGATTTTCCCTATCTAAATGAAACGACTTATTTTCCGTTTCTTGATCCAAAAAAATGGAACGATAATATTGTCGCTGTCGGCGGAAACCTGTCGCCCGGGATTCTTCTTTCCGCTTATGAACAGGGAATTTTTCCGTGGTACAACCCGGGAGACCCGGTCCTCTGGCAGTCGCCCGATCCTCGCTGTGTAATTTTTCCGGACAGGCTGCATATTTCATCTTCAATGCGAAAAATTTTCAGTCAATGTACATTCGATATTACGTTTAACGAGGATTTTGAGGGAGTTATCAGAGGCTGTGCTGAAGTTTACCGTCCGCGTCAGGGCGGTACATGGATTTCCAATGACATAATCGAAGCGTATACGAAATTACATCATTTGGGCTGGGCTCATTCTGCGGAAGCGTGGCAGGATGGAAAACTTGCAGGCGGCTGTTACGGCATTATGATGGGCAAGGCTTTTTTCGGTGAATCGATGTTTTCAAGAAAAAGTAACGCTTCCAAGGCCGCCTTCCTGAATCTTGCGGAAACGCTTTTCAGAAAGGGGGTAGCTTTTATTGACTGTCAGGTACCGACCAAACATCTAACAAGCCTTGGCGGTGAAGAATTGTCACGGAAAAATTTTCTTGAACTTCTTAAGGTGTACCGTATATCACGGTTCAGCCCCTGACCTTCCGGTCATGTTATGATTCTAAGCTTCACATAAAAACGCAAGATATCCTCTGTAAGTTGTGTAAAGGTCTATTTTGCTGATCACCTCAAAAGGCGAGTGCATTGAAAGAACAGGGACACCGCAGTCCAGAACTTCAATTCCCAAATTGGCGGCATACAGGGCAATGGTTCCGCCGCCGCCTTTGTCTACTTTGCCCAATTCACCAAATTGCCATTGAACTTTATTACGGTTGAAAATCGCCTGTACCTTGGCGCAGAATTCCGCATTGGCATCGCTTGCCCCGTACTTGCCGCCGGAGCCAGTGTACTTGCTCAGCGCAATACCCTTCCCGATAAACGAACCATTCTTTTTGTCGAACACTCCTGCATAAGAGGGATCAAAAGCCGCGTCAACATCAGCGGACAGCATGGACGAATTGGAAAAACAAAGCCTTAAATCTTTTTCATTTTCGCATAACATAGCGAAGAAATTTTCAAAGTTAAGGGAACGCGCGCCTGTGTTTCCCGCAGAACCTGTTTCTTCCTTATCCGAAAGATAAAGAACCAGACTTTTTTCAGGAGCCGTTTTCGCTTTTGCAAGAGCGACAAGGGCTTTTAAGGCTGGAAAGGCGCAGCAGCGATCATCATGCCCGTAAGCTCCAATCATACTTCTGTCAAGGCCAATGTCGCAGGCTTTGTAAGCGGGAACAAATTCAATTTCCGCACTGGCAAAATCCATTTCCGTTACTCCGTACTTTTCGTGTAACAGGGAAAGGATATTAAGTTTTACTTTCTCTTTAACCTCTTTGTCGGCATAAGGGCGTGAACCCACAAGAATGTCAAGGTCTTCTCCCTCCACAGCAAGTGATGCTTTTTTCTCCATTTGTTCTTTGGCAAGGTGAGGCAAAAGGTCTGTAATTACAAATACAGGATCGCCGGGTTCTTCGCCGATTTTCACCGTTGTCTTTTTTCCGTTTTCATTTACAAATACTCCGTGCATGGCAAGAGGAACGGTTGTCCACTGGTACTTTTTAATGCCGCCGTAGTAATGTGTATCAAACAGCGCAAGGTCTGAGTCTTCGTAAAGCGGATTTTGTTTGAGATCAAGCCGAGGCGAATCCACATGAGCGCCAAGGATATTACAGCCTTCTACAGCAGGTTTTTTCCCGATAACTGCGGCAAGAATGGACTTGCCTCGGATATTCTGGTAAATCTTCATGCCTGTTTTGAATTTTTTATCTTTTAATGTTTCGATATTTACAAAACCATTTTTCTCCAAAAGTTCGCAAGCTGCCTCAATACATTCACGTTCGGTTTTCCCCCTGTCCAAAAATTGCTTGTATGACGAGGCAAGGTCTTCAACTTCTTTTTCGGTTTTATCGTCAATTTCTTCCCAGCAATTTTTCAATTTGAAAAAGAGCTTGTCTGCCAGTTTTTGTCCCTTGGTTTTTGTTTCTTTTTTTTCTTTTGCCATGTAGTACTCCTTAAAACGGTATCTGTCGCCCTTTGAACTTTTATGATACAGTAAAAATTATGAATATACGAGTACGTTATGCCCCTTCTCCCACAGGCCTGCAGCACATAGGCGGGATAAGGACAGCCCTTTTTAATTACCTGTTTGCCCGTTCAGGCGGAGGGAAGTTTATCCTGCGGCTGGAAGATACGGACAGAACCCGTTCTGAAGACTGTTATGTGCAAAATCTCTACGATACTTTTTCGTGGCTTGGAATAAAATGGGACGAAGGCCCGGATACTGGAGGGCCGTCCAGTCCGTATGTTCAGTCCGAACGTTCTGATTTGTACAAAAAATACGCGCAGGAACTGCTAAACAGCGGTAACGCTTATTACTGTTTCTGTTCACCGGAAAGGCTTGAAAAAATCCGTCAGGAACGGGAGGCCGCCCGCTCTTCTGAAACAGGTTACGACCGTCACTGCCGCAGCATTGATTCGCAGGAAGCCGTTAAAAAAGCAACATCGGGAGAAGCCTGCACTGTCAGATTAAAAATTCCGCTTGGCGAGACAACCCGTTTTTTCGATCATCTTCTTGGCGATATTGAATGGAAAAACGATGATGTAAATCCCGATCCTGTACTCTTAAAATCGGACGGGTTTCCCACCTATCACCTTGCAAATGTTGTAGACGATCATTTAATGGAAATAAGCCATGTTCTTCGGGCGCAGGAATGGCTGTCCTCTACCCCGCTTCATGTGATCATGTACAAGTGTTTCGGCTGGACGCCTCCTGAATTTTGCCACCTTCCCATGGTAATGGGGCAGGACGGAAAAAAACTTTCAAAACGCCACGGCGCGACAAGTATTGATGAATTCCGCAAGCAGGGTTATCTTCCAGAAGCATTGTTAAACTATGTCGCGTTTTTGGGCGCTTCCTATGAAGAGGGCTCGTGTATTAATGCGCATGCAGACATTTACACGCTGGATGAACTTGCGCAGCGGTTCAGTATTAAAAAACTGAACAAGGCTCCTGCGATTTTTGATTACAAAAAACTTGAATGGTACAACGGCCAGTACATCAGAATGAAAAGCGATGAAGAACTTTGCTCTCTTTGTCTGCCGCTTGCAAAAGAGGTTGGACTTTTTGGCAATGCGGGAAGCGAACCATCGCCGCAGCAATGCGCTGTTTTTACAGCCGCAATGCCGTTAATAAAAGAGCGCCTTGTTTTTCTTGCGGAGGTTCCTGAAAAGATCGCCTATCTTTTTGATGAACCGGAAATTCCCCAAGCGGAAGAATTTATCCCAAAAAAAAGCGATCTTGCCAATACGATAGAT